>Ga0129313_1000069_pt1 | contig 103528 bp, 99 predicted proteins | sample O1105metagenome_FD_94436 | JGI IMG/M metagenome (GOLD analysis project Ga0129313, IMG submission 94436) | Orangutan group fecal microbial communities from fecal samples from Wisconsin, USA - O1105 metagenome | ecosystem: Host-associated > Mammals > Digestive system > Large intestine > Fecal...
CAGAGAATTTATGCTGAGAACCGCTTGAAAAAGTGATGAAATGCTTGAGCCGTATGACGGGAAACTGTCACGTACGGTTCTTAGGCGGGAAGGCGGTGGTAACACCGCTGACCCAGCCGATTACGCTCCGCTGGTGGAACGTCTGCATGGGCAGGTCATCCACATCAGCCCTGCCAGCACCCAGTATATCAACCCTATGGACATCAACAGCAACTATTCGGAAGAGGATAACCCGCTGGCTTTGAAAGCCGACTTTGTACTGTCCCTGTGCGAACTGGTGGTGGGCGGCAAGGAGGGCTTGCAGCCAGTGGAAAAGACGGTCATTGACCGCTGTGTCCATGTGATCTATCGCAAGTATTTCGAAAACCCCACCCCGGAAAATATGCCTCTGTTGGAAGATCTGTACAACGCCCTGTTGACGCAAGATGAACCGGAAGCCCGCCATGTGGCGGCTGCGCTGGAAATCTACGTCAAGGGCAGTCTGAATATTTTCAACCACCACACCAACGTGGATATCAATAACCGCATCGTCTGCTTTGACATCAAGCAGTTGGGCAAGCAGCTCAAAAAGCTGGGTATGCTCATCGTGCAGGATGCCGTGTGGGGGCGAGTTACCACCAACCGCAGTGCCGGAAAATCCACCCGGTACTATGCAGACGAGTTCCACCTTTTGCTGAAAGAGGAGCAGACTGCCGCTTATTCTGTGGAGATTTGGAAGCGTTTCCGTAAGTGGGGCGGCATCCCGACAGCCCTGACGCAGAACGTCAAAGATCTGCTGGCAAGTCCCGAAGTATCGAATATTTTTGAGAACTCGGACTTTGTGTATATGCTCAATCAGGCCAACGGAGACCGACAGATTCTCGCAAAGCAGCTCAACATCTCGCCCCATCAGCTTTCCTATGTGACCCACTCCGGTGAGGGTGAAGGGCTGCTGTTTTTCGGTAACGTGATCCTGCCCTTTGTTGACCACTTCCCGAAAGACCTTGAACTCTACCGCATCCTTACGACCCGCCTTTCTGAAGTTGCGGAGGCGCAAAAGCATGAGTGAGAAACAGCCGAAGCTGAAATTCGAGGAGGAAAAGGAGCGCACGGCTACACGCTCCCCTCCGAAAAAGTCTAAAGTGGAGCAGTCGGTGCCCAAAAAGCGGAAACTGAAACAGGATGCAGACAAAGCAGCGGAAAAGGCGCAGCACCTGCGTTTTGGCAAAGCCGAGATCACCCCGGATGAAGCATCCCGCATGACAAAGCAGCAGAAACGTGCTATGTATGCCGCTGCTGCCGCCCGGTCTGCGGTGCATCGGGAGGTTGACCAGTACGAGGACGATAATGTGGGCACGCAGGCTTTAAGCGAGGGCGAAAAGGCAGCAGGAAATGTCCGGGATATTTCCAAGAGCATCTATGCCCGGAAGCTGAAAAAGAAAGCCAAGATGCAGGGCAAGAAGGGTGCCAAAACCGCACAATCTTCCCCACAGAAGCCGACTGCGGCACAAGATGCAGGCGCATCCGGCACCGGCGAGGGCGGCTCCAACTGGCTCTCCCGATGGCGGCAGAAACAGGACATCCGGCAAAGTTACTATGCCGCCGCCCATTCGGGCACAGCGGCGCAGACCGCAGGCGGCAAAGCGGCATCCAATGGCACCAATGCTGCAAAGTCCGGCATGGAGCAGGTCATCGACAAAGGAAGATCGGTGGTCAGCACCGCAGTCAACGGCATTGCCAATTTTGCAAAGAGCAACGCGCACGTTCTTTTGATCGTGGGCGTTTTTCTTTTGCTCCTGCTGCTGGTCATGTCAGCCTTTTCGTCCTGTTCCATTCTGTTCTCCGGCACCACGCAGGTATCCGGGCAGACCATTTATACCGCAGAGGACCGGGACATCCGGGGAGCCGAAACCGACTACAAGAAGCTGGAAAAGGAACTGGATAAAAAGATCAAGCGTACCCCCACCGACCACCCCGGCTATGACGAATACCGATACCATCTGGATGCTATTGAGCACGACCCGTGGCAGTTGACTTCGTTCCTGACCACGCTCTATGACGACTACACCCGCAGCGAGGTGCAGGCAAAACTCAAGGAGACGTTTGCCAAGCAATACAAGCTGACCACATGGGTGGAAGTCCAGACCCGGTACCGCACGGTAGTGATGATCGACATTTTTACTGGCATCCCCTACACCGTGCAAGTCCCCTATGAGTATCGAATTTTTCACACAAAGCTGGTGAATAAAGGGCTGGAGGTCGTTATCCGGGAGGAACTGGACAACGACCAGTGGAAACGCTATGAGATCTTTCAGGATACGTTGGGTGGTCGGCCATATCTGTTCAAAGGTGGACTGCCGCCCGGTGGCTCCGATGGCTCTGGCGCGCCGGGCATTGATTATCAGGTTCCAGCGGAAGCCTTGACGGATGAGGAATTTGCCGCCATCTACAAGGAAGCCCAAAAGTATGTGGGTACGCCCTATGTGTGGGGCGGCTCCACCCCGGAAACTGGGTTCGATTGCAGCGGCTACGTCTGCTGGGTGTACAACCAGAACGGCTACAATGTAGGGCGCACTACCGCCAACGGTCTGTGGAACAAGAGTCAGCACATTTCCGAAGCCGAAGCAAAGCCCGGAGACCTTGTTTTCTTCGAGGGAACGTATGATACGCCGGGAAAAAGTCATGTCGGAATCTACCTTGGAAACGGGATGATGGTGTCCGCCGGCGACCCCATCAAGTACGCAAACATTCACTCGTCCTACTGGCAGAAATATCTGTCCGGTTTTGGGCGGCTCTCAAAATGATTGGAGGAAAACATGAGCGAAAAACTCGATAAGCTGCGCGCTTCTCTGGAAAAGGAAAGGGAGCGTCGCATTAAGATCAACACTCGCATTGAAAGCCTTGAACGACGGATTCAGGAAGCAGAAGCTGCCGAGGTGAATGAGATGGTGCGCACCGCCAAGGTTACGCCGGAACAGCTTGCCGCCCTGCTGCGGCAGTCGGCTACCGCCACCCCGACCCCGGCTGCGCTGTCCGCGGTCGGTGCTACCTTTAATAAGGAGGACGATTCCAATGAAGATGATGAATAAGTTCTGTGCCCTGATGTTGTCGGTGGCACTGTGCGCTGGCATGGCGGCTCCTGCTTTTGCCTATGGCGGTGAGCCTGTGGAGGAAGCGGAACAGCCTGTCTTGACTTCTACCACTGATGAGGAAGATGCGGTCACCGTGACTGATGAGGAATCTGGTGCACTGACCCCGGAGGGTAATCTGACGCTGGTGGATGATTACCATACCAGTTATTCGGATGGCTCTGGCCAGCAGTTCATCACGCTGGTGTCGAAGTCTGGCAACACATTCTATCTGGTCATCGACCGCAACGACAAGGGGGAAAACACCGTTCATTTCATGAATCTTGTGGATGAAGCCGACCTTCTTTCCCTGATGGAGGAAGAAGATGCAGACGCTTATACCGCTGAAAAAGAAGCGGCGGCGCAGACAGAACAGGAGCGCAAACAGGCCGAAGAGGATGCGAAAAAGGCTGCGGAAGAAGCGGAGGCATCCGGTTCTGAACAGACTGATGGCAACAAAGTTACGAAGTATGCTGCCACATTCTTAGGCGTACTGGCGCTTGTCGGTTTGGTTGCTGGCGGCGGCATTTACACCTTTATGAAGCAGAAGCAGAAAAAGCAGGCAGAAAAAGAAGCCCTTGACCCCGATGCAAACTACACTGAGGACAAGGGCGACTTTGAAATCCCTGTGGAGGATGAGCCGGAGGAGACCGGCGAGGAGGATAACGCAGAAGAATAACTCTATTGGCGGCGTTTGCCGCCGTACATATTGCAATCAGAAACAGATTGGAGGGATTTTTATCGCAAAATTAGTCGTGGCGGAAAAACCATCCGTCGCTATGTCCTATGCAAAAGTCCTTGGCGCAACCAGCCGCAAAGACGGCTACCTTGAAGGGAACGGCTATTTGGTAAGCTGGTGCGTTGGTCATCTGGTGGAACTTGCTCCGCCCAATGTCTACGATGCCAAGTACGTCAAGTGGAATATCGCAGATTTGCCCATCCTGCCGCAAAAGTGGCAGTATCTGGTGTCTGCGTCCACCAAAAAGCAGTTTGGTATCCTGAAAGACCTGATGCACCGCCCGGACGTAGATGGCATTGTGAACAGTTGCGATTCCGGGCGCGAGGGAGAACTGATCTTCCGCTTGGTGTATCAGCAAGCAGGCTGCAAAAAGCCCTTTTCCCGCCTGTGGCTGTCCAGCATGGAGGATAACGCTATCCGGGAGGGCTTTGCCCATCTCAAACCGTCAACTGAATACGATGCGCTGTACAACGCAGCACTCTGCCGGGAACGTGCCGACTGGATGGTCGGTATCAATGCGTCCCGACTTTTTTCATGCCTGTACAACCAGCCCTTGGCGGTAGGGCGTGTTATGACCCCGGTGCTTGCCATGACGGTGGTGCGGGAAGCTGCCATTGCCGCCTTTGTGCCGGAGAAATTCCACACGGTTGCACTGACCCTTGCGGACGGCGGCACCGCATCCAGCAAACGGTTTGCTCAGAAAGCGGATGCCGAACTGTTGCTTTCCAAATGTCGAAAGGAAGGGCGTGTCACGGTGCAGAAGATGGAACGCAAGGAAAAGTCCGAGAATCCGCCGCCGCTGTACGACCTTACCGCATTGCAGCGGGACGCAAATCGCTTGTTGGGATTTACGGCACAGCAGACCTTGGATTATGCCCAAAGTCTTTACGAAAAACGGCTCATCACCTACCCCCGCACGGACAGCCGATTTTTGACGGAGGATATGGCGGCATCCCTTCCAGGGCTGGTGACAGATACGGGCAGGGCGTTTACTGTGGAAGAGTCGTTTCCCATCCATGTGAAGCAGGTCATCAACGGCAGCAAGGTCACCGACCACCATGCACTGCTGCCCACGAAAAGTATGGGGAACGCAGACCTTGCCGCCCTCCCTGCCGGGGAGCGGAATATCCTGCGGCTGATTGCCGCACGGCTGCTCTGCGCCGTAGGCGAACCGCACCGCTATGCAGAAACCACGCTCACCACCATCTGCGCCGGGGAGGAGTTCTCCGCAAAGGGCAAGGTGGTGCTGTCCAAGGGATGGAAAGCTGTGGAGCGGAAAATGCTGGGCGAACTGCTGGGCAAGCAGAAAGAACCGGCTGTTCTTCCTGATGTGCAGGAGCAGAGCCAGTGCAGCGTTGCCGGTGCCGAACTGAAAGAGGGTCAAACGTCCCCGCCGAAACACTTTACTGAGGACCTTCTACTTCATGCGATGGAAACCGCTAGTGCAGACAGTATGCCGGAGGGTGTGGAACGTCAGGGCATCGGCACCCCGGCAACCAGAGCCGCCACCATCGAAAAACTGGTGCAGAAGGGCTTTCTGGAGCGGAAGGGCAACAAGAAAACCAAGGTGCTGCTGCCCACGGATAAGGGCAAAGCCCTCATCACCGTGATGCCCGAAGAAATCCAATCCCCGGAAATGACCGCCGATTGGGAAACAAAGCTGCTGCAAATCGAGCGTGGCGAAATGGAGCCGGGTGAATTTATGACCGAGATCAATACGATGATTACCGAACTGGTAAAGAACACGGAAATGAAAAAAGGAGTGAATGCGCTTATGAAAAACAAAATCATTGGTGTCTGCCCGAATTGCGGTGCAAATGTTGTAGAGCGTGAAAAAGGCTGGTTCTGTGAATCCAACCCTTGCCGTTTCGTGCTGTGGAAGGACAATGCGTTCTTTAAGCGTCTGGGCAAGCGTTTGGATGGCCGAATGGCGGACAAGCTGCTGCGGGATGGCCGTGTCCGGCTGAAGGACTGCAAGAGCGCCAAGGGCAAGACCTACAACGCCACCGTGCTGCTGTCCTGTGAAGCGGATGGCCGCAGCAAGTTTTCGCTGGAATTTGAAGGTGGGTGCTGATGGAGCAGATAAAAGAAGCGGTCTACCTTATCAACGATGAACGCTATCTGCATCTCCGGGAAAACGGTGCAGGGGTCGGCTTTGCTACTTATAACAAGGTAACTGGCGAGCCGCTGGAAAGTGGGCAGATCTCGGAAAAGAGTCTGCCGCCCGATGGCAGGAACGCCATTCCTGCTGCCCGGAACTGGTATCTGTTTGAACTTTCGGACGATGACCGCAAGGCCATCCAACAGGAAAGCATAAAGATCCTCGAAAACATCCCGCAAGCTGGTATCGGCAGACGGCGCATCTGGGAGCCTGAAACGCTGCCGAAGGATATTCGTCTCATCAACAGCCACTATGACGACCTCTACCGCATTCCTGATGGCGGAGTTGTACAGGTGGATTACCCGGATGGGCGCAGCTTTACGGCACGGCTGGAACATCTGGATGATTACCACTTTGACATGGGCGGTTTGGGCAATGTGTTCCACATCTGCCAGTTTGCCGAGGTCATGGAACAAAACCATGCAGACTTCTACCCCGAAATTCAGACACAGGACGAGCAGGCTGCATGGGAACTGGGCGGCAAGGGCTATCTTGCTATCCAGTCCTGTGAGGACGGCTGGGACTACACTATTTACCACAGTGATTATTCCGTAATGGACGGTGGGCAGCTGGATGCCCCGGAACTGACCATTCAGGAAGCCCGTGAGCAGATTCTGGAAGCGCACCACATGGAAAAGGGGCGGCGGCTGTTGCAGGACTACGATGCCGTCATGGACAAAGTTGCGGAAGCCGAGGAACTGAGTGCAGACCATCGCCCTTCCACACTAGAAAAGCTGGCAGAACTGGCAAGTGATACGTCTGCGCCAAAATCGTCTGCACGTTCTGCGCCAGAACTGTGAGGTGGACGATGCAGCAAAAATGGAACCAGAATTTTGACGGTGAGCCCATGACGGACATCCCGCAGAAGTTTCTGAACGCAGGGTGCGATGTTTATATGGTGATGCAGCTGCGGCATGACGAAAAAATCCTCGATGAAAGATTTGCTTCCATGCGGGAACTGCATCGTCGGGGCAAAACGCCAGACCCGGAGCATTATGAGGTCACCTACTATACTGATTTGCCCGCCATGTGGCAGGATGTGCCGAACAACGAGATTTTGGAAGAACTATTTCAGATGTTCAACCTCTCCCGTCCGCAGGATTTTGAGGGGCACAGCCTGTCGGTCAGCGATGTGATCGCACTCAAACGCAATGGCGAGGTGTCTGTGCATTATGTGGACAGCATCGGCTTCAAAGATTTACAGGGGTTTCTGGACAAGCAGCCGGAACGCCCTTCGGTGCTGATGAATCTAAAGGAAAAGTGCGATGCCCCGGAGTGCAATCCCACGGTCTGCCGGAAAGTGAGGGATGCCCATGAACTTTAACCACGAAGAGCTCATGCTGATGATGCTCTACAACTCCGGCACCCGGCTGGGGCTTATCCACGAACTGCGGCTCATGCAGTGCTACCTGATGCCCGACGAAATCGCCCTGCGGGAACTGTCTGAAAGTGTGATTGCAAAATTGAAACTCATGACCGACGAGCAGTTTGCCGAGGTCGAATTTCCTCTGGACTGATTTTTGCCGCCTGCGGGCGGCGTACATATCCTCTTTCTCTATGGTTGGCAGTGTGGTATAATTGGCTCAACAAGCAAAAGTTTATATCTGCTAACGATAATTGCCGAATGGCAACGTGCAGATTGAAAGGTCTTCGCCATGAATCGTGCAGGATTTATGCAATTTATTCTTGAACAATATAGCGTTGAGCCGGATTACCCGTGGATGAAGAATCCCAATTTTGCAGTCTTCCGGCACAGCAACAATCAGAAATGGTTTGCCTTGATTATGGACATTCCAAGGAGCAGGCTGGGATTACCCGGTGACGAACTACTGGATGTGGTGAATCTCAAATGCGACCCACTTCTGATTGGCTCACTGCGCAGTGAACCCGGTTTCTTTCCTGCCTACCACATGAACAAAGATAGCTGGATCACGGTTTCACTGGACAACAAAGCTGATGCTGACAAGCTGAAAATGTTGCTGGACATGAGCTACACTGCTACTGCGTCAAAAATTCGTAAGAAGCACTGACAGTATTCTGTCCGTGCAATCAACATACAGAATGGAGAGTATCTGAAATGAAAATCGTAGTTTTGAACGGTAGTCCCCGCAAAGGCGGCAACACGGAGATTATGACACAGGCTTTTGCAGAAGCCGCCCGCAAGAACCAGAATGAGGTCAGCATTCTGGATGTAGCACCCATGAACATCCGTGGCTGTCTGGGCTGCAAATACTGCTGGGCACACAAGGGCGAATGCGTCCAGAAAGATGATATGGGCAAGGTCTTTGAGGCTCTGGTGGATGCCGACATGGTGGTGTTCGCATCGCCCATCTACTGGTTCGACATTACCGCACAGATGAAAACCGTCATTGACCGTCTGTATGCCGGCGGCAGTGTAGGCTTCCACTTCCACAAGACCGCCCTGCTGCTGGATGCCGGTGCCGACCATGTGTTCGATGCAGCCATCGCACAGTATAAGGCTATGACCTCCTATCTGAAGTGGGAGGATATGGGCATCATCACAGTTCCGAACATGGAAACCAAGGGCAGCATGACGACCGCTCCCAATCTGGCCGCGGTTATCAGACTGGGCGAATCGCTCTGATTTTTGAAAAATAATATTACATCCCTGCGGGCAATCATAAAACGGTTGCCCGCTATTTTTATGCTCAAAACCGGAAGGAGGCAACAATGTCTAGCAAAACCGAAGAATATCTTGCTCTTGCCCAGCGCACGGCAAACGGCTTGACGCGGTACTGGGAAAGCTGGACGGACTATCTGACCACAGCATCCCGGCTGTACAAGTACAGCTTTCCCGACCAGTTGATGATCTACGCTCAGCGACCCGATGCCACAGCCTGCGCCGATTACGACATCTGGAACAACCGCATGAACCGGTATGTCCGGCGTGGCTCCAAGGGCATCGCCCTGTTGGACGAATCCAGCGGATACCCGCGTCTGCACTATGTGTTTGATGTGTCGGACACCGGAGTACGGCACAATTCTCGCGACCCGGAACGATGGGAAATGAATGACGACCTTTTCAAGCCGGTGTCTGAGATGCTGACCGCAGAATACGGCATCAGCCATGAACGGCTCAGCCAGCAGCTCGTAAATATTGCGGAGAAGCTGGTGAACGATTATTGGGACAACAACAGCGGCGACATCCTCAACATCGTTGACGGCTCTTTCTTTGATGATTATGATAGTAGTGGAAAGGAACTTCAGTTCAAGGCCGCTGCGACAATGAGCGTCACCTACACTCTATTAGAACGATGCGGTTTTGAACCGGAAGGCTACTTTGACAAGGATGACTTTCAGGCCATCCACACCTTTTCCACACCCGATGCAGTCTATGCGCTGGGTGCCGCTACCAGCGACATCAGCCGCGAGGTCTTACGCAAAATCGAGCGGACGGTGAAAACCACGACCCGCCGCCGAAACGTAGAAAGGATGGAAGAATATGAGCAGCAGTCTGAATTACACGAAGATCGGGGATTACCAGCTCCCGAACCTGACCCTCAGCCAGCCGAAGACCCTGCTGGGCAAGTACGGCAGGATGCGCCGGAATTACCTGAAGCAGTATCGCCCGGTACTGTACAATTCGATGCTCCTGAACGGGACGCTGTACCCGCATCTGATGGAACTGGAGCAGACGGCAGAGAGCCGGATGCAGCAGACCATGGAGCAGCTTCTGAAGCAGGACCCAGCCCCGGACAAAGCGCAGAATCAACTGATGTGGGTGCAGCACATGAACAGCCTGAAAACGCAGGCAGAGGAACTGGTGATGACGGAGCTGATCTACAGCTAAGTTTTCTGGATGCGAACATCCCCACCGAAGCCCAGCAAATCGAAAAAATCGACCGAGCGGAGAGCGAAAAAACGCCCTCCGCTTTTGTTTTGTCGCAGGCTGAAATTGAGAACGAGCTGCGGCGGCATGGTTCAGGGTTTGCAGGCGGCAAACAGCGCATTATGGCGCTGTACCAGACCCAGCCTGACCGCAAACTCCGTGCCAAAGCACTGGCAAAGGAGTACGGCATTGGTGGGCACTCCCACGATTTTCTGGACGGAAGCCGGGGTTTTGTGAACCACGACTGGAAGGGACTGGAATTTGACCATTACCCAGACCACCAGAAAATCACCCTGAAATGGGCGCAGGTGGAAAAGTATATCGACCTGATGATCCAGTCCGACCGCTACCTGACGGATGAAGAAAAGAAGCAGTGTACCACTGTACAGGAAGAAAACGGCTACAAAGTCGGTGACGATGTAATGGTTGATTTGCCCACTGGAACCATCGAGGGCACCATTGGCTATATCGGCGAAACGGATGTTCGCATCGACACTAGCGCACACGGACAGTCGTGGGATAACGAAGTTATCAACAAACGACAATTCGAGGACGGTCTGCGGCAGAATGAACCTAGCCAGCGTGTGGATGAAATGCTGGAGCAGGCAGAAACCATCTACAAGGAATCCGAGGTGCCGGAATATGAGCGTTTTTCTGTCCGCGAAGTGGTCGGAGGTACGTCCCAGCTTTTTGCTATCTGGGATGATCTCAATGAGGGCTACTATGCAAATGATAACGGAATGGCGCAATTTACAGACAAGGAGCAGGCCGAATCCTATTGCACCGCTTCGAAAAAAGAGACGGATGAACGAACCGCCGCCGATTGGCTTGCAGTGGAAAAGGCAAAGTTTTTGGCAGAAAATGAACCTGTTCCCGCTCTCCCAAAAGAGCGTGATTACCGTGTGGGCGATACAATCCGTCTGGACGGTAAGGATTTTACGGTCGAAACTGTCGGAACTCTGAACATCCAGCTTCGTGACCCGGATGAGGTCTATCCGGTTGCCCGCTCGGAAAGCAAGGAAAATCTGGAACGGCTGCTGCGCCAGCCGGGCAACATCCATCTGCACAACCTGACGGTCAATCTCACTCCTGCGCATGAGCCGGACGAGGACAAACCGCCACTTACGGACGAAGAATTGGACGAACTGCCCATCTCTAACGTAATGGACGGAAAGGTGCAGACCTTCCCGGATGCTGTTGCCTTGGATGAAGCCCTGAATGCTGAACCTGCGCCGGAGCCTGCCGGAAATTTCCACATCACGGACGACCATCTGGGCGAGGGCGGCGCAAAGCAGAAATATGCCCGAAATATCGAAGCCATCCGCACCCTGTTCAAGCTGGAACAGGAACACCGTGGTGCCACCGCCGAGGAACAGCAGGTGCTTTCCCAGTATGTGGGCTGGGGCGGTCTTGCAGATGCTTTTGACCCCAACAAGGACGGATGGGCAAAAGAGTACACCGAACTGAAAGAGCTGCTCTCCGAGGATGAGTATGCTGCTGCCCGTTCCAGCACCCTGAACGCCCACTACACCAGCCCCACCGTTATCCGTGGCATCTACGATGCCGTGGAGCGCATGGGTTTCCGGTCTGGCAACATCTTGGAGCCGTCCATGGGTGTGGGCAACTTCTTCGGAATGCTGCCGGACACCATGCAGGATAGCCGTCTGTACGGCGTGGAACTGGATTCCATCACCGGGCGCATCGCCAAAAAGCTGTACCCGCAGGCCGACATTACCGTGGCGGGCTTTGAGACCACTGATCGCCGTGATTTTTATGACCTCGCTGTCGGCAACGTGCCTTTCGGTCAGTACAAGGTCAACGATAAGGCGTATAACAAGCTGGGATTTTCTATCCACAACTACTTTTTCGCCAAGGCCATCGACCAAGTGCGTCCGGGCGGCGTGGTGGCGTTCGTCACCAGCCGCTACACCATGGACAGCAAGGACAGCACCGCCCGCAAGCACATGGCAGAACGTGCCGATCTGTTGGGTGCTATCCGCCTGCCCAATAATGCGTTTAAGGCGAACGCAGGCACCGAAGTCGTTTCGGACATCATCTTCCTGCAAAAGCGTGACCGCCCTGCGGACATTGAGCCTGCATGGGTGCAGCTTGGCAAGACCGAGGACGGCTTTGCCATCAGCCAGTATTTCGTAGACCACCCGGAGATGGTGCTGGGCGAGCTGACCACAGAAAGCACCCAATACGGACGAGAGGAATTGACCGTTTCCCCCATCGAGGGCGCAAACCTTTCCGACCAGCTTGCCGAAGCAGTGCAGCATATTGAGGGGCAATACACCGAAGTTGAGGTGGACACCCCCGACATTGCCGAGGAAGAAACCACCCGGCGCACCCTGCCTGCCGACCCGGAGGTGAAGAACTTTTCCTACACCGTGGTGGACGGCGAGGTGTTCTACCGGGAAAATTCCGTGATGACGCAGGTGGAGCTGTCCGACACCGCCAAGGGGCGTGTCACCGGCATGGTGGAGCTGCGGCAGATCGTCAACGAGCTGATTCAGCAGCAGTTGGAGGATTACCCGGACGAGGACATCAAGGCAGCGCAGGAGCGTTTGAATGCCGCTTATGGTGACTTTACCGCAAAGTACGGTCTGATCAACGACAAGAAAAATGCCCGCCTGTTCGATGATGACAGTTCCTATTATCTGCTCTGCTCACTGGAGAATCTGGACGAGAATAAAAATCTCAAGTCCAAGGCAGATATGTTCACCAAGCGGACGATTCGGCCAGAGCGTGTTGTCACCAGCGTGGATACCCCCAGCGAAGCGTTGGCGGTGTCCATCGGGGAACACGGCAAAGTAGACCTGCCTTATATGGCAGAACTGCTGGGCACACCCGGCGAGTACGGGCGCATCACCACCGAACTCTCCGGCGTGATCTTCAAAGATCCTGCCGCCGATGTAGACGACCCGGAAGCCGGCTGGCAAACAGCGGACGAATACCTTTCCGGTAATGTGCGTGATAAACTGCGTATGGCACAACTTGCTGCGGAAAACCACCCGGAGTTCAAGGTCAATGTGGACGCACTGACCAAGGCGCAGCCCAAAGATTTGGAAGCATCTGAAATTGATGTGCGGCTGGGTGCCACATGGCTTGCCCCCTCTATTGTGCAGCAGTTCATGATGGAAACTTTTCAGCCGCCCTATCGTATCCGCTACAACAATGCCATCACCGTTCGCTACTCCCCTTACACTTCCGAATGGCGAATCAGCAATAAATCTGCTACTGGCTTCGGTGACATTATGGCCACCGAAACCTACGGTACCCGCAGGGCCAATGCTTACAAGATTTTGGAAGACACCTTGAATTTGCGTGACAGCCGCGTTTATGATACCATCGAGGAGGATGGGAAAGAAAAGCGTGTGCTGAATCAAAACGAAACCACCCTCGCCCAGCAGAAACAGCAGGCCATCAAGGATGCTTTCGCTGGCTGGGTCTGGAAAGACCCTCAGCGGCGTGCCCTATTGGTGAAGAAGTACAACGAGCTTTTTAACAGCACCCGCCCCCGTGAATACGATGGTTCCCACATTCATTTTGTGGGCATGAACCCGGAGATCAATTTGCGAGAGCATCAGCGCAATGCGGTTGCCCATGTGCTGTATGGGTACAACACCCTTTTGGCGCACGAAGTCGGTGCCGGCAAGAGTTTTGAGATGGCGGCTTCCGCTATGGAACTGAAACGTCTGGGCTTGTGCCAGAAAAGTCTTTTTGTCGTGCCAAATCATTTGACGGAACAATGGGCCAGCGAGTTTTTACGCCTGTACCCCAATGCAAAGCTGCTGGTTACCAGCAAAAAAGATTTTGAACCCGGTAATCGCAAAAAATTCTGTGCGAGAATTGCGACCGGTGACTACGATGCGGTTATCATCGGGCATAGTCAGTTTGAAAAAATACCCTTGTCCGCAGAACGACAGGAACGTCTGATTCAGGAACAGATGGATGAAATCGAGGAGGCCATCGAAGAAGCGAAAGCACAGGTTGGTGAGCATTTCACAGTAAAGCAGCTGGAAAAGTTGCGCAAGTCTCTGAAACAGAAACTGGAAAAGCTGCAAGGCGCAGACCGTAAAGATGATGTGGTTACGTTTGAACAATTGGGCGTAGACAGGTTGTTTGTAGATGAAAGTCAGGCGTTTAAGAACCTCTACTTGTACACGAAAATGCGTAATGTCGCAGGTTTGAGTACGAGCGAGGCACAAAAATCCAGCGATATGTTCGGCAAGTGTCGCTATCTGGATGAAATCACCGGTGGCCGTGGCGTGATTTTTGCAACGGGTACACCCCTGAGCAACAGTATGACCGAGATGTACACCCTCATGCGCTATCTCCAGTACAACACCTTGCAACAGAAAGGATTGACCCATTTTGACGCATGGGCATCGACTTTTGGTGAAACTACTACTGCCATCGAACTTGCGCCCGAAGGCACCGGATACCGTGCACGCACTCGTTTTGCGAAGTTCTTCAACTTGCCTGAACTGATGGCGATGTTCAAAGAAGCAGCAGATATCAAGACCAGCGATCAGCTTCATCTCCCGGTGCCTGATGCAAAATTTGAGACGGTGGTGGTCAAACCTTCGGAAATCCAACAGGACATGGTGCAGGCGTTGAGCGAACGTGCAGCCGAAGTCCACAGCGGTTCTGTTGACCCCTCTGTGGATAATATGTTGAAAATCACGTCGGATGGCCGCAAAATCGGTCTTGACCAGCGGTTGATGAATTCCGCTCTGCCCGATGACCCCAGCAGTAAGTTGAATGCCTGCGTCAACAACGTCCTGCGCATCTGGAACGACACCAAGGAACAGAAGCTGACCCAGCTGATTTTCTGCGATATGTCTACTCCAAAGGGTGACGGTTCGTTCAACGTCTATGACGATATCCGCTCCAAGCTGCTCACTGCTGGTGTGCCAGAGCAGGAAATCGAGTTCATCCACAACGCAGATACGGAGAACAAGAAAGCAGAACTTTTCTCCAAGGTGCGCAGCGGACAGGTGCGTGTGCTGCTGGGCAGCACTGCAAAAATGGGAGCCGGTACAAATGTCCAGACGCTTCTTGTGGCAGTGCATCATCTGGATGTAGGCTGGCGTCCGTCGGATATGACTCAGCGCAATGGCAGAATCATCCGCCAAGGCAATCAAAACAAACAAGTGTACGTCTATAATTACGTCACGGAATCGACATTTGACGCCTACTTGTACCAGACCTTAGAGAATAAGCAGAAGTTCATTTCGCAGATCATGACGAGCAAGTCGCCTATGCGCTCCTGCGATGATATTGATGAGCAGGCTCTGTCTTACGCTGAAATCAAGGCTCTGTGTGCTGGTGACCCGCGCATCCGGGAAAAGATGGATTTGGACGTGCAGGTGGCAAAATTGAAAGTTCTGCGCGGTGACTTCCAGAATCAGAAATATCGTCTGGAAGATAAGCTGCTCAAAACTTTCCCGGAGGAGATCCAGAAACAGAAAACCCGCATTGCTGCTTTGCAGCAGGATTCACAGATTGCAGCAGCACACCCGCAAGACAAAGAAAACTTCTGCGGTATGACCATCAAAGGTATGGTGTACGGTGACAAAAAGTCTGCGGGCGAACGGTTGCTGCTGGCTCGGCAGGAGATGCCCAATGCCGATATGATGCTGCTGGGCACCTACCGTGGCTTTGAACTGAACATCCGGTTCGACAGCTTCAAAAATGAGCATCAAGCCGTTCTCCGGGCAGCGTTGAGCTATCCGGTATCGCTGGGCGATGATGCGCGCGGCAATATCACTCGTCTGGACAATGCCATCGACAACTTTACGGACCGTATTGCAGACGCTGAAAATGCTCTGCAAAATCTGGAGCAGCAGAAACAGGCTGCAGAGGTTGAAGTGGCAAAGCCGTTTGCACAGGAGGAAGAACTGGCCGAAAAGTCTGCCCGACTTTCTGAATTGAACGCCTTGCTGAACATTGATCGCAGTTCGGCACAGGATTCTCCCGAAAAAGCAGAAGAAACTCCCACAACTCGTCCGTCCGTGCTGGCTGCGCTGGAGGAAAAGGTCAACCAACCGGAACCAGTCAAGCCGTTCAAGAGTTATCTGGATAAGGAGGGGCGATAATGTGAAAAAGCGGGAACACCGTCTATTTATTCGTGTGACCGATGAAGAACGAAACCGCATTTTAGATAAGATGTATGGAATGGGCATCCACAGTCTGAGTGCCTATATCCGCAAAATGGCACTGGATGGCTACTGCCTGAACCTCGACCTTCCACAGCTGCGCCGAATGGCTTATCTGCTTCAGAATTGCAGTAACAATCTGAATCAGGTCGCCAAACGCGCTAACGAAAACGGCAAGATCTACTCTGCCGACCTTGCTGATCTGCGCACCCGGCTGGACGAACTGATTTCCATTGGCAAGCAGATTCTGACTAAACTGGCAAATCTCTAAGAAAATTCCCGCAGTTGGAGGACTGCGGGTGTACATATAATGCTTGACATCCTTGCAGTGCAATAGTCGATACCTTTATAATAAGAGCGAACAGAAAGGAAGTGCCTGATATGATGTCTATCCTGAAGAAAATTGTTCTCTTCCCGGTTTCTCTCTTTGTGGCTTTTCTGGCTCTGATGGCGAAGTGGCTGCTCACGTTGTCCAGCTATGTGGTTGCTCCGCTGATGCTCTACATCTTCGGCTGCGGCATCTACACTGCCTACCGCCAGACTTGGGATCAGTTCTTTATCCTGCTGGTAGCTGAGTTCATCTGCTTCGTTCTCTTTTTCGGTGCAACAGCCATCACCGAGGACATCGGACGTTTCAGTGAGTGGCTTGCCGAACTGTAAGAAATAGTTTTAATCGTTTGCCGCCTTCGGGCGGCATTTTTCTTTTATGGGGGTGATTCAGGATGGCCGCGACACGGCTGATCGCGTTGCACAAAAACAAGGGCAAGTCAGTTGCGGCTTGTCTGAAAAGCCGCACAGACTATGTGCAGAATCCAGATAAGACCGAACAAGGTGAACTGGTAAGCTGCTACGAGTGTAGCCCTCTGACAGTCGATGAAGAATTTATGCTTTCCAAGCGGCAGTATGAACTTGCTACCGGGCGCAGACAGAAAAGCGACATCATCGCCTATCAAATTCGACAGTCTTTCAAACCCGGTGAGATCACCGCCGAGGAAGCCAACAAGGTGGGCTATGAACTTGCCATGCGGTTTACCAAGGGCAAATACGCTTTTATCGTTGCCACCCACACAGACCGTCACCACATCCATAACCATGTGATTTTCAACTCCACCGCATTGGACGGTTCAAAAAAGTTCCGGGATTTTTTCTTTTCGGCACTGGCCGTTCAGCGGTTGAGCGACTTGATTTGTCTGGAGCATCAGCTCTCTGTTATTGAAATAAAGCCCTACCGGGAACGGCAGAAACGTACCCTCTATCCACCCAAAGAAAGCAATCGTGATAGGCTGTGTGGCATCATCGACAGCATCCTTGCAGAAAAGCCCAAGGATTACGAAGATTTTCTGCAAAAACTGGAACAACAGGGTTATGAGGTCAAGCGTGGAAAATACACTTCCGTCAAGGGCGCACGGCAGAAGCGGTTCATCCGCTTCAAAACGCTGGGGGCTGGGTACAGTGAGGATGAACTGCAAGCGGTGATTGCGGGAAAAACCGAACACCGTCCGCGTCAGACACAGCCGTTCCAAGAGCCGCCGTTCCAATTGCTGGTTGACATTCAGGCAAAGCTCTCCGAGGGCAAAAGCGAAGGCTATGCACGATGGGCGAAAAAATATAATCTGAAAGAAATGTCCAAGACGCTGATTTTCTTGCAGGAGCACAAAATTGGCAGCGCAGATGAACTGAATGAACGCACAGCGGCGGCAACAGAAAAATACCACCAGCTGGGAGATTCCATCAAAGCCGCCGAAACACGGATGGCGGAAATTGCTGTGCTGAAAACGCACATCGTCAATTACGCCAAGACCCACCCAGTCTACGATGCCTACCGGAAAGCGGGATATAGCAAAAAGTTTCTGGATACTCACCGGGAAGAAATCACACTGCACAAAGTAGCCAAGGCCGCTTTCGATGAAACTGGCTTAAAAAAGCTGCCGAAGGTCAAAGCACTGAATGCAGAGTATTCCGATCTTCTGACCCAAAAGAAAGCAGCCTACCCGGACTATCGCAAGGCACGAGAAGAAATGCAGGAGTTGGTAAAGGCACAGAAAAATATTGAATTGTTCTTCGCAGAAGAAAAAGACGCACAGGAAAAGCAGCAGACCCGATAAACGAAAGTCGCCGAGGATTCTAACCCTTTCATGGGGCGGAATCCTCGGCGACTTTTTTAGTTTATGTAGCAGCGATCCTGCGTTACGAGCCAATCTTCACACAGCCGTTGGGCTTCATCTGTTGAGCGACACACGCAATTGAACAGCTTGCCGTGCAGGGAGCAGTAGGTGTAACGGATTTTGGGCACACCGTTCTCATCCCGAAACTTTGTGTAGCGTTCCTCACCGGGCATCAGATAAAGCTGCTCCATTTCTGCATCGTCCTTTCCGTTTTCATGTGTCAGGCACACAACGCACCTATTCTATCATGAACTTAGGAATTATGCCATTGACGCTTGCACCAAAAAGCACCCCGGATTTTCGGAGAGAGTGTGCATTGACACATTCAATAGCGTTCGGAAAGAACGCGCAGCCTGCACCGGAACGGTGCAGATCAGAAAGGGTTTGGGATTTCCCAACAAGCATTTTGCAACGCAAAATTTGCATTTGTGCGCACGAATGCACTGCTTGCCACAACAATGCGTCCTTTCAGGCCGCAATCCGAATGAAATACACTTTGGAGTAAAACACCATGGCAAAGAAGAAGGCCGCTGCGGCTCCGGCGGTTTGTTCGTCCAGAGTGCCGCCCTTGTCCAGTCCAAGCAGGGCGGTATCAACGAAAGCGCAAAGCTGTTTGAGCGCATCACTGACCCGGCGCTGACGGTGCGGCGCATTACCCTCAACGCCAACAAGGTCACGCCAGATGAGGGCATCTATCAGGTGGATTTTTTCACCGACACCAAGAAGCTGGAAAAGGAGAAAAAACTCCAGCAAGCCATGTTGGGTATCAAAAATAAGTACGGCAAAAATGCTGTGCTGAAAGCCAGCAGCTACGAGGAAGGTGCCACTATGCGCCAGCGCAACTCGCAGATCGGCGGGCACAGCGCAGGAGGTTCAGATGGAAAACTACAAAAATAGCAAGATCGGACAAGAGACTGCCCAAAAGTATGGGGACATCATAGAGATGGAACGCCCCCAGACCGAAGAATCCCTTCGCAAGCATCCCCACATGACCTTACAGAACCGGGCAAAGATTTTCTCTCCATTTGCAGCCCTGCGTGGTTATGATGAGCAGCTTGCCGCAGAAAAGCAGCGCACTGAGCGTGTGATCAAGCGCATTCTGACCGAGGATGAAATGTCTGCTCTGTCCAATCGGCTGATGCAGGTCACCCAAGGCATGACCATCACGGTGCGGTACTTCAAAGAGGATACCTCCTACCCGGAGATTCCCTCAGTGGGCAACTACATCACACTGACCGGAAAAGCAGACCGCATCGATCCGGTGTTCCGCACCCTGCTAATCCAAACACCGTTGTGCCGTTTGAAGATTTGCTGGAAATCAGTTTGCAAGGGAAATCATCCAATGCGTTATAAATAATACATTGAATACACCGATTTTGACCATTCTCTCGACTACAATAGAGTAAAGAGGGAGGGTGGTTGCCTATGTACGAAGAACAGTTTTCCAAACGGCTTGCTGAACTACGCACGAAGAAAGGAGTCTCTGCAAGGGATATGAGCCTTTCCATCGGGCAGAACGCCGGGTACATTCGCACGATTGAAAACGGATCGTCCTTTCCCACCATGTCAGCCTTCTTCTACATCTGTGAATATCTCAACGTAACTCCGAAGGAATTCTTTGATTTTGATGAGGAACCATCCAATGGAATAAACTCTCTTGTTGACCAGCTTCGTCAGTTCGACAATGACCAGATTCGTACTCTTACCGCCTTCGTAAAGACAATCGTCAAAAAATAATTTCATGCCACTCTTGCGGTTGCATTGAAAAAACACAGCACAGCATCAAGTTTCATCGCACAGAGTGGATGAGGCTAAAGATGCTGTGCTTTTTTGTCGGAGGTGTTCCTTATGCTACCGTCTGAACAGAACTACGAAGAGCAGAATTTCGAGAGGGTCCAGTGCGCCATTGATTTTGAAAACACGATGAACGAGCTGGAGAAACAATTATACTATCGTCATCTTCCGCCGAAAGAGGTTGCCTTACGAGTCATGGAAGCTGCCTGTAAATTCTACACCGCTGACTGGTGCGGTCTAATTCAGGTCGATCTCGATTTAGGGTTATGGAAACCATATTGGTGGCACAACGAATGTTCGGAAGATAAAACCACAGCTCTAACAAATGAATTTGAATCATCTGAATTTCTTGATCGCTGGGTGAGAGCCGTGCGTCGTGGAATTCCGATGGTAGTTTCTAACGCTGAAACGATCAGAGAGAAATACCCGGATGAGTACAGCCTATATCAGCGCCTTGGCATTCAGTCCGTCTTGGCAATTCCCTTGGAACCTCGACCGGTTGCATTGATCGCTGTTCGCAACCCTAAACGGTACATTTGCCAAACCAGTATGCTGAAGCTACTGGCCTATGTACTGTTGGTCGCTTACAATGACAGCCGGATGGTCGATGGTCTGAGTATGACTTTGGCACCGGAAAATATTAAAAGCAACCACGACATTTTTATCAGTCTGTTCGGTGAACTGAGAATCTATACGTCCCGTGGCGTTCTGCGTGAATCTGATTTGAAATCACCCAAGATCAGCCGATTACTTACCTATCTACTCCTTTCCCAGAAAAAAACTGTTACCCCGATGGAGATCGTTCAAAACATTTGGCCAGAGGAAATGGAAGATGCAGAAGCACCCGGAAAGAATATGAAGTATCTGATTTATCGGCTTCGTCAGGCATTCAGCCTGATTTCGGATGAACAGCTTGTACTTTCCACCGCATTTGGCTATCAGTTAAATCCCAATCTTCACATCACAACCGATTTTCAGAAATTTGATGAACTGACAGTTGCTGCGGCAAAGGCAACCTCCATTGTAAACAAGGTTGGGCTGATGGAGAAAGCTGTTGAACTGTATCAGGGGAAACTGCTTCCTTCTGCAGAAGGTGAACACTGGCTGGTTCACACAGCAAATCGATATCATTTTGCGTATATGAGTACCGCTAACGAACTGTTGACGCAGTTAATGACCATTCACGCCTATGATTTGATTCACCAATATGCAGCACTGGCATTGACGATTGCGCCTGAAAATGCGAAAGCCTATTACTGGCTCATCCAGTCCTATCTGAAACAGAATATGGAGGAGATGGCTACAGGCGAACTGGTTGCTGCAAAACAGAAGCTGCCGGATGAAGAGTATCAGAAACTGCTTCAAGAACTCAAAAAATAAAAGCAGCGATACTACGTCATACCACTTTCGTGCAACTTTCACGCAACTTCTGTGCAACCTCATTTTTTCATAAATAGAACCATACCACCTTCATGCAACCGTCATACCACTTCCATGCAACCTTCGTGTGCTATGATAGCAAAGCAGTTTTAAGCCTTGCTGTCTGGCCGCGAGGGTTTTATTTTTTTTTTAATCCTTCCAGCCGGGCACCAGCTTTCGACTCGCAGAATCAAAAAAACATATCGAAAGCCTGAGATGCATTAAAGGCCGAGGATACTTATACTGATTTCCATTTTCGGATGGAAAAGTATCGGTAACCTTTTCTTTTAATGCGTCTTTTTTTCGCTGAGAAAAGCCCGTAAACTGCCCCACAGTGAAGTGTCCTCAACCTCCGCATCCGGCGGAAAGGACACTTCATTATGTTTTCCACGAAAGAATTTGGTACCAGAATCCGTAATGCTCGCATTGAGAACGATCTTACGCAGGAGAAACTCGCTGATATCTTAAATGCCAGCAAAGACCACATCAGTCGGCTGGAGCGCGGTATAGGTGCTTGCTCTCTTGAACTGTTAATTGAACTATCTGAGGTTCTACATACCTCCACTGACTATCTCTTAATCGGTCGCAGACCATCCAACGATTCTGCCAAAGAAAAGATTCGTTCCGAACTTTATTCCGTGTTAGCTGTACTCGAAACGCTTTGATTGTCGCAAAATTGGAAATATTTGTAAAAAATAGACCTGATAGGTCTACAAAAGTAGACGTACAAGGTCCACGACTTTCACAATTTGAGCCGCTATACTATAAGCAAGCCAGACAACATCTGGCATCCGTCCCTTGAAAATTGAACACGCATTCTTCAGTCACGTTCCTGTGATGATGAGCCACATCCGTAACAAATGCGATGATCTCCCACTGAGGGAATGAGCGGTAGGTTGACGGTAAATGGATGACAGCTTCTCCATAGCTACGATTCATCACAGAATAATGATACTTCTGCCTTCGGGCAGCTCGGTGAGAACCACGGAGAGGTGAGAACCCTATGGATTCGGTACGCTGCCGGACGGCTGAAAGATTTCCCATACGAAACAGAGTTTTCGTTTTCCGGGGGTGTCGGGGACAAGTACGGAAAGGTATAGAACTATAAATCACAGCATTTATGCTGTTTGAGATAGTAGGACGGGCTGCGCGAGCAGTCCGCTGTTACATACACGGATAGAAAGGAGCAATCCAAATTGGCCACACGAGGCAAAAAAGAGAAAGAATATCCGCCCATGCCAGCGAACTGGATGTACAAGCGCGGCGATGTCTACATGATGGATCTGAACCCTTACAGCGGTTCCGAGCAGGGCGGCATCCGACCTGCCATTGTTGTCCAGAACGATGACGGTAATTTTTATTCCAATGTTCTTCTGGTCGTTCCGCTGACAACACAGATCAAAAAGCGAAATATGCCGACGCATTTTATTCTGCACAATCGTTTTTTGAGTGCGCCATCTATGGCGATCTGCGAAAGTCCGCGCCCCGCAGATAAATCCAGAGTGTTAAGCTACCTTGGGCACCTGTCCAAATATGAAATGCGGCAAGTGTCAGTGTGTCTGCAATACAGCTTTGGCTTCATTGGGTATAAGTCATTCCGAAAATACCTTACGGCTCCTCCGCAGGAGGATGTTCTCGCCGCTGCAAAAGAGCTGCTCTCCCAGCAGTTTCAGAATCTTCGGGTGCTGAACAGTCAGTCCCCTGCTCTCGCCAAGCACACAAAAGGCGATCTACATAGCATTGAGCAGATATCGGAAAGGATGCTCTCCACCCCGACGGAATCTTCTGTTGAGTTCATGGTTGCAGAACTAGATGATGCACTTCAATCGCTTATGTTCCGCTGGAATATCTGTTATGAACGGTATTCCAGTTTCCGCTTATCCGATAACGAAAAGAAGAAAATCAGTTCGATTATCCAATCAGGAATTGATTTTCTGCAAAAGAAGAAGGAGGTTCCTTTATGATGAACGCAGTTGTAAAACCTTACCATGAGATGTGCCTGAACAGCAGTGAGCTGATCGTTCCGCGCGATACTTACCAGCGCGCTCTTCACCCCGCTCGTGTTGCCCGCATCGCAAAAGAATTCGATGAGCGGGTTGCCAATGAACCGAAGATCAGCTTCCGGGATGGTCACTACTATGTGATGGACGGGCAGAATACCATCGCTGCCCGGAAGTTCCTGAACGGTGGTGACGATCTGCAGATTCGTTGCAAGGTTTACTTTAACATGACCGAGCAGGAAGAAGCCCTCCTGTTTGCACAGCAGACAGGCATTTCGGAACGGCTGAGTGCAGGGCAGAAGCTCCGTGCCCTGATTTTTGCAGGGGAGCCTGCTGCCGTTGCATTCCAGCAGGCCACCGAATTGGCTGGCGTTCATCTTTCTTTTGAAGAAGGCCGGGGCAAGCAGCGGATCAGCTGCATCGCAACCGCCTACCATGAGTTCATCCGGCTGGGTCCGGAACTGTATATCGAATCCCTTGATGTTTTGCTGAATGCGTGGAATGGAGAACCCGATTCCATGAGTTCTGCAAATCTGCTCGGCATCTGCCGCTTTGTAGAACTGTACCACTCCGAATACAGTAAAAGCCGTCTGATTGCCAAACTGCGGCAGGTCGATGCGTTCACGATTTTTCGCCTTGCTCGAACCGCAGGTGTAAACCTTCCCGGCAAGACGAAGTACCTCCAGCAGGTCTATACTATTTATAATGGTGGCAGCCGCCGGGCTGCATTGCCGCTCAAATTTTAACTTAAAGTATAATTAAAGAGGTTTTATCCAATGAACAATCATGAAGAAAAAGCACCTACTGCGGTTTCTACCCCTGAATCCGTAGTACAGGATACTCGCTGTTACACGATCGAAGATCTGATGGCAATGCTGATTTTAAGCCGCCCCACCGTCTGTCGTCTGCTGAAACAGAATGAATTCCGCTGGTTCAAAGTTGGTGGTGCCTATCGTATCTCCAAAACCAGCTTCGATGCGTGGCTGAACGATGGCATTATCGAAGCCAATCCTGCTGTTTGACATCCTCAACATTTCAAGCGAAATCTGCTATTCTTTAGCCGGGACAAGAAATCCCGGCTAAATTTTTACATAGATGGAGGTGTCCTTCATGGATGATGTGCAGAATGTTTCGGCTCCCTTATACGGAAAAGCTGAACCTACCACCGCTAAAACAACCATGTCGGTTCGTGAGATGCAGCATCTTCTCGGTCTCGGCAAAACAGACAGCTATTGGCTGCTTCATAAGAATTTCTTTGAAGTCATTCTGATAAACGACAAAATGCGTATCGTTATTTCCAGTTTTGAAAAATGGTACGCCAATCAGGTCAAATACCATAAGGTCAATGGTCCTCCTCCGGGCGAGGATCTTTGCAAGCGGTCATATTCTGTTTTGGAAGTTGCTGAAATATTAAAGGTAGACTCTGACACTGTCTATACACTCATCCGTCAGGGAAAGTTGAAAACAGAAACGGTAGACTTCTGGATGCGAATTCCAAAAGAGGAATTTGAGCGTTGGTATCAGTCACAAAGCCGCCACCGCACTGCGGCTGATCGAGAGCGTGACCGGGAAATCGAAGCGCAGACCATCTCCATCCCAGAAATGGCAAAACTGCTCGGTATTCCAAGAGAAAAGGTCTACTGGATTCTCGACTGTAAAAAATATCGAGACTGTTTCGTTATTGAGCGCATTGCCGACAGGCGGCGCATCACCAAAACAAGTTTTGAAATATGGCTCAACAGCCAATCTACATATCGACTCCAAGAACCGGTCATGGAAGCGCATGAAGAACCACCGCTGGAACTGAAATGCCCTAAAAGCGGAAAGTATTACAGTTTTCAGGAGATTCAGGATTTCTATGGTGTCAGCCGCACGACCCTCGTCCGTTGGATTCGTGAAGAAAACATCCCGACAATTGATGTTGGTCGGGCAAAGCGTGTCCGAAAAGATGTTTTTGATGATGTTCTAAAATTCAAACGTAAAGTAGAAGGAGATACATAATGGTCAGCATTATCAAGCGCAACAATAATTTCTGTGTTGTCTATTCCTATAAGGATGCAGATGGCACCCCCAAGCAGAAGTGGGAAACCTTTACTGTCCTTTCGGATGCCAAGAATCGCAAGAAAGAGGTCGAATACAAGGAATCGGTTGGAACTTTTGTAGTTCCACAGTGCAAAACCCTTAACGACTTGCTTCCTGAATATGTTGCCCTCTATGGAAAAAGCAAATGGGCACTTTCAACCTATCAGGCAAACACTGCACTGATTGCCAATTACATAACTCCGCTCATCGGCTCGATGAAGCTGCAGGATATCTCCACTCGTGTGATTGAGGGGTATTATCAGCGGTTGCTCAAATATGAGGCTGCTGACCCTATGTGTGGGAAGCGGAAGCACCAGTTTGTTTCCCCCAGTACAGTCCGTTCGGTTCATAAGATTCTGCGGAGTGCCTTTGAGCAGGCTGTAAAGTGGGAACTCATGGAAAAGAATCCCTGCATTTACGCAACCTTACCCAAGTACACTTCCAAGAAACGTGATATCTGGACAGCCGAAACGCTGTTCCATGCCTTGGAAGTTTGTGATGATCCGAAGCTGCGGCTGTGCATCAACCTCTCGTTCTCTTGCTCCCTGCGTTTGGGCGAGCTTCTCGGTCTGACTTGGGATTGTGTGGATATCTCCCCTGAAAGCATCGAAGCCGGGCAAGCCTCCATTTACATAAATAAGGAATTGCAGCGTGTAGACATTGCTTCACTGAACGCATTGGAAAACAAAAATGTTATCACTCGTTTTCCATCGCTGAATTCTCGCTGCACCACCGTTCAGGTTCTGAAAAGCCCTAAAACGGACAGCAGTATCCGAACCATCTTCCTGCCCAAAACAGTCGCTGAAATGCTCGTAGAGTTCAAAGCAGAGCAGGATACGACAAAGGAAGCACTGGGTGCGGAATATACGGACTACAATCTTGTGATTGCCGGCCCATTGGGAATGCCGACCGAACAATCCACCATCAGCGGTGCATTGAAGAAACTGATTGAGAAAAACGATCTCCCCAAAGTGGTCTTTCATAGCTTCCGACACTCCAGTATTACATACAAGCTCAAACTGAACGGCGGTGATATCAAAGCCGTTCAGGGTGACTCCGGCCATGCACAGGCTTCGATGGTCACAGAGCAGTATGCACATATCTTGGATGATGATCGGCGTCTGAATGCACAGCGTTTTGATGATTTCTTCTACCAGCATCAGGGCGCAGAGCCTGAAATGCCCCATCAAACAGCGCAGCCCATCCCTGAAAACAGCGCGGTTGATGCAGATGCGGCAGCAGCACTTACCAAATTGCTGGCCAACCCCTCTATGGCCGAACTCATCAAAAATCTTGCAAAGAACTTATAAGCCCCTATACATAAACAGCGACAGCTTTCCGATTTGGAAAACTGCCGCTGTTTGTTTTGGGTAGCTTGAGCGAGCGACAACCACCAGCTTCGCTGGTGGAGTAAAAATGCTTTAGCTATAAGATTCGAGCGAAGCGAGATGACAAAGAAATTGTCATCTTAGAAGATGCACTTTATGGGCATAGCTCGTTAGAGCGGTAGGGCAAGTAATGCAGATGAGGGATGCTTGCTCATGGCCCCTTGCAGGGGCTTTGCCAGTAAGGTGCCCTTCTAGGGCTTACTCAAGCCACCGGCTCAGCCGGTGGTTTTGACTCAAGAATATCTTGGCTGATTCAAAATCAGGCGGGTTTCTTTGTATCCAGTGCCTTTACTTCTTCAATAGAAAGTTTTGTATACCGAGCGATTTGCTCATACGGAAGTCCATCTGCGAGCATCGTTTTCGCGCTCTCGATAGCTTGTTCGCGTTTTGTTTCTTCTCTCACTTCTTCAAATGCTCTGCACATCGTTGCCACTCCCTTCGTATCTTCTTTGAAATAACGCACCCGCTGTGCCAGAACAGGATAGTTCATGTCATCCGGGTTCGTACAGGTAAAATCGTGCATTAGTTTTCCCAATGCAGTGTCATCTTTGATCTGAGAGTTTACATAGATAATATGTGCTTCATCTCCGAAGGATTTCCCCATTTCCTCAATGATGCGGTTGATATGATAAATAGGAAGTCCACCCCGAAGTACATCGTTCTCTGTGATAAAGATTACATATGTCTCGTTCAGTGCGTCATACGCATCGCCCTTTCGGGTCAGATTCGCATCCAGCAGGCTGCTGTTATATCTTGCCCGCTTTGCGACTGCTCCACTGTCACTGCGCTGAACCTCGACATTGTAGGCACGATTTTCATGATCCACTGCCAGAATGTCAAGCCGCACGGAACGACCCTGTATATTGTTCAGGTCATGCTGCCCATGGACTTCTTTGACCTTCAGGTCATCCCGGTTCAGGATGATTTGGAGCAGGAATTCCGCACACGGTTTATCTTCAAAGACCTTGCTCATAAAGTTATCATCCATGAGCCGAAAGTCACGGATACGCCGCAGATCTTCCTCATGCTTACGCTCAAAATCAAGGCCTTTTTGCGTTTCGACTTCTGCCATCGGTTCACCTGCTTTCTGATCCTTGTCTAAGGTAAGAATACCATAAAACCGTTCTTTTTACAAGATGAAGTACTTCCCACTACATAGGTCAGAATCCTTTCATATCGTGTTCTGGCAATGTTCCTATTCCAACTGCGATTCCGACATGGTATCATAAATCCAGAAACAGGCTTCAGCTGCTTTTTACAACTGGTGTTCTTCTGGTGCCTATGAACAGCCACGCGCCTCCCAGCTAATGAAAGGTGAGCGTTGTACAATAGAGCGGCCACTTTTCATTAGCTCAGCTAATTTCCAGCTAATAAACATCTGTTTACACAGAATAAAAAAGGTTCGAATCTATTTACATACGTTGACATCCCAACAAAAAATTCATTGATATAGAGTAGAATATATTACCCTATTTTGCAATGGGTTTACAGATGCACGGTCTACTCCTAAGGGGAAGGCCGCAGGTTCGACTCCTGTCTGGGACATTTTTAAAGGGCAAAGGTCCCTCCCCTGTCGGAGAAGGACCTTTGCTTTTTCTTTGCCCGTATTTACAGATCGATCCCCACTCCAAGGATCACGAACAGCGCCGCCGTCAACACCTGTATTTCTTCTTTTTGCGCAGCAAGATCTATCAAAACCGCCGGTTTGATGCACAAAGCACAGCATAACCGCTCGTACTTATCAGACCATTATAAACATATCGTAATTTTAGTGCAAAGTGCCGGTTTTGTTCTCCAAAAACAGGGCACCTTGCCCAGTTATCTCTGTTTTGCCGAATTTTTTCGAAAAACCATTGATTTTATTTAGCAAAACCGTCATAATACTCTAATAAAACAGAACTTTCGTGTGCAGGAAGTGCCCCGTCGGACGGGGAACAGGAGGAAGATCATGAAGCAGGAACTGATGGACGCCATCCAGGAGATGCCGGTGATTGCGGCAGTCAAGGACGATACCGGGCTTTGCAACGCCCTGACCAACGAGAACATCCGGGTGGTGTTCGTATTATACGGGGATATCTGCAACATTGCCACCATCGTGCGGCGGATCCACGAGGCAGGGCGGTTTGCGGTGGTCCACGTGGACCTGATCGCCGGGCTTGCCGGCAAGGAGGTGGCGGTGGATTTCATCCGCAGCACCACCGAGGCAGACGGCATCATCTCCACCCGCCAGTCCTTTATCCGCCGTGCCAAGGAGCTGGGGCTTGCCGCCATCCTGCGGGTGTTCCTGCTGGATTCCATTGCGCTGGAAAGTCTGGACAAGATCCCCCAGAACCTGCCGGATTGTCTGGACCTTTTGCCCGGTGCCATGCCCAAGATCCTGCGCCGGGTCTGCGCCACCGCCAAGGTGCCGGTGCTCGCCGGCGGACTCATTGCAGACAAAGAGGACGTGATGGCAGCGCTGGAAGCAGGAGTCACCGCCATTTCCACCACCAATCAGGCAGTGTGGGATATGTAAGGCGGCGTTTTGCCGCCGGTGCCCACCGCCCAAGACCCTCCAGACCACAGAACGCTCCGACCCCCTCGCAAAGGGTCGGAGCGTTCTGCTTCGGAAGAAAGAAACTTAAACGGCTGCTGTTTCAGCCTGGGAGATGGCGTTGTTTCCGGCAGGTCTTTCCGGCGGGGTGCCGGAGGCGTCTCCTGCGGGCTTTTCCGGCGGGGTGCCGCCCTGCCCGTTGGCTGCCGGTCCGCCGGGGGCATTGCCCTCCATGGCAGGCGGAGTCTGTCCGGCTGCACCCTCCGGCGGGGTCTGTCCCGGCTGCCCGCCGCCCATGCCGCCAAAGCCTGCGCTGGAACTGCCGGTCTGGGCGGTGGCAGTGGCAAGGGCGGTGCCGCCGGAGGTCAGAGTGTAATCACTGTCGGCAGCAAGGTCCGCCCCGCAGTAGAAAAGATAGGAGGCGTCGCACCGGGCGGTGCCGCTGTACAGGGTGGTGCCCTCGGCGTCGGTGAGGGCAAAGGCACTGTCTTTGGTCAGGCGCACTCCTCCATCCTCGCCCCGGCTGCCGCCGTAGGTCACATAGCCCTGGGTAGAGTCAATGGAATAGCCCATGCCTGCGCTGCCTCCTGCTGCCAGCACGGTGCCGCCGGTGATGGAAATGGTGCCGTCTGCATCCAAAGGCTGGTTGTCGGCAACGTTGGCGGTCCACACCGCAATGGTGCCGCCGGAAATGGTCATGCTGCCGTTGGAGTCAAAGCCGTCGCCGCCGGAGGTATAGGCGGTGATGGTGCCCCCGGAGATGTTCATGCTGAAATCATAGTCTGTCAGCTCGCCGTTGGCGGCGTTCAGGCAGTCGTCAGCAGCGGTAATGTCTATGGTGCCGGAAAAGACATTCAGCTCCGCCCCCTCCAGACCCTCGTTGCAGCCGGAAATGGTGATCACTGGTCCGTCGGTGTCCGCTGCGCCGATGTTCAGGGTGTAGTCGCTGTGGAGTGCATCATCCCCGGCGGAGATGTTCAGGGTGCCGCTTTCCACATTCAGGGTCTGCTGGGCATTGACAGCATCGTTCACCGGGGCATCGATGTTCAGGGTCAGCTCCCGGATGGTGAAACTTGCCGCCCTGCCCTCATTTTCTGTTCCGGACTTGATGCCGTTTTTGCCGGCAGCGGAGATATTCAGGGTACCGCCGCCGCAGAGCACCACCTGTGCACCGTCCTTGCACTTGACCACGGCACTTTCGGCATCCGCACTGGCGGTGTCGCTGTCCTTATTGTTGGCGGCGGTGTCTGCAAGGCTGTTCTGGGTGCCGCTCTGGACCACGATGGTCACCCCGGTGGACTTGCCGCACAGGATGGGGGCGGTGGTGGTGCTGGTCAGGTCCAGTCCATTCAGCACCACCACCACATCCTGCGTGCCCTCCTCAATGAGGATGTTGCCGTCTGCGCAACTGCCGGAGACCCCGTAGGTGCCCGGAGCGGTAATGGTGAGGGTGGTGCCCTGAATGGTATAGCCGCCCTTATCCCCGGCGGCGGAGATGCCGCCGTCGGTAAAGGTAAAGAGGGTGGCGTCTGCCAGCGAAAACTCCGTCTCCGCTGCCGCAAGGGATGCAGCAGAGGCAGCGGTGGAACCAGCGGAAGAGCCGGTGCTGCTGCAGCCCGCCATGGAGACCAGCAGCGCCCCTGCCACCAGAAGGGTAAGGGCTCGGTTGGAATATTTCATAGGAAAAGACCTCCTTGGGTTCAATGGTTTGAGGATGCCCAGAGTATACCCGGCGAACCTAAAATGAACCTAAAGAACGCCGGCAAAATACTTTTAGGTTGTTTTTAGGTTGGGGCGGTATCCTGCAGCCACAGGAGGTGACAGACCATGTCCCAACCCATTCAAACCTGCTTTGAACGGTACGAGAAAAAGTATTTTCTCTCCCCGGCAGGACAAAAGATCCTGCTGGGAGCCATTGCTCCCCATATCAAGATGGATTTTTACGGAAAGTACACCATCTGCAACCTTTATTACGACACCCCGGACTGGCGGCTCATCCGCGCCTCGCTGGCAAAGCCGGTGTACAAAGAAAAGCTGCGGGTGCGCAGCTACGGTGTGCCGGAGCCGGAGGGCAAGGTGTTTGCAGAACTGAAAAAGAAATACGACGGTGTAGTGTACAAACGCCGGATCACCGTACCTGCCGCTCAGGTGCAGCCCCTGCTGGCAGGGCAGCTGCCCCTTGCCGACTACGGACAGATCGGCAGCGAGATCGCATGGTTCCAGCAGCTGTACAGCGCCGTGCCCCGGGTATTCATCGGCTACGACCGCATCGCCTTTGCAGGGGTGGAGGACCCGGAACTGCGGATCACCTTTGATACCGGTATCCGCTGGCGTACCACCGGGCTGGACCTTTGCGCCGGGGATGCCGGTGCTCCCCTGCTGCCGGACGACCGGGTGCTGCTGGAGCTCAAACTGCCGGGGGTCTGCCCCCTGTGGCTGGCACACGGGCTTGCAGACGCCAAAGCCGTTCCGGTGTCCTTTTCCAAATACGGCAGCTGCTACTGCCATCACCTGCTGCGTCAGCAGCCCGTTACCTTAAAGGAGGTCTTTCCCTGTGCTTGAATCTGTGATCGATACGTCCATTACCCTGCAAAATTTTCTACTGTGCACGGCGGTGTCTCTGGTGCTGGGCATGGGGCTTGCCTTTGTGGCAGGCTACCGGCAAAAAACAAGTTCCAGTTTTGCAGTCACTCTGGCGCTGCTGCCTGCGGTGGTGCAGCTGGTGATCATGCTGGTCAACGGCAACATCGGCACCGGCGTGGCGGTGGCTGGCGCCTTCAGTCTGGTGCGGTTCCGCTCCGCTCCCGGCACCGCCCGGGAGATCGGGGTGCTGTTCCTTGCCATGGCACTGGGGCTTGCCACCGGCATGGGTCTGCTGGGGCTTGCCGTCCTTGCCTTTGTGGTGCTGGCAGGCGCGCTGCTGGGGCTCACGGCTCTGGGCTTTGGCGAAAGCCGGACCACCGCCCGGGTGCTGAAGATCACCATCCCGGAAAATCTGGACTACGACGGCTTATTTGACGACCTTTTTGCTCAGTACACCCGGCAGTGCACCCTGACCCGGGTAAAGACCAGCAACATGGGCACCCTGTACGAGCTGGAATACGCCGTTGTCCTGCCGGGAGATGTGCCGCCCAAGGCATTTCTGGACGCTTTGCGCTGCCGCAACGGCAACCTGAACATCACCTGCGGGCGGGAGAGCAGCCCCGGCATGGAGCTGCTGTAAAAAAACATTGCGCAGCAGGCGGCGGCTGCGCTATACTGGAAGCAGAAATCTACGGGGAGGGATGTGCCGTGCGGCTTTTGATCGCAGAAGACGAAGAAGATCTGGCAGAGGTGCTGACCGTCTTTTTTGAAAAGAACCATTTTACAGTGGAGACGGTGCACAACGGCTTTGACGCCTACGAGGCAGCAGTTCTGGACCACTACGACGCCATTATTCTGGATGTGATGATGCCCCGGATGAACGGCATGGAGGTGCTGCAGAAGCTGCGGGCAGAAAAGGTGAACACCCCCATCATGATGCTCACCGCCAAGGGGGAGACGGAGGACCGGATCACCGGCTTCAACGCCGGGGCGGACGACTATCTGCCCAAGCCCTTTGACCCGGACGAGCTGCTGAGCCGGGTCCGTGCCATGCTGCGCCGTGCCAGTGCCTACCAGCCCACCCGGCTTGCCTTTGGTGACCTGACGCTGGACCCCGGCACCGGGGCTCTGAGCTGCCGGGAACAGTCGGTGCGGCTCAGCGGGCGGGAATATCAGGTGATGGAGCTGTTTCTGCGCAACCCCCGCATGGTATTTTCTGCCCAGCGCATTCTGGAGCTGGTGTGGGGCTGGGAGAACGATGCCGAGATCAATGTGGTGTGGGTGAACATCTCCAACCTGCGCAAAAAGCTGAAGACCCTTGGTTCCCGGGCTGTGCTGCGGGCAAACCGGGGGCTGGGCTATGCTCTGGAGGAGGAGCCATGATCCGGCGGCTGCGCAGGCGGTTCATCCGCATTGCCACCCTGTCGGTGACGGCGGTGATGCTGCTGCTGACCCTGCTGCTGAACACCGCCAACTACATTTCTACCACCACCGACCTGCGGGATATGCTGCAGCTCATCAGCAGCAATCAGGGCACCATCCCCCCCTACCGCCCTGCCGGGGAAGCCCCCGCTGCCCCGCCCAAGGCTCCGGAGCCGCCGCGGGACGGCAGCTTTACCCCGGAGACCCCCTACTCCACCCGGTACTTTGTGCTGTGGTTCCGGCAGGACGGCACCCTTGTGCAGGCGGACCTGAAAAACATCGCCTCGGTGACCCGGGAGGACCTTGCCCCCTATCTTGCCGCCGCCGTGGACCACGGGGAAGGCTACGGCAGCTATGGCAGCTACCGGTACTACGTCACCTCCACCGGCGATGGATGCAGCATGGCGGTATTTCTGGATGGCTACCAGCAGCTGCGGGCGGTGGGGCTGGTAGGGCTGTGGAGCCTTGCCGCCGACGCCGCCTGCATCCTGCTGGTGGTGGTGCTGGTGGTGCTGCTGTCCCGCCGTGCCATCGACCCGGTGGTGCGCAGCGCCGAGAAACAGAAGCAGTTCATCACCGATGCCAGCCATGAACTCAAGACCCCCATTACGGTCATCTCCACCAGCCTGCGCCTGCTGGAAATGGAGACCGGAAAACAAAAATGGATCGACAAGGCACAGGCGCAGACCGAAAAACTGACGGCGCTGGTCAACGCACTGGTGACCCTGTCCCGGATGGATGAGGGAATGTCGCCGCTGAAGATGGAGCCCTTTGCCCTCAGCGAGGCGGTGACCGATACGGCGGGATCCTTCCGGGAGCTTGCCCGGAGCCGGGGACATGATCTGGTATTGCACATCGCCCCGGACCTGACCTACCGGGGCGACCAGTATTCCATCCGGCAGCTGGTGAGCATTCTGCTGGACAACGCCGTCAAGTACGCCCGGGCAGACAGCCCCATCACCCTGACGCTGGAAAAGACCCGCCGGGGTGCGGTGCTGCGGTGTCGCAACGGCAGCGATCCCATCCCCGCAGAGACCCTTGCACGGCTGTTTGACCGCTTTTACCGTGCCGACCCCTCCCGCAATGCCGCCACCGGAGGGTTTGGCATCGGGCTGTCCATCGCCCGGGGCATCGCCGAGGCGCACCGGGGCAGCATCTGTGCCCGGATGGTGGGAGAAGATGTGGAGTTTGCGGCAGAGCTGCGGTGAGCTCGCTTTGCCCTGCCCACCGGATGCCGGAGCATTGTATTTCCCGTGAGGACAGTTTGTGGAAAAGCCCTCCAAAACGCCCTTGCTTCAAGGACAGTTTTTTCTTATCATCTGCCGAATTTTCTGTAAAAGCACAACTTTTTCTGGACAAATGCACTTCAGTGTGCTAAAACATTCTCAAGAACCCGCAATGGTGCAGGACATGGAGGTCACTGCGCCTTTGCGGGCTTTTTTTGTTCAGGAAAGGATCCCGTTACAGGATCATAGAGGAGGAAAGTATTATGAAAGCATTTATTTCCCGTCGTGATTTTCTGAAGGCATCCGGTGCCGCCGCAGCCGCTGCTGCGCTGGCAGGCTGTTCTTCCGGCTCCGGCAGCACCGGCGGCAAGACCGTAAAGATCGGTGTGTTTGAGCCTGCCTCCGGCGACAACGGTGCAGGCGGCAAGCAGGAGGTGCTGGGCATCGAGTACGCCAACAGCGTGGCACCCACCGTGGACATCGGCGGCGAGAGCTACACCGTGGAGCTGGTAGAGGTGGATAACCAGTCCAGCACCGACAAGGCAGTGACTGCAGCCCAGGAGCTGGTGTCCAAAAAGGTATCTGTGGTGCTGGGCAGCTACGGCTCCGGCGTTTCCATTGCCGCCGCCCCCACCTTCCAGTCCGCTTCCATCCCCGCCATCGGCTGCTCCTGCACCAACCCCGCCGTTACCGAGGCAAACCCCTATTATTTCCGGGTCTGCTTCCTGGACCCCTTCCAGGGCTCGGTGATGGCAAACTTTGCAAAGGATGAGTTTGGTGCTGCCAACGCCTATGTGCTGAGCATGCTGGGCGAGGACTACGGTTCCGGTCTTGCCACCTACTTTGTGGACGCCTTCAAGGAGCTGGGCGGCACCGTCACCAGCGAGCAGTTCCCGGAGGGCACCTCCGACTTCTCCGCCTACATCCAGAACGCCATCAACGCCGGTGCCGATGTGATCTTTGCCCCCTGCGCCACCACCTACGCCGCACAGATCATTACTCAGGCGGCTTCTGCAGGCTTCGACAAGCCCATCACCGCCGGCGATACCTGGGAGTCCAGCGTTATTCTGGACGCCCAGAAGGGCACCAGCGTGCAGGTCTACTGCTCCACCTTCTTTGACGAGAACGACGACTCCGGCGCAGCAAAGGAATTTGTTGCCGGCTTCAAGGAGTGGCTCAACGCCGACAGCCAGAAGCTGACCAACAACGGCGGCAACGACATCGTGGCAGCTGTGTCGGCTCTGGGCTACGATGCCTACATGACCGCACTGGAAGCCATTGCGGCAGCCGGCAGCACCGATGGCACCGCCATCAAGGACGCCCTGTTCAAGGTGGACTACGACGGCGTTACCGGCAGCATCACCTTTGACCAGACCACCGGCGATGCCAACAAGGATATGGCATACATCAAAAAGGCAAGCGACGGTGCCTTCAGCTTTGTCAAGACCCAGAGCGTAGAAGGCTAAAAACGTTCTCCCAATCAGCATAACGCAGGCAGGGGATGGTCCTCCGCCTGCGCTTTGCTTGTAGAACGGTTGTAAGAATTGGAGGAAATTTTATGGCTGCAAAGTTTTTGCCCTACCTGCTGGCGGGCATTTCCGTAGGCGGTCAGTATGCGCTGATCGCCATCGGCTACACCATGGTATACGGCATCCTGCGCCTGATCAACTTTGCCCACGGTGATATCTTTACGGTGGCAGGTTTTATGATGGTATACGCCACAGCGTCTCTGCCTCTGGCAGTGTCCATCCCGCTGGTGGTCATCGCCACCGTGCTGCTGGGCATGGGGGTGGAAAAGATCGCCTACAAACCCCTGCGCACCGCCCCCCGGATGTCGGTGATGATCTCCGCCATCGGCATGTCCTATCTGCTGCAGAACCTGATGTGGTACGCCACCGGCGGTCTTGCCAAGCAGTATCCCGCCCTGCCCTGGATCAGCGACACCGTCACGGTGCTGGGCTGCCAGACCAAGCGGGTCACGGTGATCACCCCCTTCCTTGTGGTGGTGCTGGTGGTGATCCTGGTGACCCTGATCCAGAAGACCCGGATGGGCATGGCAATGCGTGCCGCTTCCCGGGATTTTGAGACCGCTCAGCTCATGGGCATCCGCATCAACAACGTCATCTCCTTTACCTTTGCGGTAGGCAGCTTTCTTGCCGCCATCGGCTCCATGATGTACTTTTCCAACTACACGGCAGTCACCCCCACGGTGGGTGCCATGCCGGGTCTGAAAGCATTTGTGGCAGCGGTGTTCGGCGGCATCGGCTCCATTCCCGGGGCGGTCATCGGCGGCTTCCTCATCGGCATCTGCGAAAGTCTGATCAAGGGAGCAGGTGCCACCACCTTCAGCGACGCCTTCACCTTTGCCCTGCTCATCGTGGTGCTGGCGGTAAAGCCCACCGGTCTGTTCAGCGAGAACCTGACCGAGAAAGTGTGAGGACCATGAAACAAGAGAAAAAACGCATCTACCTTCGTGCCGCACTGGCACTTGCCGCCATTCTGGCGGTGCTGCTGGCGCTGGACAACCTGAGCTTTGTGCCCTCCATGCTGCTTACCGTGCTGCGGAAGGGTGCCATCTACGCACTGGTGGCGGTGTCCATGAACCTGCTGAACGGTTTTACCGGTCTGTTCAGTCTGGGGCAGGCAGGCTTTATGCTGCTGGGGGCATACACCTATGCCATCCTGACCATCCCCGCCGCCGCCCAGAAGTCCATCTACCAGCGCTACGCCAACGGCGGCATCGGCTTTTCTATCCCGGAGCTGCTTTCCAAGCCGCTGGGCGGTCTGGGACTTTTGCTGGGCGTGGTGTTCTGTCTGGCGCTTGCCGGCTTTATTGCGGCGCTGTTTGCCTTCCTCATCGGTCTGCCGGTGCTGAAGCTGAAAAGTGACTACCTTGCCATTGCCACCCTTGGCTTTGCGGAGATCATCCGTGCCGCCGTGGTGTACGAGGGCTTTGGTCCCCTGACCAACGGCTCCAACCTGCTGTACGGCTTTACCAGTTTTTCCAGCTTCTCTCTCCATCTGGGCAGCGTGACCCTGCGTCTGGAGACCGTGATGCCCTTTTTGTTCTCCGGCATCTGCATCGGCATCATCCTGCTGCTGATCCACTCCACCTACGGTCGTGCCTTCAAGGCGATCCGGGATGACGAGATCGCAGCGGAGGCAATGGGCATCAACCTTGCCAGCCACAAGCGCATGAGCTTTATCATCAGCAGCTTTTTTGCCGGTATCTCCGGTGCCATGCTTGCCATGTATCAGGCAAGCGTGCAGGCGACCACCTTTAAGTCCAGCATGACCTACGAGATCCTGCTCATTGTGGTCATTGGCGGCATCGGGTCGGTGTCCGGCTCGGTCATCGCCTCCTTTTTGTTCATTGCCAGCTCCGAGTGGCTGCTGCGTTTTCTGGACAACGAGACCTACATCGGCGGCTTCCGCCTGCCCTTGCTGCGCTCCGGCTTCCGCATGGTGGTGTTCAGCATCATCATCATGATCGTGGTGCTGTTCTTCCGCAAGGGCATCATGGGCGACCGGGAGCTGTTCCAGAAAAAGCCAGCCTCTGCTGCCAGAACCGCTAAAAAGGAGGTGCGTTCCAAATGAGCGAGACCGTATTGACCATGGAAAACGTCACCATGCAGTTTGGCGGCGTGGTGGCTGTGGATAACCTGAACCTGAAGGTGGACAAAAACCAGATCGTTTCCCTCATCGGACCCAACGGCGCCGGCAAGACCACTGCCTTCAACGTCGTCACCGGAGTGTACGCTCCCACCAACGGGGCGGTGTGGTTCGAGGGACGCAAGATCATCGAGAACACCCCCCACGGCAAGATGAAAAAGCTGTACAAGGGGCAGAACGGGGGCAGCTACTCCCACATCATCGCCCCCACCCCGGACCGCATCACCCGGCTGGGCATTGCCCGCACCTTCCAGAACATCCGGCTGTGGAAGAGCCAGACCGTCTTTGAGAACGTGCTCATCGCCAAGCACTGCCGCTGCACCGCCAACCTGCTGAGCGCCACCTTCCGGCTCAACGCCGACGAGGAAAAACGCCAGCGGGAAGAATGCCAGCATCTGCTGGAGGTACTGGGGCTGCAGGATGTCCGGGACGAGCTTGCCACCGGTCTGCCCTACGGCTTGCAGCGGCGGGTGGAGATCGCCCGGGCGCTTGCCACCGAACCCAAGCTCTTGCTGCTGGACGAGCCTGCCGCCGGCATGAACCCCCAGGAGACCGAAGAGCTGACCACTTTTATCGACCGCATCCGCACCGAGTTTGACCTGACGGTGTTCATGATCGAGCACCACATGGATCTGGTGATGGATATTTCCGACCGGGTGTATGTGCTGGATTTTGGACGGCTCATTGCCGAGGGCACCCCGGCTGAGGTACAGAATGACCCGCGGGTCATTGAGGCATATCTGGGGGTGGATGAAGATGCTTGAGATCAAAGATCTGCACGTTTCCTATGGCGGCATTCAGGCGCTGCGAGGGGTATCCCTGACCGTGCCGGAGGGCAAGATCGTCACCCTCATCGGTGCCAACGGTGCGGGAAAATCCACCCTGATGCGCACCATTTCCGGTCTTGTAAAGGCGCAGAGCGGCTCCATCCTGTGGAACGGACAGGAGATCGCAGCAAAGCCCATCGACCAAATCGTGGCAGGCGGCATTGCCATGTCCCCGGAGGGTCGCCGGGTATTTGCCGACCTGACCGTAGTGGAGAACCTGAAGATCGGTGCCTATCTGCGCCGGGACAAGGCAGGCATCCAGCAGGATCTGGAATGGGTCTACAGCCTGTTCCCCCGGCTGAAGGAGCGCAGCTGGCAGAGCGCCGGCACCCTGTCCGGCGGCGAGCAGCAGATGCTTGCCGTGGGGCGTGCCCTGATGAGCAAGCCCAAGCTGCTGATGCTGGACGAGCCCAGTCTGGGTCTTGCCCCCCTGGTGGTGCGGGAAATCTTTGATATCATCCGCACCGTGAACCAGCAGGGCATCACCGTGCTGCTGAACGAACAGAACGCCAACATGGCGCTGAAGGTGGCGGACTACGCCTATGTGCTGGAGACCGGCAACCTGACCATGTCCGGCACCGGTGCCCAGCTGCTTTCCGACCCGCAGGTCAAGGCGGCGTATCTGGGCAAAAAGCGCACCGGCAAAGAGTGATCCCTCCCCCGGCAGAAGCTGCCGGGACCCAAAATCGAATCCACAGGGCTGCTGCACAGGACTTTGTGCAGCAGCCCTTTTTTGCGCCGTGAAACGGTCCGTGCAGGGCGCTCACAACCCCCTGTCGGGATATCATCTCAAGGGCTCAGAAGTGCTTTTGCAGGGCATATCCGTCCAGTAGAGGGGGGGACATCGGTGCAGAAAAAGTGCCTCAGATAACGCTCCAGCGTCCTTTCCGGATGGATGCCGTTCCGCCGGTTTCTCCTGCCGTCAAGGGCATCCCGCCGGGAAAAGAATGCCGTCCCGTCGGCACAGAGGAGACCGGTACAAAAGCAGGGGTCCCGGCTTTGGGGCAGAACAGAAAAACGCCCCCGGCGCTGTCTCAGCGTACCGGAGGCGTTTTTCTGTCTGTAGGAAATTCAGGAGGTAAATATGAGAAAAGGGAATATCGGTTTTTATGCAGCCTTTGCCGGAGCAAAGACCAGAGCTTTCTTCCGCCGGGTCTGCATGGAACGGACGATGCAGCTCAGGGTGAAATTGATGACAAAGTAGATGACACAGGCGGTGCCAAACAGCACCATGACATCCGAAACATTCACGGTGCCCAGACCGTTGTAGGTACCGGCGGCGCTCAGCAGCTGCCGGATCCGTGCCATCAGCTCAATTGTCGCCACGTTGGCGAGGTAGGAGGAATCCTTGATGGTGGTGATCACCTGACTGAGCAGGGTGGGAACGATGTTCCGGTACGCCTGAGGCAGGATGATGTACAGCAGCACCTGAGCGGTGTTGAAGCCCTGAGAATAGCCTGCTTCAAACTGCCCTTTTGCCACGCCGTTCAGCCCGCCCCGGACGATCTCTGCGATCACCGAGGAGTTGAACAGGATCAGTGCCAGCGCCGCCTTGAACAGCAGCTTCATCTCCACACTGGTAAGCCCGAACATCTTGTGGGCAAAGAACGCCGGACAGGGACAGAACACCACGCACACAAAGATCCACAAAAGGTACGGCGTGTTGCGGAACAGCTCGATATACGCCGCTGACAGCCAGCCCAGGATCCGGGCGGGACCCTTTTTGCAATAGGTCCGTGCCAGCGCCAGCAGGGAGCCCAGGATCAAGCCCAGAATGACTCCCAGCACCGAGATGATGCAGGTAAAGGCGATGCCCCGCAGCAGGTAGACAAACACCCCCGGCTGGGTCAGGATGGAAAAACTGGAAGCAAGGGTGCTCATTTATGCCGCCTCCTTTAAGACCGCCGCCTTTTTTGCAGCGGTCAGAGCAGGGTCTGCCCTGCCCTTGCGCTCCTTGAGGGAAGCCTCCCACCGGGTAGCAAGGGTGGACAGGGGGAAGCAGACCACAAAGAAGATGGCACCGCAGACGATGTACGCCGGTGCATAGGCACCGCCGGTGGAAGCACCGGTGACAAAGCTGTAGGTAACGCTGATCAGGTCTGCACCGCCTACGATGTACAGGCAGGAGGTGTTCTTGAACAGGTTGACCACCTGATTGACCATGGGCGGCAGCATCACCGGGATGCTCTGGGGCAGGATGATGTACGCCATCCGCTGCAGGTAGCCAAAGCCCTGTGCCTGCGCCGCCTCAAACTGCCCCTTGGGCACCGACTCGATGGCGGCACGGACCACCTCGCCCATGTAGGCACCGGTGTAGACCCCCAATGCCACGATGCCGGTGCGGATGACACCCATGCTCAGCCCCGCAAAGGCAAGGGCGTAGTACAGAAAGCACAGCTGCAGCAGCAGCGGCGTGTTCTGGATGAACTCCACATACACCCGGGCGATGAACTGCAGCGGCTTTTTGCCGCTGGTGGCAAGCAGCCCCAGCAGGATGCCGATCGCCAGCGCCAGCGCCAGTGCAAAACACGCCGTCAACAGGGTGTTGCCCAGCCCCAGCAGAAAACTTTCCCGGTGGTTCCACACCGTTGCCCATGCATCCATGGAAAACACACCAGACATAACGAACACTCCTTTCTCCCCCGGATCTCCCCACGCCGGACTTACTCCAGACCGTTGTCCTTGATCAGTCCGTCAATGGTGCCGTCGGAGAGCCAGCCGGTGATCAGCTCATCGCACACAGCGGAGAAGCCGCTGCCCTTCTTGGTGGCAACGCCGTACTCCTGGGGGCTGAACTCCGCATCAATGTAGCTGCGACCCTCGGTCTTGTAGATCGCCAGAATGGACTTATCCACGCAGAAGCCGTTTACCTCACCGGCGCTCAGTGCGGTGCTGATGGCGGGATAATCGTCGTACTGACGGAAGGAGATGCCATCCTTCCAGGTATCTGCGTTGAAGGTGTCGGCGTCAAAGCCTTCCCCGGTGAGGATGCCCTCATCGATCATCTCCTGCACCAGAGCACGGGCGGAGGTGGAGCCGGAGGAAACGCCCACCACCTTGTCCTTCAGATCTGCCAGAGACTTGATGCCGGCGGAATCCTCCACCAGAACGCTGACGTAATCGGTGTAGTAGGGGGTGGAGAAGTCCCAGCTCTTCTTGCGCTCATCGGTGATGGTAAAGGTGGCAAGGACACAGTCGATATCGCCGGAATCCAGCAGCTCGCCCCGGGTGGCGGCGGTAACGGTGGTGAACTCCACATCCACTCCCAGATGCTCTGCGATCATCTCCGCAAGGCTGTCCTCCAGACCGGTGTACTCACCGGTGAGGGTATCCTGAAAACTGAAGCCCTTGACGGCGTTCTTGACGCCTACCTTCAGTACACCACGGTCCACGATCGCCTGCACATCTGCGGAGACTGCTTCCGAAGAAGCGGCGCTGCCGGAGGCGGCAGAGGACGCAGTGGAAGCTGCCGTGGAACCGGCAGAACCGCCGCAGGCGGTAAGGGCAGTCAGAGCGGCAGCCATACCGGCAGCCTTGACAAAACTACGACGCGAGATCTTTTTCATAACAATACACTCCTCTATAGTTTCTGCAGTCCGGACGGCTTTCCCCTCCGTCCCCCATGGACCGCTCTATCCACAACGGACTGCCGCCTGTGCAGCAGCTCCGCAGTGACCATAAAAAGCTTTTACCGGATGATCTTGCCCAAAAACTGGCGCACACGCTCGTTTTTGGGATTGGTGAAGAAGTGCTCCGGCGTGCCCTCCTCCAGGATCTGCCCGTCTGCCATAAACACCACCCGGTCTGCCACCTGCCGGGCAAAGCCCATCTCGTGGGTGACCACCACCATGGTGATATTTTTTTCGTGTGCCAGACGCACCATGACGTCCAGCACCTCCTGAATGGTCTCCGGGTCCAGCGCGCTGGTAGGCTCATCGAACAGGATGATCTTGGTCTGGGCACACAGCGCCCGGGCAATGGCAATGCGCTGCTGCTGCCCGCCGGAAAGCTGGGCGGGGTAGACATTTGCCTTGTCCCGCAGCCCCACCACCTCAAGGTAGTGGTACGCCAGCTCCTCTGCCTCCTGCTTTGTCTTGTGATGCAGCTTCATGGGGGCGAGGGTCAGGTTTTTCAGCACCGTCATGTGGGGGTACAGATTGAACTGCTGGAACACCATGCTGGTGGTCTCCCGCACCAGTTTCGTCTTATTTTTATTGGTGAGCTCCTGCCCGTCGATGTAAACATGACCGCTGGTAGGCTCCTCCAGAAAGTTCATGCAGCGCACCGTGGTGGACTTGCCGGAGCCGGAAGGTCCGATGACCACCAGCTTTTCTCCCTCCGCCACCTCAAGGTTCACATCTTTTAAAACGTGCAGATCTCCGAAGTATTTTTCCACATGTTCCAGTTTGATCACAACACATTCCCCTTTTCCTCTTACCACCTGTCCCCGGAGCCGCCTTGCCCCGCAGGGTACAAAAAAAGCGCCTGGTGATCTCTCACCAAGCGCCTTTGCTTTCGATGGTTAAAGTATAGCGTTTTGAGGCAATACTTTCAATCCGAAAATTGCAACAACTTTTCGGTCCAGTCTTTTCGCATTTTGTAAAGTTGCACAATATTTCGTCTTAATTTTTGTCAGCGCCCGCAGCAGCGGTTCCCTGCCGGTCCGTCCGCTGCCCTTACTCCCAGTTCTTCCGCCCGTAACGGGTGGTCAGCTGGCAGATCTCCTTTTGGAGTTTTTTGGTCAGCTGGGTCTTTTTCAGCCGCCAGCGCCAGTTTTTGCCTACGGTGGAAGGGGTGTTGATGCGGGCGGAGTTATCCAGCCCCAGCCAGTCCTGCATGGGGATGATGCAGGTGGCTGCTGCGCTGCGCAGGATCAGGGCGATCATGCTTTTATACAGCTTCTCCTCCGGGGTGGCGTAGTCGTACAGATAGTCCCGCACCATGGCACGCTCCGCCTCGGTAACGGTCTGGTACCAGGACACCAGCGTCTCGTTGTCGTGGGTGCCGGTATATGCCACGCTGTTCACCGGGTAGTTGTGGGGCAGGTAGTCGCTGGCGCTGCCGGTATCCCGGGAGTCAAAGGCAAATTCCAGCACCTTCATGCCGGGGAAGCCGCTGTCCTGCACCAGCTGCCGCACGGTGTCGCTCATGTAGCCCAGATCCTCGGCAATGATCTGCCGCTTGCCCAGTGCCTGCTCCACGGCACGGAACAGTTCCATGCCGGGACCCTTTTCCCAGTGCCCCTCCACAGCGGTCTCGCTGCCGTAGGGGATGGAGAAGTACTCATCAAAGCCCCGGAAGTGGTCGATGCGCACCACATCGTACAGCTCAAAGCAGTACCACAGCCGGGTGATCCACCACTGATAGCCGGTGGCACGGTGTGCCTCCCAGCGGTACAGGGGGTTGCCCCACAGCTGCCCGGTAGGCGAAAAGCCGTCCGGGGGGACCCCCGCCACTGCCGTGGGCAGGTTGTCCTGATCCAGCTGGAACAGCCCGGGGTTTGCCCATGCGTCTGCGGAATCCAGCGCCACATAGATGGGGATGTCCCCGATGATCTTGACGCCCTTGCTGTTGGCATATTCTTTCAGCCTGCGCCACTGCTGGTCGAACTTGAACTGGAGATACTTATGGTACTCCACCTCAAAGTACAGTTCCCGGCGGTAGTAATCCATTGCCGGCTGCCAGCGCAGACGGATGTCCTCTGCCCACTGGGTCCAGGGCTTGCCCTCAAAGCGGTCCTTCACCGCCATGAACAGGGCAAAGTCCTCCAGCCACCACTTGTTTTTTTCGCAGAACGCCCGGAACTCGTCGTTATGCCCGATATCACTGCGGGAATATGCCAGCCGCAGCAGACGCCCCCGCTCTGTGTACAGGCGGCTGTAGTCGATGTCGTCTGCCCTGCGTCCAAAGTGTGCCTTTTTGCACTCGGCAGCGGTCAGCACGCCCTCTTCCACCAGTGCATCCAGACTGATGAAATAGGGGTTGCCCGCAAAGGCGGAAAAGCTCTGATAGGGGCTGTCGCCGTAGCTGGTGACTCCCAGCGGTAAGATCTGCCAATAGGTCTGCCCGGCGTCCTTGAGCCAGTCCACAAAGTCGTATGCTTCCTGCGAAAAGCAGCCGATGCCGTAGGGGGACGGCAGACTGCTGATGGGCAGCAAAATGCCTGCACTTCTCTGCATCTTCCTTTACCTTCCTTTATAACTCGATCAGGATCCCTGCATGGTCGGAGACCCGGGGCTCCCGCTGTCCGTTGAACACCACCCGGCTGCTTTTTACGGCTGCTGCCTCAGAGCACCAGATCTGGTCGATGCGCTTTTTTGCCGCCGCATCCGGGGCATCCCGCCAGCCATCGATCGCCTCCACCACGGTGTAGCCATCGTCCCGCTGCTGTGCCAGACGGTAGGTGTCCTGCCAGCCGCTGCCCAGGATCAGGTCATAGCCCTCCCTGCGCACATCCGCTTCGCTGTTGAAGTCTCCCAGCAGAAAGGCGGTGGGTTTTGCGCCTGCCGCCCGGGACAGTTTTTCCCACTGGGCGGCAAAGGGCTCTTCTTCGTCCTTCCACCAGCCCATGTGCACGGCGTAATACCAGACGTCTCCTGCACAGACGCCCAGGGCACGGCGGGTCTTCCAGTAGCTGTAATCATCGGACTTGCTCAGCAGCAGGTTTTCGGCGGCGGTGATGGGGGCACGGCTGAACACCGCCATGCCCTCGTCGTATTTGTCGTAGCCCATCTTTGCCGGGAGCCAGCTCCAATGGTAGTGCACCCCCCGGTCTGCCAGCATCCGTGCCACGGCTGCGGCATGGTTGTCCGCCTTCAGGGGCACCCCGTTGCCGGGGCAGGGGGTATACCCTGCCGGAACCTCCCCCAACAGAGGGGCAGCGGCGGTCTGATTCACCTCCTGCAGGGCGAACACATCCGGCTGCTCCGCTGCCATAAAGTTTACAAAGATCTCCCGCTTTGCCTCATAGTCCGGTTCTACAAGGCTGTGGGTATTCAAAGTCAGCAGTTTCATAATTTTTACAGAATATCGTTGATATCAGATTTCAGAACGTCTGCCTTGGGACCGTACACCGCCTGGATGCCGTCTCCCTTTACCAGCAGGCTCAAAGCACCTTCCGCCTTCCATGCGGCAAGGTCTGCCACCTTGGCGGGGTCCTTTACGGTGACACGGAGACGGGTCATGCAGGCATCCACCAGCACGATGTTCTCCCTGCCGCCCAGCAGGGCAATGATCCGCTCTGCCTGTCCGTTGTCCGCCTTCTTGTCCGCTTTCTTCTCGGCCTTGGGGTCGGCGGCGGCATCGTCGGCGTTGTCATCGGTATAGTTGCCCAGACGACCCGGCGTTGCCAGCTGCAGCTTGCCGATCATAAAGTATGCCACAAAGTAGCCGATGACAAAGAATGCGATCACGCAGAGCACAAAGTTGATAATGTCGCCCCCCAGACCTGCCTGCAGGGACATGGGGATACGGGTGATGAACTCCAGATTGCCAAAGGAGTGGAGCCGCAGATGGATGATGCCTGCCATGGCAAAGGCGCAGCCCTGCAGCAGAGCGTACACGATGTACAGAGGCATGGCGCAGAACATGAACATGAATTCCAGCGGCTCGGTGACGCCGGTGAGGAACACTGCCAGTGCGGTGGAGATGAACATGGACTTATATTTTGCACGCTTGTCGGCGTCCACCCGGCGGAACATGGCAAGAGCGATGCCCAGCAGCAGACCGGTGGCACCGATCATCTGACCTACCTTGAAGCGGGCGGGGGTAACGGTAGCCAGCAGGTTGTTGTAGGCAGCCATGTCGCCAGCCTTTTTAAAGTTGATCAGGTCGTTTGCCCATGCCAGCCACAGCGGGTCCTGACCAAACACCTGACTGCCTGCGTTGACGCCGGTGGCAATGGTGTAGGTGCCGCCAAAAGAGGTGTAGTTCATGGGGATGGTCAGCATGTGGTGCAGACCAAAGGGCAGCAGCAGACGCTCCAGAGTGCCGTAGATGAAGGGAGCAAGAACGGGAGAAGTCTCGGAAGAGTTGGCGATCCAGATGCCAAAGTTGTTGATGCCGGTCTGGACCACAGGCCAGAACAGCGCCAGCACCAGCGAGATGACCACCGAGTAGGCAATGACCACCATGGGCACAAAGCGCTTGCCGTTGAAGAAGGCAAGGGCGTCCGGCAGCTTGCGGAAGTTGTAGTATTTATTGTATGCCACACCGCCCACAAAACCGGCGATGATGCCCACGAACACACCCATGTTCAGCGCCGGAGCACCCAGCACCGAGGTGAAGTAGCCGTTGACGGCGATCTCCCGCCCGAACAGGGTGTGGGTCACGGCGTTGGGGTCTGCCAGCATGGCGCTGGTGACGCCAAAGATGTTGCCGGTGATGACGTTGATGAGGGCAAACGCCAGCACCGCCGCAAAGGCACCGCCGGCACGCTCCTTTGCCCAGCTGCCGCCGATGGCGACGGCAAACAGGATGTGCAGGTTGTTGATGACCGCCCAGCCGATGTTTTCCATGGTGGTGCCGATGGTCATGACCGCGGCAATGTCGCCGCCGCCCATCTGCACCAGCTTGCCCAGACTGATCATCAGACCGGCGGCGGGCATGACGGCGATGACCGTCATCAGCACCTTGCCCAGCTTTTGTAAGAAGTCGAAATTGATGAGCCCCTTTTTGCCCGGAGCTGCTTTTGTTGTTGCCATGGTGTTCCTCCTTGTTTCCTTTTGCGTTCTCCCGTGCAAGCGTTGCACTGCGTTTGCACAGCTTTACGCAACAAGAATAATCCAATTCCGCAATTTTTACAAGAGTTTTTTGGAGTAAAAATAAGCTTTCTACGTTTTAGACAACCCGCAAAAGGATTCTTTGTGGAAATTGTCGAAGGAACGCAGGGTGTGCTTTTGCACGATCTGCGCAAACCGTTGCGCAAACATTGACATTGGGTGCAAAGAGCTTTACAATAGATGTACTAAATCCGGGAGGAACAGACTATGGCAGTTACCATCAAGGACGTAGCGGCGGCGGCAGGGGTCTCCCCCTCTACCGTGTCCCGCACCTGCAAGGACAGCCCCTCCATCAGCCGGGAGACCAAGGAGCGGGTACGCCGCATCATGGCACAGCTGGGCTATGAGCCGAACTTTGAAGCTGAACCGGTGGAGGCATTTTCCAAGACCATTGGCATCATTCTGCCCTCCTCCCAGCGGGACGTCTACGAAAACGCCTTTCATCTGGAGATCATCCGGGGCATCGGGCAGTTCTGCAACCAGCGACGGTATGTGAATACGGTCATCACCGGGCAGGACGATGCCGAGGTGCTGGACGCCATCCAGAGCATGGTGGCAAACGCACAGGCAGACGGCTTTATCCTGCTCTACTCCAAAAAGGACTGCCCTGTGGCGGCGTACCTCCGCAGCGAGGGGCTGCTCCATGTCATTGTGGGCAAGGCGGCGCAGTCCGCCAACCAGACCATCTACATCGACAACGACAACGCCCTTGCCGGGGAGGAAGCCGCCGACTACCTCTACGAAATGGGGCACCGCCGCATTGGCTATTTTGGGGTCAGCAACGCCATGCTGTTCTCCGCCGAGCGCAAGCGGGGCTACCAGCTGTCTCTTTTGAAGCACGGCATCACTCCCCGGGAGGAGGACTGCGTGGAGGTCAACTCCCTGAGCGATGCCTACGAACAACCCCTGAAGGCACTGCTCACCGCCCCGGACCGCCCCACCGCCCTGCTGGTCAGCGATGACATCCTTGCGGTTGTGCTGGAACAGTTCTGCGGCAAGCTGGGGCTGCGCATCCCCAAGGACCTGTCCATCGTGTCCTTCAACAACTCCCTGTTCTCCCGTATCACCAGTCCCCAGCTGACCACCGTGGACGTGAACCCCTACCAGCTGGGCATGGAGGCTGCCAGCCAGACCATCAACCACATCGAGAACCCCAATCTTCTGGCGACAAAGATCATCGTGCCCCACAAGCTCATCCCCCGGGAGAGTTGCTGTCCGCCGCCGGAAATCTGAGCTTAAAATAAAAACGGCACCTGCTGAGCTGGCAGGTGCCGTTTTTTTGATGGATAAGCTGGCTCGCCCTCTCAGCTTCGCTATGCTCAGCAGCTCTCCCAAAGGGAGAGCCTCTGGCGAAACCAGAAACTTCACGAGAACTGTCAAAGTCTCCCCGTGGGGGAAAGATGGCATTGCACAATGACGGAGAGGGCGAGGACGCTGCCCTCTCCGCTTTTTACTTTTTCCGGTACTCCCGGGGGGTCATGCCAAAGTGCGCCTTGAAAGCACGGTTAAAGTAGGACAGGTTCTCAAACCCACACCGGGAGGCGATGGTCAGCACCGTCTCGTCGGTGGTCTGCAGCGCCTCGGCGGCGGCATTCAGCCGGTATTCGTTGAGGAAGGCGACAAAGCTCTGTCCGGTCATCTGCCGGAACCACCGCATAAAATGGCTGGCACTGCAGGAGCAGACCCCGGCGGCGTCGGCGACCCGGAGCGGCTCGGCATAATGGGCAGAGAGCCATTGCAGCACCGTTTTCAGCCGCCGGGTGTCGGCGGTCTCGGCGGGCGGGAGGGTCTTGCCCTGTGCAAGGAGCAGGGCAAGAAACCGCAGCAGCGCCCCTTTTACCTGCAGCTCGTAGCCCGGAAGCTTGGCACGGTTGGCATCCTCCAGCTCCCGCAGGCAGGCGGCGGCCTGCAGATAGCACAGGTCGTTGGAGGTCAGACGCACCGGCAGCGGCAGCCGCCCGCTCTGGAGGGGCAGCAGATATTTTTCGGCGCAAAGGTCCTCGGCACCACCCAGAAGCTCCAGCTCAAAGATGATATTTTCGTATTCCATCCGCTGTCCCTGGGTCTGCCGCAGCCCATGGAGGGTCCCCGGAGCAAAGACAAAGATATCTCCCCCATGAGCCGGATAGCTCACTGCCCCCACCTGCACCAGCCCCGCCCCCTGCTTGACAAAGATAAGCTCCATACTCTGGTGCCAGTGGAGCGCCACCTGAGGGAAGTCCCCCGGAATGGTACAGGGATACAGGTTGAAGGCAAACCGCACGGCACCGTGGTGCTTGGTTTCCCGCAAAGATGCCTGATTTTGCATCCTCTCACCTCCTGATGATAGGGTTGTACCGCAATTTGCACTTTTTAGGCAAGATTTTGCTCGTTTTATGTGGTATATCTGGAAGCACAGATGTCAAACCTGTTTCCGTAAGGTGTATCTGAAAACAAAGAAGCAGACTCAATTTTCGACATTTCAGATACACCCTGACAAAGGAGGATGCTTTTATGAGCTTTACCGAAACCCTGCAGAGTCTCACCGGAAAGCTGCTGGCGGACTGCACCGACCAGGAGCTGTATCTGGCATTGCTGGAGCTGGTGCGGCAGAAGAGCGCCGACCGGGTACAGCCGGTCACCGGGCGCAAGCTGTACTATATCAGCGCCGAATTTCTCATCGGCAAGCTCCTTTCCAACAACCTCATCAATCTGGGGCTGTACGATGAGGCACGGGACGCCCTTGCCGCCGCTGGAAAGAGTCTTTCGGACATTGAAGAAGTGGAGCCGGAACCCTCTCTGGGCAACGGCGGTCTGGGTCGTCTGGCGGCATGTTTTCTGGATTCGCTGGCGACCCTGAACCTGCCCGGCGACGGCGTGGGGCTGCGGTATCACTTTGGTCTGTTCCATCAGTCCTTTGAGGACGGCGTCCAGAACGAAAAGCCGGACCCCTGGCTCACCGCCCACAGCTGGGCAGAAAAGACCGACACCACCTACCCGGTGCAGCTGGCAGGCAAGGAATACACCGCCCGGCTGTACAAGCTGGCGGTCACCGGTTACGAGGGTCGCACCAACACCCTGAACCTGTTTGATCTGGACACCATCGACGAAAGCATCGTCCACGACGGCATCGCCTTTGACAAGACCGCCATCGACAAGAACCTGACCCTCTTCCTCTACCCCGACGATTCCGACGAGGCAGGTCGCCGTCTGCGGGTGTACCAGCAGTATCTGATGGTCTCCGCCGGGGCACAGCTCATTCTGGCAGAGTGCGCCGCCCGGGGCTGCAGTTACCACGACCTTGCGGACTACGCCGCCATCCAGATCAACGACACCCATCCCAGCATGGTGATCCCGGAGCTGATCCGTCTGCTGGGGGACCGGGGCATCGAGTTTGAGGAGGCCGTGGAGATCGTCACCAAGACCTGCGCCTACACCAACCACACCATTCTGGCAGAGGCGCTGGAAAAGTGGCCCCGCACCTATCTGGATGCCGTGGTGCCCCAGCTGATGCCCATTATCGAAAAGCTGGACGCACTGGCACGCACCCGCACCAAGGACGAGAGCCTTGCCATCATCGATAAGGATGACCGGGTGCACATGGCGCACATGGACATCCACTTTACCCACTCCACCAACGGCGTGGCAGCCCTGCACACCGAGATCCTGAAAAACTCCGAGCTCCACGGCTTTTATGAGCTGTACCCGGAAAAGTTCAACAACAAGACCAACGGCATCACCTTCCGCCGCTGGCTGCTGGAGTGCGACCCCCGCCTGACCGCTGCACTGGAACAGCACATCGGTTCCGACTTCCGCAAGGACGCCGCCCAGCTGGAAAAGCTGCTTGCCTTTGCCGAGGACGAGACCGTGCTGAACCAGCTGACCGCCGTGAAAAAGGCAAACAAAGCGGCTCTTGCCGACTGGCTGCTGCGGACCCAGAAGGTGACCGTGAACCCCGATGCGGTGTTTGACATCCAGTCCAAGCGGCTGCACGAGTACAAGCGCCAGCAGCTGAACCTGCTGTACCTCATCCACCAGTATTACGAGATCAAGGCAGGGCACCTGCCTGCCGCTCCGCTGGTGAGCATCTTTGGTGCCAAGGCGGCTCCCGCCTACACCATTGCCAAGGACATCATCCACGCCCTGCTGACCCTGTCCAAGGTCATCGCCGCCGACCCGGAGGTTTCTCCCTGGCTGCAGGTGGTCTTTGTGGAAAACTACAACGTCACCGCCGCCGAAAAGCTGATCCCCGCCTGCGACCTGTCGGAGCAGATCAGCCTTGCCTCCAAGGAAGCTTCCGGCACCGGCAACATGAAATTTATGCTGAACGGTGCTTTGACCCTGGGCACCATGGACGGTGCCAATGTTGAGATCAGCCAGCAGGTAGGCGAGGAGAACATCTATATCTTTGGTCAGACCTCCAATCAGGTCATCCACCGCTACGCCGTGGGAGACTACGACCCCGCCCAGTGGGTGGAGGGAGATGCCAACATCCGCCGTGCCATCGACTTCCTCACCGGTCCGGAGATGCTTGCCGCCGGTCATGCCGAGAACCTGACCCGCCTGCAGAACGAGCTGATCCACAAGGACTGGTTCCAGACCCTGCCGGACTTCAACGCCTATGTGGTGCGCAAGGGGCAGGCGCTCAGCGATTACGCCTGCGACCCCATGGGCTGGCGGCGCAAATGTCTGGTGAACATCGCCAAGGCGGGCATGTTCTCCTCCGACCGCACCATTGCCGAGTACGACCGGGACATCTGGCATCTGGGCAAATAAGCGTTTCAAATCCGGGTTTCTTCCTCTAAACCGTGCATACCAAAACCATCCCGGTCCTTCCCTCTGCCGTGTGCAGGAGAAGGACCGGGATGGTTTGCTTATGGGAGCGTTCTTTTGCGCCGTTCCGGGTCAGTCTGCGGGCTTGTTCTGAGGCTTCATATCCCAGAACGCAGCGTTCATTGCCGCCACGATGAGCGCCACCGCCATGGACACCCAGAAGCTCCGATCTGCGCCGCACTTTGCAAAGCAGTTCTGCGGCGGCACCTTCTGCTGAAAATTAGTCCCTGTAAACATCCCCGTTTTTTCTTGACAACGCTCTGCAGGCGTGCTATTTTAGGACTCGTCAATTAGCACAGTCTAACCATCTGAGGGGTCTTATCCTCGCAGGTTTTTCTTTGCGTGGAATGTTAGGCTAAGCTAACTATATGGCAGTGATCTTCTGCCATTGCAATGAAAGGAGCATTTCATGAAAACGAAGAAATTTCTTTCCCTGCTGCTGTCGGCGGCTATGGCGTTCAGCCTGCTTGCCGCCACCGCCTTTGCAGCAGCCCCCGCCGAGGAGGAAAACGGCTTTTTTGATTTTCTGCTGGGTAAAAAGTACACCTATCTCTACGCTGCCCTGACCTGGGATGAGTATTGGGCAAATGAGAAGGTCTATGCTGCCGGCAGCACCGCCTCCTCTGCGCAGCCGGACAGCCACGAGGAGCAGGATCTGGGTGCCTTTGATGCAGTCTCCCGCGCCACCGTCAACCATGGTCTGCACCGGGGCAGCTTCCAGAGCACTGCTGTGATCTACGCCAAGGACGGCAGCAGCTACACCGTTTCTCACTGGTCGGAGGATGGCAAGACCATCTATCTGACCGATGGCACCACTGTGGGCTGGAACCGGGGCACCATCACGAAGGCGGACGGCTCCACCGTGCAGATGGACCACTACGAGGTGCTGGGCACCAAGTATGTGCCTGTCCGGGTAGCCACCAGTGACCTTGCAGATTTCTGCTCCAAGTACGCTGTGGTAGAAAACGGCGGTCAGCTGGTGGGCGGCTACTCCGAAAAGAACCTGACCGCCTACGCCCTGACGGCTGCGGTGGATAAAAACACCAACGGTCTGAAGTACGCAACCAAGAGCGGCGACGGCTACACCTTCTCCGCTGCCCACACTGGCTCCGGCTCCGGCGTGGCAGAATCCGCACAGAAGGCTGCCGAGGGTCTTACCGTAAACCTGCGCAGCGGCAGCGACGTGGGCAGCTTTGGCGAGTTTATCCGTGTGGACCTGAACGGCAATTACGGCGAGCTGGGCTCCCGGATGCAGTCGGTGGTATGGACCTACTACGGCGATGACAGCACCTACACCCACGCCAAGGCATCCTACGGCACCAAGTTTGCAGCCGACAACTGGATGCACAAGTCCATGGGCATCCAGCTGGGTCTCAGCGATTCCGCCCGCTGCCAGCTGCCGGAGGGCACCGATGGCACCGGCTACTGGACCATCACCATCCGTGCATTGGGCTATGCTGACACGGTGGTCAAGTTCCAGACCACTTCCGAAAACCTTGCCAAGCACGAGCTGGCAAGCGATGCCGACCGTGCTGCCCTGCAGGCTGTGGTCGCCGAGGCGCAGAGCAAGGCAAAGACCTCCTACACCGCCGACAGCTACGCCAATCTGGAGATGGAGCTGGCAGAAAGTGTGGAGCTGCTGAGCCGGGATACCCTGTACAAGTCCTCCGTGCTGGAGCAGGTGACCCACCTGACCGATGCCATTCAGAACCTGAAGGCAGTCTGATCCGGCAAAATACTGAACAACCAAAAAAGCAAGGTCGTTTTATGCAGGCGACCTTGCTTTTCCGTGTCAGGAGAAGATGGAATGAACAAAAAACCATGCAAAACACTGCTGCCGCTGGTGCAGCTGCTGCCGGCGGCGGCAATGGCAGCAGCCGTATTGTTTGCCCTGCCCCGCACCGTGCCGGTGCTGGCTGCGGTGCCGGAAAAGCTTGCCGCCGTGGTGGAGCAGCCTGCAGAGACCGCTTCCGTTGAAGCAGCGGAAGAAGCCCTGCCCAAGCTGCCCTACGCCGACGGCGTTTACATCGGCTCTTCCCGGGGCTACGGCGGTGCCGTCCGGGTGCAGGTCACCATGGAAAACGGCAGCATCACGGAGGTAGAGATCCTGGATGCCTCCCACGAAACAAAGCAGTTTCTGCGGCGTGCCAGGCGGCTTTTGACCACCGTGGTGGAAGCACAGAGCTGGGAGGTGGATGCCGTTTCTGAGGCGACCTACACCAGCCGTGGCATTCTGGGTGCAGTGCAGAACGCCCTCACCGGCGAGGTGGTCAACAATCCCCTGCCGCCGCAGCCAAAACCCGCCGCACCGCTGGTGGTGGAGGAATTCACTGCCCCCTCTACCTACCTTGACGGCATCTACACCGCCGAGGCAATGGGCTTTGAGGGCAAGATCACGGTGCAGGTCACGGTGGCGGAGGACAGGATCACGGATATCAAGATCCTGAGCGCCGAGGACGAGGAAGAATATCTCTCCCGGGCAAAACAGGTGATCCCCGCCATTCTGGAAGGGCAAGATCCCAACGTGGACGCCGTTACCGGTGCCACCTACTCCTCCACCGGCATCCTGAATGCCGTAAAGCTGGCGCTGGCAAAGGCGGCTGTTGCCCCTGCAGAGGAAGCCGTCCCGGAGCAGGCAGCACCGGAAGAAGCGACGGAAGAAGCAGCGCCGTCTGAAGCACCGGAAACCCCAGAAGCCCCGGTTTCTGCACCCACTGTGGAGGTGGTGCAGCCGGAGGAAAAGAGCATCGTCCCCCCATGGCTGAAAGACGTGTGGCAGCGGCTCTTCCCCGCCGATGCACCGGCATCCTCTGAACCGGGACCGGCAGCCTCTGAGGAGGTGCTGCCGGCATCCGAAGCGGCGCTGCCGCCGGAAGAGACCGAGACCGAACCCGAAACGGAAGGAGCAGCGGAATGAGATACAAGAATTTTCTCCTCCGGGCAGTGAACCTGCTGCTGGTCCTGGGGGTCCTGTGGCAATACCAGCAGGTGGCGCTGGTCCGGGCAGCAGCGGTAAGCCAGCGCAAGCAGGAAATTGCCGAAGTAGAGGCCTACAACGCCTCCGTTTTGCAGGCGCAGAGCGAAGCACAGGCAGAGCAGACCCAAAACGGCTACCGGGATGGCACCTACGAGGGCAGTGCCTTTGGCTTTGGGGATGTCATCCGGGTGTCGGTGACCATCCGGAACGGGAAAATGACCGATATTGCCGTGCTGGATGCCTCCGGCGAGGATAAGCCCTACTATAAGCAGGCGCTGCCCTTGCTGGACCAGATGCTGGCAGTGCAGTCTGCCGAGGTGGATACCGTTTCCGGTGCCACCCTCACGGCAGAAGGGCTCATCGGTGCAGTGGAGGACGCACTGGGAAAGGCGGCAGAATGATGGTGAGAAAGGAAAAAGCACAGGCAAAGCCCGTGACCGCTGCGCAGCAGCGTCAGCGGGACAAAAAGCGCCGTACATGGCTGCGTGCCGGAGTACAGCTGTTCTTCTTTGTGTCCATGCCGGGTGCCTTCGTGGCGGGGTTTTCCGGGGTAAAGCAGCTCTTTCTGCACATCGGCGCGGGCGAGGTGCTCTCGGCGGACAGCTTCACTCTTTCCCTGCTGGGGCTGTGCGGCTTTACTTTGCTGTTCGACCGGTTTTTCTGCGGGTATGCCTGCGCCTTTGGCAGCCTGGGCGATGCCGTCTGGGCACTGTCCGGTCTGATCCAGAAAAAGCTGCTCCACCGCAAAAAGCAGCTCCGGCTGCCGGAGCGGGCGGTGCTTTGGGGGCAGAAGGTCAAATATCTGCTGCTGGCAGGGCTGATTGCACTGTATGTGACCCGGCAGGAAAAGCTGCTGACCGGCACAAGCCCCTGGGAGGTGTTTTCCTGGCTGACGGCTCTGCGTCTGCCGCCGGAGAGCTTCGGCGTGGGCATCGGGCTGCTTGCGCTTATTTTGCTGGGCATGGCGGTGCAGCCCCGGTTCTTCTGTCAGTTCCTCTGCCCCATGGGGGCGGTGTTTGCCCTGCTGCCGGTGCTGCCCTTTGCACGGCTGCACCGGCAGAGCGAGGGTTGCATCCCGGGCTGCAATGCCTGCAAACAGCAGTGCCCGGTCTGCCTGAAACTGGATGAAACCAGCCTGCGCAGCGGGGAGTGCATCGCCTGTGAGGCATGTGTGGGCACCTGCCCGAAACAGAACATCCACCGGTGGGACATTGCCTTGTGCAAAGGCATGTGGCTGCCGGTGCTGCTGAAAGCTGTGCTGTTTTTCCTGCTGGGCTGCTGGCTGGGCTTCTGCCGGTTTATCTGAAGGGTGGCGTCCTCGCCCTCTCAGCTTCGCTTTGCTCAGCAGCTCCCCCAAAGTGGGAGCCCTTGGCAGTCCACACAAACTTCATCTCTTTGCCAAAGCCTCTCTTGCCAAAGCCTCTCCCTTTGGGAGAGGTGGATGTGAACGCAGTGAGCAGACGGAGAGGGCGAGCCTGCTAGAAATAAAAGCATCTGCAACAAATTCGCTTCGTCCTGAGATTCCGAAGCGAATGTTGCAGATGCTTTCTTGTTTTATGCGATATCTTTAGTTGTTTTTTATGCTTCGTTCTTCTGCTCCAACAGGTCTGTCATGCTGCGCAGGCTGATGCCAAGGGTGGAAAGGTTATGCAGCATGGCGCTGGTGGCAGGAGGCAGGATGCCCAGAGCTCCCAGAAGGATGAGTGCAGAGTTGAAGCTGAGGACAAAGCGGTAATTGCTGCCCACCCGCTTTTGCAGGGCGTTGGCAATGGCTTTTAAGGTCACCAGCTCTTCCAGACTGTCCGCACGGATGGTCACATCGGCGATCTCCCGGGCGATGGCGGCACCGGAATGGATGGCGATGCCGATATCTGCCGCCGACAGGGCGGGAGAATCGTTGATGCCGTCGCCGATCATCACCACCGTATGTCCCTGTGCCTTGGCATTGCGGACAAAGGCGGCTTTATCCTCCGGCAGCACCTCTGCAAAGCAGCGGTCCACCCCCACCTGCGCCGCAATGGCACGGGCGGTGCGGTCGCTGTCACCGGTCATCATGACGGTCTGGGTGATGCCCAGCTTTTGGAGCTGGCGCAGCACCTGTGCCGCCTCCGGGCGCAGGGGGTCTGCGATGCAGATGACCCCCGCCAGCACCCCGGAAGCTGCCAGATACAGGTGGGAATACTGGGGGTCCAGCCCATCGAACTTTGCCTGTTCCGCTGCCGGGATGGTGCAGCCCTCGTCCTCAAAAATAAAGTGAGCGCTGCCGATGACCACCCGCGTGCCGCCCACCCGGCTGGCAATGCCGTGCGCCACGATGTACTCCACCTCGGAGTGCATCTCTTCGTGGGAGATGCCCCGCTCTCTGGCGGCACGGACCACGGCGTTTGCCATAGAATGAGGGAAATGCTCTTCCAGACAGGCAGCAAGCTGCAATACCTCCTGCTCCTCGCAGCCGGAGAAGGGCACCACCTGCACCACCTGAGGGGTGGCGCGGGTGAGGGTGCCGGTCTTATCGAACACCATAGTGTCTGCCTTTGCCAGCGCTTCCAGATACTTGCCGCCCTTTACGGTGATGTGGTATTCCCCGCACTCCCGCATGGCAGAAAGCACCGCCAGCGGCATGGAGAGCTTCAGCGCACAGGAAAAATCCACCATCAGGATGGAGATGGCACGGGTGACGTTGCGGGTAAAGGCGTAGGTAGCCACCGTGCCGGCAAGGCACCAGGGCACCAGACGGTCGGCAAGCTGCAAGGCACGGTTCTCAGTGCCGGACTTGAGTTTTTCCGATTCCTCGATCATCGCCACGATCTTATCGTAGCGGTTGGCACCGCCCTCTGCCTTTGCCACAAGGACGCACTCGCCCTCTTCCACCACCGTTCCGGCATAGACGGTGGCACCGGTGGTCTTGCGCACCGGCATGGACTCGCCGGTAAGGGCAGCCTGGTTCACCATGGCTTCGCCTTCCAGCACCACGCCGTCCAGCGGGATCATGTTGCCGGAGCGCACCACCACTTCGTCCCCGGCGTGAACACGGGTCAAGGGCATCAGCACCTCGCCCTGAGGGGTGCGCACCCAGACCTTATCCACGTTCAGCGCCATGCTGCGTGCCAGATCGTCCAGGCTCTTTTTTCTGGTCCACTCTTCCAGCAGACTGCCCACCGTCAGCAGGAACATCACCGAGCCTGCGGTGCTGTAATCCCCCCGCAGGAGGGAGGCGGTAATGCTGAGGGCATCCAGCACTTCCACTTCCAGCTTGCGGTGCAGCAGGCAGCGGACTCCCTTCCAGATAAAGGCGATGGAGCGCCACACCGTATATGCTGCTGCGATGGGCGCAGGCAGGAACACCTTGCGGAATGCCCTGCCCGCCACAAGGCTGACCATCTTTTCCTGATATTCCTGATTGATCTTCCGGCTGTCGTGGGAGGTGACCAGCACCTCCAATTCTTCGTTGTCAAAGCGGTAGGCTGCCAGCAGGGCGGCGGCATCCTTCCGGCTGCCCCGATAGGTCAGTACCACATCTCCGGTGCGCTCGTAGACGGTGGCTTTCTGGATGTTGTCCTGCCCATTCAGATAGGCTTCCAGCACATCCGCCCGGTGCAGCGTCATCCGGACAGCGCAGACGTGCACCCGCATCCGACCCCGGCTTTCATGCAAGATCGTGCATTTCATTGTTTTTTACCCCTCTGTGCAAAAAAGAGCCGCCCAAAGCGGCGGCTCCGTTGCGTTGTATCACTGTGCAGTCTGCTCTGCGGGCTGCTCTTCAGCCGCATCCTCAATGACCTCCTGTGCAGCCTCGGCGGCACGGCTTTCGTTGATCGCCTTTGCATCGGCAAGGATATCCCCTGCCTCCTCCTGCACCTTATTCACGGTCTGCATGGTGCAGTCCTTCATCCGCAGCACCGCAGCGGTGGTCTGGGTGTAGACCTTCTTTGCATCCTTGCTGGACAGCACCTTGAAGCCGGCAGAACCGAACACCACACCGCCCAAGAACAGTGCAAGCTTTTTTGCATCAAACATATTTACCCCTCATTTCTATGTTTCCTATCTGAGCGCCCATCCCCTTGAGCGGGACGGGTTCTTTATCTCTGTATTGTAGCACGCTTTGGGACTTTTTCAATAGTTTTTGACGATGTTAGGTGGTATTAACATTGTTAGCTGACCTATTACAGAACACAGCGGAATGCACCGGCGGATGAACGGTTCTGTTTCTTCATTTTCTTTTCCTTCATCATCCGTTACCCTTTCTTTTTATACCCGCAGTCGCAGTAGGGTCCGCCGGAGGCAAGGGTGTACTGCCGCACAAAATCTGTCACGCCGCCTGCCTCGCTCATGGTATAGTCCAGATGGCACAAAGCGGGGGTCAGGTCGTACAGCCCCAGCTCCTTCATCAGCACACAGATGCCGCACTTGGTAAAGCGTCCCTCGTAGCCGCTGCCATCCGGGTATTCGTAAAACTCCATGTTCCACGAGTAAGGGTTGCGGTCGGCGGCTTTCAGGGCGGCGGTTGCCTTCATGGCGGCAATGTCCTTTGCGCTGAACTTGCTTTTTCCGCTCTTGCGGCAGAACCACTGCATGGGCGCAGTCATCATGGATCTTGCGTAGTAATCCGTCAGCCCGTCCACCTCCGGGCGCTGCGGCATGGAGAGAATGAACGCCCCTACCATGGCACAGTTGACCAGATTCATTTTGAAGCGGTCGGCTTTTTCAAACTCCGGCAGCCCGCGGATGATCTGCCGGTATTGCGGCTTTGCCTTTTTCGTGATAGCTCGTGCGGTATCTGCGTCATAGCCCAGCACAGCGGTCAGCTGCTTTTGAAAGGAGCCTGCAAACAGCACCCACATCCCAAAGGGCATCCCTGCGTACTTCATTGCAGATACCTCCCGGCTTCTGCTTCCAGTGCCTGCCACACCGGGTAGGCTGCACCGTTCTCATCGAAAAATCTCTTAAGATCCCGGTTCAATGCGCTCATTTCGTCGATGGCGTTCATTGCGTGGTCGGAGGCGCAGAGCTTGCCCAGCGAGGTAGCACACATCAGCTTAAAAAAGCGCAGGCAGGTCTTGCGGTATTTTTCGCCTTCAAAGTCCGCATCTGCCTTTGGTAAAATGGCGTGCCCGGCATTTCGGATGGCACGGTATCCCTCGATGTTGGCATCCAGCAGACGGTTCAGGTAGGCAGTATCGCCCCTGAGCTTTTTCAGGTCGCCGTCCGTCTTATAGCAGGCAAACACCGCCGGCATCACGAACGCAGCATGGCAGAGCAGATAATCCTCCATGTTCGGCTCGTAAACCACCTTATATTTTGTACCGTGGAAGATGCGCCCGATCAACTGTTCATTGGAAGCCGCACCCGGCAGCTGCCCAATGGTGATCTTTTTCAGGTCGATGGAGACCACCCGGTCAGCCTCCCGATGCCCTGCAGAAAGCGCAAAGGCAAACAGAACGTTCTTTTCCGGCAGCGCCGCCGCCAGTGCCCTTGTCTGCACGTTGTTGCCCACAAAAACGATGTTTTTCGACCGGTTTGCCCGCAGCGTGTCCAGAACGGAATCCAGCTGCGTATAGCGCAGGACCACAAAGATCACATCGTATTTTGCATCCGGTGCAAGCTCGGTCACCACCGGAATGCGGCTGACCGAGGTGCAGGGTGAAAACTTATCTTTGATCCGCAGACCGTTCTGCTTGATCTCCGCCGCCCAGTTTCCTCGTGCAAGCAGAGTGACATCCTTTCCGGCACGCAGCAGATTTCTTGCCAGATTGCACCCCAGAACGCCTGCACCATATACCAGGATCTTCATTTCTTGCCTCCAAATCCGATCTTTACGATCTGCATTTTCATCCCGTTGTCCCCGACCCTTGCAAGAAACCGGAAAAAGCCGCTGACAGAAGGGTCTTTCAGGTCACTGTAACCCAGCATATAGCCCCTGCTGGATACCTGCAAACGGCTGTCCCAGGGGGAAAGCTCGCTTTGGGCATCCGAAACCGCAAAATACGCCCCCACATCCTTGATTTTCGCCGTCCTGAGCCACGTTTTTGCGATCATCTTTACCGCCGTCCGGTTGGCGGCATCAAAGACCAGCACCCCGCCGGGGAAAGCATCTGCCATCCCCTGCACCAGCGCCCGGACCTGCTGGGTCAGGAAGTAATAGAACACCCCGGAGGCAAAGAACACCGCCCCGCCGGCGGCATCGACCTTGTCAAACCATGCGGGGTCCTTCAGGTCGCAGGGGATGTTTTGCTCCCTCTCCCCGGCAGGCAGCAGCTGCTGCCGCAGGGCAATGACATCCGGGAAGTCCAGATTGTAGATCTTGCATCTGCCGTTGTCACAGGCTCTGCCGGTGTTGTCCAGCCCGCAGCCCAGATTGACCACCGCTGCGCAGGGGTGGTTTTTCAGGTACGCCTGCACCTCCCATGCAAGGTCATTCTGCCGCATGGCGACCTCCAGCGCACCGAACCGCTGCATCAGGCTGCGGGAGTTTTTCTCTGCCTCTGAAAAGTCGTAGTCGATCTGCTCGATCAGACGAACCGCCGTTTCGTCCCGATACAGGTTCGGGTACAGTTCGGTACACAGCTTCCGGGAATACAGCGGGAGGATCAGCGTCTCCTGCACGGTGTTTTTCTCAATTTTGTATTTCATATCGTGTCCTCACACTTTCTGATAAACGGCAGCTTCGGCATACCGTCATGCTCAGCGATATATGCCAGCATTTCAGCAAAGCCCTTCGGATCACGAATCTGATATTGCATATGCTCGTATCCCTCAAACACGGGATAATTGCCGCAGGGGTAGGCTTCCATCACTGCCTGACGGTATTTGAAATGCTCTTCTATGCTGCCAAACTCGAAATAAATATGCTTTTGCAGTTCTTCGGGAAGGGACGGAAAGGGGTTATCCTCCAGGCTGTCCAGAATATGCCGCCGCAAATTTGTATAGGTCAGATTTTCCCCTGCGGCTATAAAATACGGCTTTATGGAATCATCGTCACACCACAGGATCTTTTTCAGTGTACCGCCCTTCGACCAGTACAGGCTCTTGATCGCAAAATACAAAAACGGTGTCATCATGCGGCGCATACCTTTTCCGATTTGCGCAAACTGCCCGCCGTCAAAGAAAACATGTCCAATGGGCAGCTTCGTACTTGTCAAAAATGCCATGGCAAGGTCGGCACCGATCGAAGAAGCTACAACCAGTTCAAGGCGTTCCACTCTCTGCGATTTCAGGTATTCTTCCACCTGACGAACCTCATCTGCCTTGCTGACATATTTCTGCCCTTTGCAGTACACGGTGGAGGTTGGTAAAATGCAGAAATACCGATCCTGTAAGTATTTCGCAACCGGTTCGCTGCTCTCCCCCGTCACACCCATAGCATGAAAAAACAAAACAGCAGGATCATTCCGATTTCCAAATGTCTTAAATTTCATCGTAGTCCTTTCCGGCAGACAAACCATGCCATGCCCTTCACTGTTCCAAGTGTTACGGTCGCGTACAGTTTTTCCAGCCGTTTTTTCAAGCTGAAGACCGTCTCATAGGGCGGTGTGAAGAACCCCGTCCTTTCATAAACATGCCGGACAAACCAGTCAGTCCGCTTCTGCTCGCCCTTTACATAAAAGCAGCCGCAGAAGGTTCCGCCGGGCTTCAGCACCCGAAAGACCTCCCGATAAGCCGCCTCCTTATCCGGGAACGCATGAAAGCCGTTCAGCGACAAAACGATATCAAATGCACCGTCCGCAAAGGGCAGCGCACCTACATCCCCCTGCCGAAAGGTCACATTCTTCAGGTGCAGGCGGTCTGCCTTTTCCTGCGCCTGTCCCATCATATCCGCCGAGTAATCCAGACAGGCGATGTCCGCTTTGGGCAGCGTCCTGTAAAGCGGCATGGTCAGAATGCCAGTTCCCACCGGCACCTCCAGCAGCCTGCCGGAAAAATGCTCCGGGATGCCGGACAGAGCTTTTTCCAGACAGGCATCGTTTTCCGCCTTGTTCATATCCCACACCAGGCGGCATACCGCTTTCCCGCTCAGGGTGGAGCAGGTGATCATGCCGTCATAAAAATCGCTGCTGCCTGTCAGCCGATAGGCGCTGCGGATCGCTTCTTTTCGCTCCATGGTCCGTCCTCCTTACACTCTTTCACGTTTTTTGCGCTGTGACCCACAGCCAGCCCTTTTTGTTTTTGTAGCTTTGCATAGCACTCAGTGCCCTTTTCTCCTCATCCCGACCTGCAAACCGGATCCCTGCGATCTGCATTTTTCAGATCTCCTCCGGGATAAGGGCGCAGAATAGTTAGATAAAGCTAACTTTCAACCCTATAAGTAGCCGCTTCACAGCGGTCCTTCTGCCAAAATAATACGCCCTGCTGTCGGCTCTGTCAAGGAGTTCAGCCATTTTCGGAGATTTTGAAAGAGATTTCGCTTTTGAGAGCCCCGACCGTCACCCCAGTGCCACATCCAGCACCATCATCACGCTGAAGCCTACCGCAAAAAATACCGTGCCAATGTTGGAGTGCTGCCCCTGCGACATTTCCGGGATCAGTTCCTCCACCACCACATACAGCATAGCTCCGGCGGCAAAGCTGAGCAGATAGGGCAAAGCGGGCACTACGATGCCTGCCGCCAGGATCGTCAGCACTGCCCCAATAGGCTCTACGATGCCGGACAGCACGCCACCCCAGAACGCCCGGTCTTTCTTCATTCCCTCTGCCCGCAGGGGCATAGAGATGATGGCCCCCTCCGGGAAGTTCTGGATGGCAATGCCAAGGGAAAGCGCCAGCGCCCCGGCGGCAGTGATCTGAGCGGTTCCGGCAAGATACCCGGCGTAGACTACGCCTACTGCCATGCCCTCCGGGATGTTGTGCAGCGTTACCGCCAGAACCATCATGGTGGTGCGCTGGAGCTGGCTTTTGGGTCCTTCGGCATACACACTGTTCTGGTGCAGATGGGGAATGAGATGGTCCAGCAGCAGCAAAAACAGGATGCCCAGCCAGAAGCCCACTGCCGCCGGGAAAAATGCCAGTCTGCCCAGATCTGCGGTCTGGTCCATGGCAGGGATCAGCAGGCTCCATACCGATGCCGCCACCATGACCCCGGCAGCAAAGCCAGTCAACGCCCGCTGGATGCCGTCACGCAAAGAGTTTTTTAAAAAGAATACGCAGCCTGCCCCAAGACTTGTGCCCAGAAAGGGAATCAGGATCCCCCAGAATGCGTCTTGCATGATGTAATACCTCCTTGCAGTTATTCATAACTAACCGCAAGGAAAGTATACCGCCCTGGGATAAAAAGGTCAAGGGCTTTGTGGCACAGCGGACAACGATCGTATCCCGCATCAAAAAATTCGTCCCTGTAAACTTGTCGGTTTCTGCTTGACAGCGTCCCGTGAAGGCAGACGGTTCGCATCCCAGGGTTCCATGAAAACGCCCGGAGCAATTGTATCATTCTGACACAATTGCTCCGCTCACCTTGTGCCCTCCAGCGGCTTCAGCGCACTTTTGCGGTATTGCAGGGGACTTTGCCCGGTGGCTTTTGCAAACCGGGTGGAAAAGTTGCTGGCATCCCCAAAGCCTGCTTCCTGTGCGACCTCGCTGACGCTGTGGTCGGTGAGGACAAGCAGTTCCTTTGCCTGTGTGATACGGAAGTTTACCAGATAGTTATAGGGCGTTGTGCCCATATACCGCCGGAACAGGCGCAGAAAATAGCTTTTGCTCATGTGCGCCTCTGCCAGCAGGTCCGCAAGGCAAAGCTCCTTCTGGTAATTTTTGCGCAGGGTCTCCGCTGCCTGCAAAATGACCTGCCGTGCGCTGGTGGCTTCCGCCTGTGCAAGGATGCTCCGGGCACACAGCGCCGGGTGCTCTACCGTAAAGGTAAAGGAAACATCCCGCACATCCTCTTCCACGTCCGGGTCCGCTTCGCCCTTGCCAAATACCACACCGCTGTCGTACTCCGCAGGCTCCCCCACCTCGGCGGTGCGGGTCTCGCCGTTGAACGCCACCGAAAGGGTCCCCGCACCGCTTACCTTGCGGTCAAAGGTAACGTTTGCGCTGGAAAAATCCGGGGCAAAGTCCTGCTTTACCGACACATCCTCCAGATGGATCTCCGGCTTTGTGAACAGCTCCACCGAGCGGAACAGCCCGCTCATGCGCCAGAAATCCTGATCCTCCAGCCAGCTGCCGGAAGAAAACCGGTATACCTGCACCGTCAGTTCGTTTTCGCCGGGGTGGACGGCGGCAGTCATGTCAAATTCCGCCGGGGTAAAGGTATCCTCGGTGTAGCCGATGTAGGTCCCGTTGCACCAGACGGCGGCGGCGCTGTCTGCACCGCAAAGCCGCAGTCGTAGGCATCGCAGTCGCATTCACTGTGGATCTGGTGATGGCGGCACTGGTAGTCGCGGGCGTGGTGTATGTGGCGCAGGGTCTGCGCACCGCCGCAGACCCGGACTATACCGTGGCGGTGGTCACGGCAGAATCCCTGCCGGATGAAGCGGTGCAGAACCTGCAGACCGCACTGGCAGCCTATGCAAAGGACGCCAACGGCGACGGTGCGGTCATCGTGCAGGTGAACAACTACACCTGGAGCGCCGACGCCGCTCTGACCGACATGAACGGGCAGATGGCGGGTGCCACCCGGATGAACACCGACCTTGCCAACGGCGAGAGCAAGATCTGGGTACTGGATGACCCGGCGGGTTTTGAAGCCGCCTACGGTGCCCTCAGCGAAAAGCTGGGTGCCGACTGGCAGACAAAGCTGATCCCCTGGAGCAGCCAGCCCGCCCTTTCCGGCTTGGAACTGGGCAGCTACAATACCGCCGCTGATGGAAGCCAAACCGTAGATGTTCAGCACCACCTTGCCGGGTACAGCGTGGCGGTGTTCGACACATCGAATGGGCTGTGGCAGGCACTCAATTCGTAAGCAAAAATGACCGTCCCAGCAGGGACGGTCATTTTTGTTCAGAATAGAGATATGCTGTTCTATGCTGAAGAACCAGAGAATATCTCGATTGCTCTCCCGCTTGACCTGGATCTGTTCTTCCAGATGCAGGCTTTTTTGGGGGCATACACTGCCAGCAAACTGGACAGGAAAATGTCGTCTACGTCACAGCTCAAAGTTTCGACCAACCGGGCAGCGCCCTTTTTGCGGGGAGTATCCGGGCTGACACCTGCGCCCTCCGGCATTTATTCCGGCTGGATACCTTCACGCACGGTCACATTTTCAAAGCTGATATTCTGGCAGTGCTGCATCTGGATGTTCTGGGCAGGGCCGTTGTTGTCCTCTAACACCACATCCTTGAATCGGACCTTTTTCACTTCGTATCCCGGCACATCAAAGCCTTTCAGCTCAATGGCGGAGCAGGCGTGCCAGTGGTGGTCGTGGTCGATGTACCGTCCCAGCAGGGTCACCCGCTCGTAGCGGAAATCTTCCAGCACCGGCGGCACCGGAGAGCCCATGCCGTCATCGTTGTAACCCACCGAATGGATCATCACATGGGAAAGGGTGCAATCCCGCACCTCCACATCCCGGACATAGCCGCCCCGCTTTTTGGTGGCTTTGATCTCCAGCCCGGAGGTGGACACCGCCATATCGCAGTCCCAGATCTTTACATCCTCCACGCCGCCGCTCATCTCGCTGCCGATGCAGATGCCGTGACCAAAATCACTGTGACAGTCAAAGACCCGGATGTGCTTGGTGGGGCGGTTGATGGCGTTGCCCTCCGGGTTCTTGCCGGACTTGATCGCCACCGCATCGTCACCGGTGCAGAACTCACAGGCAAACAGAGTGCAGTTGGTGGAGGAATCCGGGTCCCAGCCGTCGCCGTTCCACACGCCATCGGATTTAATGGTACAGTGGTCCGTGACAATTTGGTCGGAATAGATCATGTGCAGGTTCCAGCTGGCACCGTTGGCAAAAGTCAGCCCTTCCATCCAGATATTCCGGCAGTTGCTCATGTTGACAAGGCGGGGACGGACCCGCCCCGGAATGGTGTCGGCGTTTTCACAGGTAGCGACCAGAGCGGCGTTCTGCGCCAGATATTCTTTCAGAGCTTCCCGCTCGGTCTCGATGATGCGGGTCGCCAGCAGCTTGCCGCCAGAGGCAATGGTGCCTTTGCCCCGCAAAATAACGTTTTCGCAGTTGGGTCCGGCAGTGTGGTCCAGCTCTCCCAGATTCAGCAGGCTGCTGTAACACTCCATTTCCGTGCCCTCAAAACGGCTGGGTATCCGGGGCAGGTAATCCGCCGGGTCCGCCGTACCCTGCAAGACAGCCCCTTCTTCCAGATACAGCTCCATATTGCTGTGGAGACACAAAGCCCCGGTCAGGTACACACCGGCGGGCAAGTATACGCAGTCCAGCGCACCGCAATCCTCAATAGCCTTTTGCAGGGCTGCGGTGTTCATGGCCTTACCGTTACCTACTGCATTGTAAGGCGCAGCGGTCACATCCAGCTGATGTTTTGTGGATGTGGTGCGGACGGTCAACTCTCCCATGCCGCCGCCCCGCCACTGGACAAACAGCACATACTCCGTTTCCGGGTGCAGATGTTCCAGTGTGAAATGCGTTTTGGCAGTCGTGCCTGCGGCGGTATCATCCAGCAGGATGGTATAGTTTTCTATTGCTTTCGCTGCAGCAGACTTGTCCCAGAACAGAGTGATGGTGGTGTCGGTGCAGCAGGCAGTCAGACCATTCTGTGAGAAATAATGGTTCGGCATAAAAACTCCTTATCGCAAACTTTTATAAGCATCCAGATACCGCAGACCCAGAGTCCGCAGGCTTTCCGTCGTGAAATGCAGTCCGTCCGGACGTGCGGTCAAGCCAGCCGCAGACACCACAGCACAGTGCGGCAGCTGGGCTGCCAGTTCCGGCAGGCGGCAGTTAAACTGCCGCAGCAGCTCCGCCGGGGTGCCGTGGAAGCCATGTTCCGGGTAGCCCAGCTCCCCCACCACGATGGGCAAATCGCCCAGTTCTTCCCGGAAGGCTTGCATAGTGCGCAAAAACTGCTCCGGATATGCCTCCAGCTGCTCCGGGGCAAGGCAGTCGCTTTCGCCCTGATGCCAGAGGATGGCAGTCAGCGACGATGTGCGCTGTGCCAGCTTTGCCTGAAAGACGGCGTGGTCAAACAGCACTTCCCCCGGCTGCCACTGGCTGATGCGGGTGCCGCCATCGGCGCAGGGGATGAGACCGATCTTTGCCCCAGTTTCTTTTTGCAGCTGTGCGGCAAAGCTGGCGGCAAGGTTTGCCCCGCTGCGGGGCACTGCCCCCTCTGCCACTGCCCGGTCCACATTGATGGGCTCGCTCATGGGCTGCCAGCGCCCCATCCGCAGCATGAAGCAGTCCGGGGCGGTGATGGTGTTTTCCGCCGTCAGGTCCCCCCGCCCCGCCATGTTAGACTGCCCCACCAGCAGAAAGGAATGGATGTCTTCTGCTGCCTCGTGCAGACCGTCGTTGATCCACAGTTCCATTGTACAATACCTCCCGGCTTGATCTTGCCTTTATTATAACACAAAAGCAGCCGCTGTTTCCAACTGCTGCTTTTATGCTGTAAAAATGATGAAGAAGGAAAGATCGTTTTGCACAGGCTGTTGATCGTGGACGACGAGGAGCTTGAGCGCGAGGGTATGGCGCAGTTCATCCCGTGGGACCTATGGGATGAATTGGTGGGCAACATGCCGGGAGACCTTCTGCCCGACGGCACTGCTGCTGGACGGTGTGTTCGGCGGTCTGGCACTGGCAGGCGACCCGGGCTACGCCGTCACCACCTTCGTGCTGAAGTTCCTCATCGGCATCGCCTGCGGCGCAGTGCTGCTGTATCTCGCCCTGCGGCAGGTGCCCGGAAGATGCTGCCGTTCTTCACCGCATGACGGTGGTGAAAAGGGTCGTGGACCAGCTTTTTTGCGGTGCCAGGCAGACGGCGGCGGCACGCTCGCTCCACTCCTGCGGGTCGGTCTCCGCACTGGGCAGCGAGTGCCATGGCTCGATGCAGACAAAGCGGACCGGCTTTGCCAGCGCACTCCAGATCAGTTTGTACGGAAAATCCTCTACATTGCAGACGATGTGCCGTCCGCTGTCTTTTTCATAAATGCCCAGCGTCCTGGTCCGCAGACCTGCCATGCAGAAGCTGTCGTTGGAAAACAGTTCATCGGTCAGCTGGATCTTCTCGGCATTCTTCCATTTGTAATAGCACTTTCCGCTGAGCAGCCCATGGGGTCGGGCGTCCAGAATGACCGGGCTTTCCGGCTGATCAAACCGGAACTCGTAATCCTCTGTGGTGTGGTGATGGTCAAAAGGGATGTTGAATGCGGGATGGAAGCCGATGCCGAAGCGCAGCTCCTCGCTGCCGGGATTTTCCACGGTAAGAGTGTGGCAGACCGTTCTGTTTTCCAGCCGGAATGTGCTGCGCAGAATAAAATCGAAGGGGAACTGCGCTGCCTTGAGCTCCGGGCTGGAACGCAGCTCCAGGACGATCTCGTTATCATCCGCCCGCACCAGCGTGTGCTCCACATCCCTGGCAAAGCCCTGCTTGACCACATGGTAGGTCTTGCCTTTGTGGGAGTAGGAGCTGCCGGGCAGCTCCCCGGTCCACGGAAAAAGGATGGGTGCGTGCCGGGGCCAGACCTCCGGGTCAGCCTGCCAGAGCACCTCCTCCCCGGCATTGTTCTTCAGACTGACCGCCTCGGCTCCATGGGTGTCCACCGTAAGGGTCAAAAAATCATTCCGAAGCACCGCCTGCATGGAAAACACCTCCGTTTACATGGTCTTTTCGTACAGCTTGATGATGTCTCTGACCGTGCTCTGGCGGGGGTTTGCCGGGATGTTGCCGCTCTTCATGGCATCCTCTGCCATTGCGGGGATCTTATCGGCGGTGACGCCCACCTCCGACAGGGTGGCGGGGATGCCCAGCTGCCGGTTCAGGCGGCGCAGCTCCTCCACCAGCAGCTCCGGGGTAAAGTTTTCGGTGGAGCCGCTGCCCTCCCGGATGTAGTTGTAGATGACCTCATAGCGTCCATGGTCTGCCAGCGCATTGTACTCCACCACGTTGGGCAGCAGGATGGAATTTGCCACGCCGTGAGGCACATTGAAATAGGCGCTGACCGGGTGGCTCATGGCGTGGACGTTGCCCAGCCGTGCCCATGCAAAGGCGATGCCTGCAAAGTTGGAACCGAGCATCATGGCACAGGCAGCTTCCTCATCCTGACGGTTCGCCACAAAGCGGCGAAGGCTGCCGCCGATAAGCTCCATGGCTTTTTCTGCCATAGCGTCGGAGAAAGGGGTGGCGTTGCGGGAGACATATGCCTCCATGGCGTGGATAAGGGCGTCCACGCCGCAGGAAGCAGCGATGGATGCGGGAGCCGTCATGATCAGCTCGGGGTCCAGCACGGCATATCTGGGCAGAATCTCGTAGCTGAACACCGAAAGTTTATAGTTGCGCTCGGTGTCCGTGATCACTGCAGATGCCGTCACCTCGCTGCCGGTGCCTGCCGTGGTAGGGATGGCGATCATCGGCACGATCGGACCGGGCACCTTGTGGTTGCCCTCGTAGTCGGTGATCCTGCCGCCGTAGTTGACCAGTATGCCCACAGCTTTGCCCACATCCATGGAGCTACCGCCGCCCAGCGCCACGATGCTGGTGGCTCCGCATTTCCGGTACAGCTCTGTGGCCTCATTGACCACAGCCACGGTGGGGTTGGGCACCACGTCCAGATAGCTGGTGCACTGCAGCCCTGCCGCCTCAATGATATCCTGCACCTTTTTGACGACACCGATCTTTTCCAGCCCGCGGTCCGACACCAGCAGGATCTTGTCCGAGCGGCTCTCGGTCAGGATCTCCGGCAGCTTTTTCAGACTGCCCATGCCAAACTGGATGTTCTGGGGGATCTTAAAGTTGAAGTCCTTCATCGCTGTGCTTCCTTTCTATCGTTACCTGTTAAAAATGGAGTTCTGTCCTCTGGATCAGGTCCTTCTGCAGCGGCTTGCCCAGCTCTACAAAGTAAGCGCTGTAGCCTGCCACGCGGACCAGCATATCCTTGTAATCTTCCGGCTTTTTCTGGGCGGCACGCATGGTGGCGGCACTCATAATGTTGAACTGGACGTGCATGGCACCCTTGTGGATGTATTCCTCAATAAAGGCTGCCAGATTGTCCCGACCCTCGACGCCCGCCACCGCCTCCTGCGGGAAGCGGAGGTTCATCAGGGTGCCGTTGGTGGCAAGGCTGTGGTCCACCTTGGTCAGGGAATTGACGATGGCGGTGGGACCGTTGATGTCATGGGAACCAAGCTCTGTATGGACCGGACCCATGTTGTCCGAGATCGCCTCCCCCGCCTTGCGCCCATCCACCGAGGCGTTGGTGTTCAGACCCATGGCAACGTTGGCATTGACCGAGTAGACACCGGGGCTGAAGGTCCCGCCCCGGGGCGTTTTGCGTCCGGTAATGTGCTTGCAGTAGGTCTCGAACATGAACCGGAACAGTTCATCGGCGTAATCATCGTCGTTGCCGTAGTGGTGGACCTTGGAGCTGTTGACGAGGGCGTACAGCTTCTCATAGCCCTTCCAGTTGTGTTTGACGGCTTCCAGCAGCTCAGCACCTGTACAGCGCTTTTCGTCAAAGACCAGCTGCCTGATAGCAGCCAGCGAGTCGGCGCAGGTGGCGATGCCGCTTGCCTGCGGACCGATGCCGTTGTACTTGGCACCGCCCTCGGTCAGGTCGTGACCGGACTCCATGCAGTCCTCAAACAGAGCCGAGACGTAGGGCAGCGGTTTGAGCGCCCGATGGGCATTCTCAATGACGCAGAGGCTGGAGCACATCTGGTTGGTCCAGTACTCAAACTGGGCATCCACGCTCTGCTGGACCTCTTCAAAACTGGCATAGCGGTCCAGACTGCCGGTATCGGGACCAAGATGTCCGCCCAGTGCGCCGCACCGGCTCCAGCGGGGGCAGTGCGGACCGCAGTCAAGACAGCGACCTCCGTTGAGCACCATCTCCATCATCTTGGCGGTGTTGACATAGGCGGCGTCGTGCCAGCCATATTCCCGACCCGGCAGGCTGATCTCCACACAGCCCACCACGCAGTAGTCACGGGCTTCCTCCAGCGTCATCCCCTTGCGCAGCATGCCTTTGATCGCAGCGCTGTCGTTGAAAAGCTTGGGGTGACCATAGCCGGCACGGATGCACTCCACCGCTTTGATGCGGAGTTCTTCCGGGGTGCCCTCGTGCATCCGCACACAGACCCACGGGTTCATCATCCGGGTGTGGGCAGAAGCTTCCAGCATCAGCATGGTCAGATCGTTGGTAGCATCGGTGCCGTCCCGCTTCACTCCGCCGATGGTCAGGCTCTCGCCGCCAAAGCCCCGACCATTGCGCAGCGCCATGCTGCCCCGGTCCTTGAGCTTGGTGGGGTTGTTGAGCTTGACATACTCCACTTCCAGCAGTTCCAGCGCAAACTCTTTGGAGAGGCTCTTGTCCGCCTGATAATAGGGGTAGAGCCACTGATCCATCCGTCCATAGGAGATGGAGTGACCGTTGGACTCCACACAGATGAGCATCGTGGCAAAGTGGAACAGCTGCAGTGCCTGCCAGAAGGTCTTTGGCGTGCCGCCTGCCACAGTGCGGCAGTTAGCGGCGATCTGTTCCAGCTCGGCTTTCCGCCCGGCTGCCTGCTCCCGGGCTGCCATTTCCTCTGCCAGCACCGCATACCGCAGGATGTATTTTTTTACAGCGCCGTACATGATGATGACCGCCTGATAGAACTCCCGCTTGGTGCAGAACTCGGGGTCGTGCATATCCAGCGCCGCCAGCTTTTCCCGGGCACGCTGCAGCAGACCGTCAAAGCCCATCTGCATCAGGCGGGCGTAATCCACCGCCAGATGACCGGTGCCGGCGTAGTGGTAGAGGTTGGTCTGATAGATCTTTTTGCCCGCCTCTGAGCCCTTGAGCTGGTCTTCGTCCAGACGGACGTTGATGTAATCGTCCAGGGTGCGACCCTTCCACCAGCGGCACAGCTCCAGGATCTCCTGCTTTTCCTGTTCGCTGCGGATGGTAAACTGGTCATGTTCCCGCTGCTCAAAGGGGTGGTTCTGCACTTCGTCCAGGATCCAGTTGACCGAGAACTCCGGGTAGATGGGGGCAGATTTGATGGGCGAAGCGATCTCGCCCACAATGAGGTCGTCGTCGTAGATCTCTATACCGCAGTGCAGCAGCACATTTTCAAAGGCGTATGCAACCTTCAGCTTTTCGGGCAGGTGTTCGTGCTGCCGGTAACTCTCGGTGACAAGGCGCAGACGCTCCACGTCCACGTCATAGCCCCGGTCCAGAAACGTCTGGCGCAGTTTGTTGATGCGGGGATAGGGGGACCAGTCCTCGTGATGGACCTGATACCCCAGACAGTAAACTTTATCATACGGCTCGGTGCCGCGTGCATTGGTGTGGACAGCTGCCATAACGGTTTCCTCCTTGGTTTGATACGCTATTCCGGTCGGTTTTCTTCTTTTTCTCGGGTACCCACCAGACAGTGGATGCCCCGGCTGTTGAAATACTTTGCGATCTCTTCCACCCGCCGCTGAAAGGCACGGCGCTGCAGATGCACGGACTCCATCTGATAGGGGATGCCCAGCGACCGGTACTTTTCCTCGCCCAGCCGCATAAAGCTCAGCAGCTGCAGGGTCCGCACCTGCCCGCCCAGCTGTTTAAGGATAAAATCCGCACTTGCCTCGATGTTCTGCCGCCCATCGTTGACGCCCGGAATGACCGGGATACGAAGGATCATCTCCCGACCCTCCTGCGCCAGACGATGCAGGTTTTGTAGGATGCGCTCGTTGCTCACCCCGGTGTACTGCCGGTGCAGCTCCGGGTCCATCAGCTTGAGGTCGGAGATGATGAGGTCGGTGCAGGGAAGGATCTTTTCCACTGCATCCCATCCGGCATGGAAGGTGGACTCGCAGCAGGTGTGGAACCCCTCCTGCCTACAAGCTCGGAACAAAGCCGCCACAAAATCGCTCTGCACCAGCGGGTCTCCGCCCGAAACGGTGACGCCCCCGCCCGAGCGCTCGTAATAGCCCTTGTCCCGCCGGACGATCTCCATGCACTCCTCCACCGTCATCGGTCTGCCCCACTGCTTGAGGGCATCGGAGGGGCATTCCTCCGCACAGACCAGACAGTCGCTGCATTTTGTCCGGTCAATGCCTGCCAGCTTGCCTGCAGTAAACCGGAAGATCTCGCCCTGCGGACAGTTGTCCTCGCAGGCACCGCAGGCTTTGCGCCCGATGCACTTGGTCCGATAGACCCCCACCTGCGGCTGCAGCGCCCAGCTTTCGGGGTTGGAGCACCACTGGCACCGCAGGGGGCATCCCTTCAGAAAAAACTCTGTCCGCACCCCGGGACCGTCGTGGATGGTGAAGCGCTGGACGTTGAACACGATGCCGGTCTGATCCACAGCAGACGCCTCCTTTTCCACGTTTGTTTCTGCGTTTATTGCTGCTTTGATTCTACCAAAAGCCGCCGGGGAGAAACAGTGGACAATCGGTCGATTTTATATAGGGAACTCTCCCTATTTTTGGCGCAGGGAGCCGCAGAAAAAAAGCCGGACAGAAGCGTCATTTCCGACGTTCTGTCCGGCTTTTTCTGCAGAATGCTGTTTTGGGTGCACTGCGTCATTTTTGGGGGTCGTTCCGCTCCATCCAACGGTAAAGCTGGAACCGGGAATTGACCCCGCATTTCTGGTAGATATTCTGCACATGCTTTTTGACTGTATGGTAGCTTACCACCAACTGGTCGGCTACGGCCTGATAGGTCAGTCCCTTTGCCAGCAGCCGTGCCACCCGCAGCTCCGCTTTGGTCAGCGGCTGACCTGTGCCTGCAGGCAGAGCTTCTCCGCTCCGGTCGTTCGCCGCCGACTGCTCCGCCCGGGCAATGGTGATCCAGTGGTAGCGGTCCACGATGCCGTTGGAATAGCGCTGATCGTAGGTGTAGATCTTAAAGATGTAGTCCCGGATGACCCGGGTCTGCACCCTGTTTTCGGCGTGGTCCAGCTCGCTGCCCAGCAAAAACGGCAGCCAGCTGCAGGGTCTGCTGCCGTCCAACCCCTCGGCGGTGCCGCCAAGGATATCATCCAGACAGACCTTTGCTGCGTGGTTGCAGCTCATAATGTGCATGAAATCGTCGGTGACGAGGTATGCCTTCTCCCCGGAGAGGATGATCTCGCTCTGGATGTTGGCGATGATCCGTGCCTGCTCGTATTTTTTGAAGTTCTTGTAGTCGTTGGCGATGTAAACGTAGATCTGTTCCAGCTGCAAAAGCTCCTCAGGGGAAAAATCCCCCTCGGTGCGGCTTTTGAAAAACGCCACCTGAATGTAAGCGTTGATGCCAAATGCCATGGTCACGCTGTAATACGCTCCGAACTGCTCCTGAATGAACTGCACATAGCTGCTTTGGTCGTAATCCTCCGGCGGGATCAACCGGGTGGCATGGTACAGGCGAGGGGTCACGTTGTAGTAGGTCAGGTTATCCCGCACCGCCTCCCGGTACAGGGTCTGGCGCACCACATCATCGGGCTGGCAGCTGCGGTACGGGTGCCCCTCGTGATCTGCCAGCACACCGTTGCGATGGGTCCACGAGAGGAATCTGCCCTGCGGGTCAAAATACGAGATGAGCACGTTCTTCAGCCCAAAATTGCGAGCCAACGAGTCCAGCAGGACAACGTTGAAAAATTCATCGGCTGAGATCTGATGCTCCGACAGCTCGGAGAAAAAGCGAAGGTCTCCGTCCTGTGCACGGTTCATAGTTCATTCATCCTCTTCTTCTCTGGCCCAGTTGTAGGCGTAGCGGACCGCCTTGTTCCAGCCGCGGACCCGCTTTTTCCGTTCCTCCGGAGAGATCTGCGGCACAAAGGTCCGGTCCACCGACCAGTTCTGCCGGACATCTTCCATGGAGTTCCAATACCCCACTGCCAGCCCCGCCAGATAGGCAGCTCCCAGTGCCGTGGTCTCCACGCAGGCAGGTCGCTGCACCGGCACATTGCTGACATCTGCCATGGTCTGCATCAGATAGTTGTTAGCGGAAGCCCCGCCATCCACCTTCAGCGCCTTCATGCCAATGCCGGAGTCCGCCTCCATGGCGTGGAGCACATCGTTGACCTGATAGCACAGGCTGTCCAGCGTTGCCCGGATGATGTGGTACTTGTTGCACCCCCGGGTCAGTCCAACGATGGTGCCACGGGCGTACTGATCCCAGTGGGGAGCACCCAGCCCCGTAAAGGCTGGAACCACATAGCAGCCGTTGGTATCCTTGACCTTGCCAGCCATATATTCCGAATCCCGGGCTTCCTCCAGCAGCTTCAGTTCGTCCCGCAGCCACTGGATGGCAGCTCCCGCCACAAAGATGGAGCCCTCCAGCGCATAGTTCACCTTGCCGTCGATGCCCCATGCAATGGTGGTGACCAGACCGTTCTGGGAGAACACCGGGGTCTCTCCGGTGTTCATCAGCATAAAGCCGCCGGTGCCAAAGGTATTCTTGGCTTCCCCGGGGGTAAAGCAGGTCTGTCCAAACAGCGCCGCCTGCTGATCTCCCGCCGCCCCGGCGATGCGGATGCCGTCGCCGAAATGCATGGGGTCCGCCCACTCATAAAAGCAGCTGGAGGGCCGCGGCTCCGGCAGCATGCACCGGGGAATGTCCAGCTCCGCCAGGATCTCTTCGTCCCATTGGAGCGTGTGGATGTTGAACATCATGGTGCGGCTGGCGTTGGAGTAATCCGTCACATGGATCTTGCCGCAGGTCAGCTTCCAGATGAGCCATGTCTCCACGGTGCCAAACAGCAGCTGCCCTGCCTCGGCTTTCTGCCGGGCACCGGGCACATTGTCCAGGATCCATTTCAGCTTGGTGGCGGAAAAATAGGCGTCGATGACCAGACCCGTCTTTTCCCGGAATTTCTCGGTCAGCCCCCGGGCTTTCAGCTCATCGCAGTAGGCGCTGGTGCGGCGGCACTGCCAGACGATGGCGTGGTAAATGGGTTCTCCCGTGTCCCGGTCCCACACGATGGTGGTCTCGCGCTGGTTGGTGATGCCGATCGCCGCAATGTCCGCTGCACTGGCACCCACCTGATTCATGGCGGAAAGCGCCACTCCCAATTGGGTGGTCCAGATCTCGTTGGCATCGTGCTCCACCCAGCCGGGTTTGGGAAAATACTGGGTAAACTCCTTCTGCGCCACACTGCACATTTCCCCTTTTTCGTTGAAAAGGATGCAGCGGTTCGATGTGGTCCCGGCATCCAGCGCCATGATGTATGACATGGGGCATCCTCCTTTTTCGTTAATACAAAAACTGTGGGGCAGGCACCGCCCAGAACTTTGCAAAGCTCTTGCGTTCTCCTGCTCCACAGCACGCTTTTTCGGTCTGTATTTTATCCCTGATAGAACAGCTCGTTGGTCACCACCGCCAGCGGACCGATGTAGGCGATCCTCTGGTCCAGCTCCGAGACGCAGACATAGTCTTCATCGTAGGCGGGGTCGTACCGCTTGCAGGCGGCGATGAATTTCTCCCGGAAATGCGGCAACTTGAACATATCGCCGTACAGGATCAGATGATCCGGCGTCAGCATGGTGAGCATCCCGCCCACCACGTCTGCCAGCAGTTCGATGTCCGCATCCAGCGCCTCCCACATGGCAGGCTCGTCCAGTGCAACAAGGGCTTCCAAATCGTGCACCGTGATCTTTTCGGGGTGTCCGTCCACCGCAGCCCACAGCAGCGGGGTCTTTTCCGGGCTGCACACCTGCCGCAGATGCCGGGCAATGGGGTGGCTTGCCACCCGGGTCTCCAGACAGCCGTACCGCCCGCAGCGGCAGAGCCTGCCGTTCTTTTCCACCCGCACATGTCCGATCTCTGCCGACCGATACTTGCCGCTCTCATAGATGTGTCCCTGTGCGATGATGGCAGAGCCCACGCCGGGACCCCATTTCAGCAGCAGCAGGTTCTCCTGCGTCCGACCCAAACCATAGGTCAGCTCCGCACGGGCAAACGCCTTGACGTTGTTTTCCAGCAGGATCGTGCACTCCAGCGCCTGCGCCAGCAGAGCTGCCACCTGCACGGGCTGGTTCCAGATGCGGTAGGCGTGGGTGCTGACCCCTTTTTCCCGGTCCACCGGACCGGGAACGGAGACCCCCGCCCCCAGCAGCTGTTCGCGCCCAATGTTGTTTTCCCAGAGCAGTGCTTTTCCCACATTTGCAACATGCATCAGGAACTGTTCCGGCGGCGCAGTGATGTCGGTGGGGATGCGCCGGGTGCTGCAGTGCTCGCCCCGCAGGTCACACAGGGTGATGCAGGTGAATGGCATCTCGATGCTGATGGAAAGGACATAGCGGTAGGTGTAGTTGATTCCCAGCAGGATCTTCCGCCGTCCGACCCGATTTCCCTGCTGCACCTCGCCCAGCTCCACCAGAATATTCTGGGTCAGCAGCTCAGCGCACAGCGTGGTCACACTGGCAGGGGTCAGACCCAGCTGAGCCGAGATGTCCTTGCGGGACATGGGACCGTGGTCGTTCAGCAGCTTCAAGATGGAACTGCGGTTCTGGTTTTTGACGTTTTCCAGATTGAGCCCATTGTACGCCATCCCGTCCCCCCTTTCTCGGAACTTTTCCGTTCTTCAACCGTCCTGTTTAGTATAACGCCGCTCTGCTGCGCCTGCAAGAAGATCGGGCGTTTTCTCTGTTTTTACGGTTTTTGTTCTTGATTTTTGGAGACTATTCCTCAGAACTTGCAGACCTCGATGCCCATCATATTGCCCAGTTTCTCCAGCTCGTTGGCGACCCGACCGTACACCACCACAAAGTGGGGTTCCCAGCCGCCCTTGACGGTGCCGTAGACCACCTCTTTGGCGCTGGCTGCGGTCTTGACGACCACAGAGGTGCCGTTGAACTGTTTGGGCTTGTCCAGCGCAGCGCCCTCTGCAAGGAAGAAGCGGAAGCTGCCATCGGGCTTGCGACCCACCCGGAAGATGGTGACGGACTCGCATGCCTCACAGCCAAAGTCCATGACAGGACCGATCTTGCGGTTGGGGTGGACGCCCACCTGTGCGCCGGTATCCTTGCGAGCCAGATCGCAGGCAGCCATGCCGCAGTGCCAGAAGGTGATGGTGCCCTCCTTCTCGTTCATCGAGACGGGATCGCCAAAGAAGCAGGAACGACCGGTCAGATCGCTGCCAATGAACATGGAGAGCGCACCGTAGGCGTCCGACTCGCAGCTGGCAGAAACACCGTTGGCGTTGAGCAGGGACAGCACGCTGCACACCGGGGTGCCGAACTCGGTGAAGAAATCCGGCCAGCAGCGGGAGCACAGAGCGCCGATCTGGTTTTCGCCCACATAGCTCTTATACGCCTTGTACAGGCGGGCAAAGTTGACGACGTTCTTTTCGGGGATAGTGTCCAGACCTACGATGGTCCTGCGTGCCTCCGCCAGCTCCTCCGCCAGTTCCTCCTCGGTGTAACCCTTTGCCTTGTTGATGAGCTCCCGTGCCTCGATGGAATCCAGCGTGGTGCCAAAGGTGCTCATCATCTCGGCATCCAGCGCACGACCAAAGCCAAAGCCCTGGGGGGTGTGACCGATGGAGATCATCTTCAGGCGGCGCAGGTCGTATTTGACCTTGGCGGCACGGATGGCAGCGCCGATCTCCGCCTTCACTTCCTCCTCTGCAGGCGCACCGAAGATATACTCAAACTTGCCTGCACCACGGAACGCCGTGATGGCATTGCCCGCAGAGTATGCCCCCGTCAGGCTGTTGAGGCGCAGGCGGGTGCCGTCGATGACCGGCTCCCGCAGCGTCCACAGGACGATGGGACAGTCAAACCGCTTGAGCACCTCACTGGCGTAGGCGGCATTGGCAAAGGTGATGTTCTGCAGCACGATGAGGTCGGGGGCAATGGTGTCCAGATATGCGTCCAGATCGTTGATGGTCAGCAGCATCTTCTCAGGCACCACGCAGTCCGCCGTCAGGCTCCTGAGCATGGAGATCGATCTTTCAAACTGATCCTGTGCACTTTCCAGATGGAAGGTTCCGACGCCGATCGGCACATACGCTACTTGAAATCCCATAATATGTTACTCCTTTTGATGACTCTCTTTTTGGTATTCGGCTCCAGCCGCTTACGCATTCTCCATCTTTGCGTGCTCGGAAGCCATCTGTGCCTCCTGCTCCTCGTTCAGCTTTGCCACACGGCGGTTGACACGGATCATGGAGACCAGCAGCACGATGGTGATGATCAGGATGACTGCAGAGATGGGGCGGGTGATAAAGATGCTGTAGTTGCGGTCGTAGCTCATGGAAGCAGTGACGAAGTTCTGCTCCATGATATCTTCCAGGATCATGCCCAGCATCAGCGGGGTGTTATCGATGTCCAGAACGGTGAGGATGTAGCTGAAGATCAGGATGCCTGCACAGAGGATCAGCTCCTTGGTGTTGCCGGTGGCGGCAAAGGCACCTGCAAAGCAGAACATGATGATGACGGGTGCCAGATAGGTGTATCGCACCTGCACGATCTTTGCCACAATGCGGGTCATGCCCAGACCCAGAGGAGCCAGCAGCAAATTTGCCACCAGACAGCCAACGATGATGGTGTACGCCATCACGCCCTGCTTGGTGAACATGGTGGGACCGGGCTGGATGCCGTGGAGCACGAAGGCGCCCAGCAGCAGAGCGGTGACGCCGTCACCGGGGATGCCCAGCGTCAGCAGGGGGATCATGGCAGAACCGACCACCGCATTGTTGGAAGACTCCGCTGCGGCAATGCCCTCCAGACAGCCTTTACCGAACTCTTCGGGGTGCTTGGAAGTACGGCGGACCTCATTGTAGCACAGGAACTGCGCCACACCGCCGCCGACACCGGGCATAGCACCCAGAATGCTGGCAATGGCAGAGGAGCGGAGGCAGGCGGGCAGGATGCTGATCATCTCTTTCTTGGTGATGCCCTGCTTGTCGATCTTGCGGGCATCGTCCAGCTTGCCGCATGCCACCTTGAAGTCCCGGAGCTTCTGCACCACCTGCGTCAGTGCGATGAGGGCGATCATGGCAGGCAGCATATCAATGCCGTATTTCAGGGTGGCAGAGCCGAAGGAGAAGCGGGTGACGCCCGTGACCGCATCCATACCGATGCATGCCATCAGCAGACCGATCATGCCGGAGATGAGGCTCTTGGGCAGGCTGCTGCCGGAGACGCCGGCGATGAGGCTGATGCCCATGATGCCCAGCGAGAAGTACTCCACTGAGGTGAAGTTTGCCACCAGCTTGGTGATGAGGGAGGCACAGAGCAGCAGCAGGACTGCGGAGAACAGACCGCCGAACACCGAAGCGAACAGGGAGGTGTCCAGCGCCTTCTTGACCTTGCCCTTCCTTGCCAGCGGGTAGCCGTCGAAGGTGGTCGCAATGGCGGAGTTGGTGCCCGGGGTGTTGAGGGTAATGGCGGAAATAGAGCCGCCGTACATGCCGCCAACGTATACAGCCAGCAGCAGGATGATGGCAGATGCCGGGTCACTGAAGGTATAGGTCAAAGGCAGCATCAGGATGATGCCCAGCGTTACGCTCAGACCGGGGACGCAGCCGATGACCATGCCAAGGATCAGACCGCCGAAGATGAGCAGCATGTTATACAGGGTGAACACCTGCGGGACAGCCTGCGAAATCATTGCAAAATCCGACATCAGATGATCCCTCCCAACAGACCCAGAGCGGGCAGCGAAATGTTAAAGACGTTCTTGAAGAGCAGGAAGATGACGAACGCTGCGATCAGGACCACAATGTAGGGACCGGGCTTGCGTTCGCCCACATAAAACAGCACCAGCGGGAAGATGATGAGCGAGGCAAGCACATAGCCGATGCAGAGCATCAGACCGATGTAGACGCACATCCCCACAATGAGCAGGATAGCGGGCTTTTCCTTCTCCCAGTCGAACTCCACCACCTTTTCCTGCTTGAGGACAAGGCTCTGGATGATAAGGGCAATGGACGACACCAGCATGATCGCCAGACAGATCCCGGGGATGATGCGGGGACTGGGTGCGCCGGAATCATACGCCGGCACACGGATCTGGCTGGGAATGCACAGGATCAGGATCAATGCGATCGCACCCATGATGATGCCCGAGACCAGATTGGTCTTGATTTTGAATTTCTTCATCGAAATCCATTCTCCTTTCATACGGCAAACCAGTGCAGGCCCCCCATTGGGGGGATCCTGCTTTCATTTTTTCTGACAAAAAATACAGACGGGCTGCATCGGCAGCCCGTCTGCACAAGATCTATGCGAAACGTGACCGATCCGGCACTTGTTTCTGGATGCGTTCAGCGCTTACGCCTGACCGCTCAGGTTCTTGTAAGCGTTGATAGCTTTCTCGCATGCCTCATTGATGAATCCCTCCGCCTCATCGCCGTAAAGCTCAAAGCGGTTCAGCAGGATGGAAGCGATCCACTCGTTGTAGTCGGGCTCGTTCCAGACGTCCTTCGTGATCTCCACCATCTCATCAATAAATGCCTGATCGGTGCCCTTATGCACCGCCAGCACGCCGCCTGCAGGCAGGATGCAGCTTGCGTAATCGTTGGCGGCGTTCAGCTCGGGAGCCTTGGACTCACCGGCGCAGGTGGGAACGGTGATGGCACCGTTGGGCGTGACGAAGCCCTCGAAGGGACGGTCATTCATTGCCAGAATGGGGATCAGGGTGCCGGCCTCGACCTCGTCCTTGGCTGCCTGCGTGGTACCCACAAAGACATCGACCTCGCCGTCGGTCAGACCCTTCTTCTGGTTTGCGCCGCCGTCATACGGAACAACGGACACCTTGCCGCCCTCCATGGCGATCAGAGAGCCCCAGGACAGGTGGCAGTCGGACAGGGGGTTGCCGCCGGACATTTTGATGCCGCCGTTCTTTGCCTTTTCCAGAATGGAGGCAAGAGACTGATCCGGCGTGGTGTAGACGATCCAGGTACGGTCATCAATGGTGCCGATGGGGTACATCTCATTGCGGTCAAAGTCCACTTCTTCGGTACCGAACTCCTTGCCCAGATCATGGCGGTAGCACACGCCATAGCCAAAGACCAGCAGTTCCTTGTTGACAGAGGTATCGCTGTCTGCAAAATAGGTGGCTGCGGCAAAACCGTCACCGCCGGTCATGTTCTCCACGATGAAGTTGTACTTCTTCTGGAGCTGGTTTGCCACCTGACCGTACTTGCGCGCCACGATGTCTGCCGTGCCGCCGACACCGTAGGGGCAGATGATCTTGACGGTCTCGCCGCCGTTGCTGGGCTGCTCCGAGGCAGCAGAACCTGCGGAAGAAGCAGTGGTGCTGCCTGCATTAGAAGCGGCGCAGCCTGCAAACAGCCCGGCGGCAGCCAGAACAGCGCTCATGGACAGAAATTCGCGACGTTTCATAGTAGTGTTCTCCTTCAAATTTTTACTTTTTTTGTATCTTGCGGACATTTGAGTTGCGATCTTTACGGGGTTTTATTTCACCAGAAGCGAAAGCCCCGAAATGAACAGTAGAATGTAGGTCAGTTTCATAAAGACCAGCTGGCTCATACGGGTCACCAGCTTGCTGCCAATGAACATCCCCGCCAGCAGAAACGGCACCGAGATGCCAAGCATCTTTACGGTAGAGGGCACCCACAGCCCCGCCTGCACATCTTCCAGAAAAACAAGGGTGTTCAAAAAGATCCACACCGTGGAAATGGTCGCACGGAAAACGGTCTTGTCATGGATCCTCTTGGTCATGTACCCTGTCAGCAGCGGTCCGCCGCTGACAAACAATCCATGGATGATGCCTGCCAGCACCAGCAGTGCGCAGGTTCCTGCATTGCGTGCGGCGCTCTGCCCCTCTGCAGGCTTTTTTGTATCCGGCTTGTGCACGAGCTTGTAAAACCCCTGTACCGAAAGCCCGATGACCAGCAGACCCAGCAGTTTGTAGAGCAGATGCTCCTTGCCCACGAACAGTCCCTTGATATACACGGCACCAACGATGCCCAGCGCCATCACCACAACGATCCGGGCAAGTTCTTTCCAGTTGATGCTTTTGTAGTTTCCCACAAAGACATACACCCCGGAGAAGATCGCCAGCACGTTCAGGATGGGCTTTGCGATGTCGTAGCCCACCAGCATCAGGCTGGGAGGCATTGCCAGAATGGTGCCCGCAAAGCCTGTGATGCCGTGGATGATATTGGTCAACAGGATGACGATGTAAAACAGGATCTGATTTTCCATAGTTTACTTCCCGTATTTTTCCCGGATGCTGTCAAACAGCTCCATCCACTGGGAGCCCTTGCGGCAGAATACAGGGATGTCACCCATCTCTGCGGGGACGGTGTGGGTGCCCTTGCCGTAGACCCTGCCGGTCCAAAGGTGGACCCACTCATCACCGGGCAGGTAGACCTCCCATTCGGTGGCTCCGCTGTGCCACACCGGAGCCACCAGCAGGTCCGGACCGTAGAGGTACTCGAACTGCTCGGTATAGCTGCGGGGGTCGTTTTCGTAGTGGAGGAAGAGGGGGCGCATGACCGGGGTGCCCTTGGCGGCGTTTTCTGCCACCAGCGTTTTGGTATAGGGTGCCAGCATGGTATAGATATCCACCAGACGAGCCAGCTGCGTCATGCAGTCTTCATCATCGTAATACTGGAAGTTGGTATCCGGGCGGTTGCCCTCGTGGGTACGCATCACAGGCATGAAGGCCGCCATCTCTGCCCAGCGGAGGAAGACCTCCTTGGTGCGGCAGTTGTCGAACAGAGAGGTGTAGCCGCCGATGTCGCAGTGGTTCAGTCCGCAGCCGACCATGCCGGAGCTGAGAGCTGCGCAGATGACGGTGCACAGACCGTCGTGGCGGCTGAAATCCACGCTCTGGTCACCCGCCCACAGCAGCGTGCAGTACTTCTGGCTGCCGGTGCCGCCGGCACGCATAAAGTAGACCACCTGCCCCAGCTTGCCGCTTTCGGTGACGGCATCGTAGTTGCATTTTGCCCAGAGTGCCGGCCAGTGGTTGTGCTCGATCATGGGGCTGACTCCGTTGGAAAGCACCAGGTCGTCGGTGGGGAGATACTCGCCAAAGTCTGCCATCCAGCCGTCGATGCCGATGTCCAGCGTATACTTTTTGATGACCTCATCCTTGAACCAGCGGTACGCCTCCGGGTTGGTGAAATCCACCACGCCGCAGTAGAACTCGCCAAAGTCCACCAGATAATCGGACCCGTCGGTCTTTTTGGCAAAGACGCCCCGCTTTTTGCCCTCGGCATAAAGCTCTCCGTCATTGACGAGGTACGGGTTGATGTAGCCCAGGAACCGGATGCCCCGGGCGTGGAGTTCTTCAATGCGCCTAGGCAGGTCGGGGTACATCTCCTTATGGTAATGCCAGTCCCACTGGAGGCGCTTGCCAAAGCTGGTCACCCGCTTGCCGCACCAGTCCTGACACCACAGACCGGAGACCTTGATGCCTTTTTCCAGGCTTCTGTCCACGATGTCAAAGCTGCGCTGGCTGCCGCCCTGCGCACCGATGATCAGACCGTTGTAGATCCACTCCGGCAGCTCCGGCTGACGTCCAAGAAAAGCGGTGAGCTTTTCCAGCAGCTCCACAAAGGTGGGCGCTGCCTCGATGCGGATAAAGCCCGGCACGTTCCAGCACTGCAGCTCGTGGTAGCGGGGGTTGCGAAAATCGAAATCGCCGTAGGCGGTGGTATCCATGTGGAGGTAGTAGTGACGGCTGGAAACGTAGGTGGGTTCCGGGTAGTTGGTGTTGTAATAGTCACCGCCTGCACCGCCGTTTTCCACGTCGCTGCGCCATGTCACATAGGTGGTCTTGTCGCGCCCGACGCCCGGCTCGCTGGACCACAGGGGGAAATGACGACCCCGCAGATCGAAGTAGCTCATCTGCTCGCCGCAGCCGTAGACGTGCTCGTCCTCGGCAGCTTCTACCCGGAGCCAGAAGCGGTTGATCTCTTCTGCCTTTTCGGTCACGGTCAGGGTGACTGCGCCGTTTTTCTCGGTGACCAGCAGCTTGAGCCGACCTTCCAGATCCAGCTCCGTGCCCTGCTGTGTCACACGGGTCGAAGTCAGCGTCAGAGGGCGGCGCTCCAGCAGGTGGTCCTCCAGCTTGAAGTTGCCGCGGTACATCTCCACCTGCTCCTCGCCGCAGCCGACATAGACCATGGGGGTGTCGGCGTCGGTGTGCAGCAGCACATCGCTGCCGTTTTTCAGGGTAAAGACCCGTTCTTTGCAAATGATCTCCATGGTTGCCCTTTCTCAGCCATTTGGCTCTTTAGTAGTGGAGTTCCCGATTTTCGCCCAGCAGACCGGGATAGGCACCCTGCTTGATGAGCGGCTCCCGCTCCGGATGGGCGATGACCCACTTGTTGCGCTGGAGCAGCAGCCTGCTCTCCGGGTCATCGCCCGGGGTCTTGTCCTCCAGCGGTGTGTTGGTGCCCCGGGGCAGGATGACCACGCCCTTGAAGCCGGCATCGCAGACCCGGCAGGGAGACAGGTGGAGGGTGGTCTGATACATTTCCACCACCGTGCCCTTCGGCACAAAGAACACCCTGGCGTTCTCGAAGCGATACGTATTGTTCTCGATCTGCCACACATGACCCAGGATCAGCATAAAGTCCGTGACTGCCACGTTGATCTCGCTGCCCTTGTGGTACTCAAAGCCATTCCATGTGGTGTTGCGTCCGTTGCAGTAGCCCACCTCAATGGGCATATCGCCGTAGAACTTTTTCTGCAGCTCGGCGGCTGCGGGCAGGGCTTCCATCTCCGGCACACTGGCAACATAGACATTGCCGTTTTCCGGGATGGGGGTGTTCTGCTCCATGTAGGCGATCATCTCGCTGAGATCATAGCCCGTGACCACCCGACCGTAGGGGGCAAAGTCCGGGTCCAGCACACTGTACACCGGGACATCGTTGACCTGATTCAGATGCTCCAACAAGTTTTCCATTGCCGTTCTCCCTTTTCAGTGACCGCGGACCAGCTTGAAGGTGGAGCGCCAGTCGTCACCGCCCATGCCTGCGTCCATACCCTTGTCGTAGACCTTTTTCACATTCGCCTCGCCGGGCATATCCAGACCGCACTCCTTTGCCAGCTCCATGCAGATGCCCACGTCCTTGGCGGCATTTGCCAGAGAGAAAGCAGTGGTATAGTCCTCATCCCGCAGCTTCTGCCACTGACCGTCCAGATAGAAGTTCTGCCCGCCGCCGTAGGAGATGGCTGTGGCGTAATCCTCCACCGTGATGCCGTTGAGCTGTGCCAGAGACAGGGTCTCGTTGACGCCGTTCTGGATCTGGGTGACCAGCGCATTGTGGCAGATCTTCATCACCAGACCCTTGCCGTTGCCGCCCATGCGGATGATGTTCTCGCCCATGTAAGCAAGGATGGGGCGCATGGCTTCGCAGGTAGCTTCGTCGCCGCCCATGTAGATGCCCAGCTTACCGGCAATGGCGGCGGGCTTGCTCTTGACCACCGGGGCATCCATAAAGTCAGCACCTGTAGCCTTGACCATTTTGCTGATCTCTACCGAGACACTGGGGTCGATGGTGGACATATCGATGCAGGTCTTGCCTGCACCCAGCACCGGAAGGATGGTCTTGTAGACGCTCATGGAATGCTCGGACTTGGGGACCATGGAGATGATGACGTCGGCTTTGGTTGCCAGTTCCACGGAATCCTTGCAGGGCACCGCGCCCTTGGAAGCCAGCAGCTCCACCTTTGCGGGGATGAAATCGAAGCAGTAGACGGTGTCGTCATGCTTCTTGACAATGTTTTCGCACATGGACTCGCCCATGATGCCCAAACCGATAAAACCGATCTTCATAGCCGTTTCTCCTTTAGCTCTCCGCAATTTCCTTTGTCCCGGACTCACTCTGTCACGGTGTTGTCCCACGCATTGATGAAGGTCTCAATGCCCTGACGGGTGTATGCGTGCTTGATGGCGTCCTGATAGACTGCCAGTCCGGTGGTGACGATGTCGGCGCCTGCCACAGCGCAGTCCACGATCTGCTTGGGGGTGCGGATGGCGGCGCAGATGATCTGGGTCTTGCCGTAGAAACCGTAGTTCTTGTAGATGTCCACGATGTCCTTGATGTACTGCTTGCAGTCCTCACCGTTGGCTTCCTTCCAGCCCAGGAAGGGAGAGACGAAGAGCGAGCCGTTCTTGGCAGGCCAGATCGCCTGTGCCGGGCTGAACACCAGCGTCACATTGGTGCGGATGCCTTCCTTCTCCAGACGGCGTGCCGCAGCCACGCCAGCCTCGGTGCAGGGGATCTTGATGACGAAGTTGCTGCAGATGGCAGAAACCTTTTTGGCAGCAGCGATCATCTCCTCGGTGTCATCCAGATGGGGGTTGATCTCCACAGAGACCGGGAATTTCTCGTAGCCTTCCAGACCCTCTTCTTTGATCCAGTTGGCAATGTCGGTGATGGCAGTCAGGAAAGGCTTGCCGCTCAGCATGATGTGGCGGGGATTGGTGGTAACGCCGTCAATGCCAAAGGTATTGTAAGCAAGCTTGATCTCATCGAGTTTTGCGCTGTCCAGAAAGTACTTCATAGTCGTTTCTCCTTCTTTGATTAAAAGTGTTGATTAATTCCGTACCGCCCTGAACATTTCATTTTTTCATCAGCAGTACGTTTCTTTTACCGGTTTTCATTTTTTCATCGGGTCAAATCTCGCTAATTGATTAATAGCTTTAATCAATTGTTGTACCTGCATTATACCGCCGCCCAAAGGAGATTGTCAATACCTTAACATCAACTTTAACAACATTATCTTCCAATGTTTAAGGATTACTTTTGTGCTTATTGCACATTAGTGTATGCAAACCATCCGTCTCATGCGGTTTTTCCTCCTTTTCCGTAGAAAATCCTCCCTGCTTTGTAGTTTTCCGTTCTCTGCGCAGCCCCCACACCCGCCTTTCCGCTTTCGCAAATCTCGCAGTACCGCCTGTGGAGAGCGGAACACCCGGAGTTTGAACAGATCGTGTTCCACAGTCTGCGCCACTCCAGTGCCACCTACCAGCTTTTGCAGTCGGATGGCTACTTCAAGTCGGTGCAGGGCAATACCGGTCACGCCACCGCATCTATCCTCAAGGACACCTGCGCCCACACGCAGGACAAGCCCCGGCTGGAGCTGACCGAGAAGATCGAAGCGAACTTCTATTCCCGAGACCTGACCCCGGCAGCACCCCAACCCCAGCAAAACGAAAAGCCGGCGGCAACAAAAATCTCCGGTAAGGAGATCCTTGAAGCCATCCGGCTGATGGATGCAGATGAACGCAGAGAGTTGACGAGAGCCTTGTTCGCTTAACGCCTTTGCGTTTGCGAAGCAATAAACACCCCAGCGGGGTGTTTGAGTGACAGAACGGTCTGCGATAGCAGATGGAGGGACCTCGCCCCGACAAGTTCTATTTTTATGCGGAGGAAAGCAAGCTGTGCAGGTCTTGCGCAGAAAAGCCCTCGATTCGGGCAAATGTGCAAACGGTGTGCAGAAAGTGTGCAGCCGCTTTCCCACATAAAGAAAGAACGCCAAATCTTACGATTTGACGTTCAAAATTTGGTGCATCTCGCACACTCATATCCGAACTTTTCTCCGCTTTCACGGCTTCCCCGAAAGCGACCGTCTCCGTACCTTCCTTATAATTAAACGTAACGGAATCGTGCCGCCATTATAAATCCCCTTGAGGGCGTTCTCGGTCATGCTGCGCACGACCTTTTCGGACAGGTCAGCCGAATAATATTCGGCGTAGCCCTCCAGCACAGATTCCAGAATGATACCCTCCGGGCTAGCCGAAATGACTTCCGTTGCCGATACCAGTTTCACACCGTTCCGCTCAGATCGTCCAGTTCTGGCTTGCCGATTGCAGATCCACCATGTGGGTGTACAGTCCCTTCCGGGCGTACAGCTCTGCCGGGCTGCCCTGCTCGGCCACGATACCGTCCAACAGCACCACCACCCGATCCGCACCGGCTACGGTGCGCATCCGGTGGGCGATGATAAGGACAGTTTTGTTTTTAATGAGCCGGGACAGAGCCTCCTGAATGGCTGTTTCGTTCTCCACATCCAGGCTGGCGGTTGCCTCGTCCAGCAGGATGATGGGCGCATCCTTCAGGAAGGCGCGGGCAATGGAAATGCGCTGACGCTCGCCGCCGGAAAGGGCGCAGCCGTTCTCGCCGATGGTGGTGTTCCACTTGTCCGGCAGCTTCTCGGCAAATTCATCGCAGTTTGCCAGCTTTGCCGCCAGAACCTCCTCGGCTGGTGACCGGTGTAATCGTGGCCGCACGGATTGGTGCAGCCATAGGCAAGGGAATCGTAAGGATGCGTCTTGCTTCCTGATCCAATCATCACCGATGAAGCAGAAATAAAATTCAAGGTCATTCTTTGTTGCCTGTAATAAAGTAGTCGCAATACTCTCCGCCATTCGCCAGCGTCTGTTTCCTGTGCAGGATGCCGTGCTGAAGCGTGATCATCACTTCATCAAGCTCGCAGAACAACGGCATAAGTTCGGAAACACCGAGATTTTGCGCATAGGAACAGATGGGACAGCGAGTGATGCGGTAGTAACAGGCCCCCTCATACGGTTGCCCGATGAAATCCACCTTGAATGAAGTCGGGTATTTCGCCTCCTTTTCGGGCGTATACCACTTGGCGTATTTGACAACGCTCTCTTTGTTCTCCGCCTTCCCCTTGTCGGTATTCAAGTCGGTCTTTGCAAAGTACCACTTGATATGATAGAGTGAGCGTCGCATCATTTCCTGCACAGTTTCCGGCGGGATTTTCTTTTCGCTTGCCACATAGGGTGCGACAAAGGCAAGGGCAAACAGCTCATTGTACGCCATTGGGTTATCGTCACCGATGTCGTCAGCTTTCTCGACCAGTTCACGATAGACCTTTTTGCTCTTTTTCATGATGTTGGTGGCATATTCCCTGCTGTATTTCTCTGTCAGGACCTTTTTCATCGGGCTTTTGAACATCCAGAAATAAAAACCATTATATTTCATGCTACTTTTCCTCCCGTAATTTATTTACAGACCCGAAAAACGCAGCCAAGTCGCCGAGGTGATAAATCATCATCGCATCCATATACTGCTTGGCAGTCTTGCGGTCGGATACGCCTTGCATACATCATTTCGGCAAGGGAACGATCAGCTTTCGCTGATGCCGCACCGATTACTTTTTTCCAACCAACAGAGTCGAGCCGTACAGCATCAGCCGTTTGGCTTCCTTGGGTGTCATAAATTTGCCCGTGGTCGTATCGATCAGCTCTACACGCTCATAGCCCATGTCCCTGAGCTTTTGGACAAACGCCTGCATATCACCGTATCTGCGGGGTGACATAACGCGCGGTTCCTTCGATGATCTGTTTTGAGAGCTTTCGTTCGCCGTCATAGGAAAAGCTCCGATAGGCATGCACGCACCACTCGGTGTACTTTGCACAGACGATAAAGGCGATGCCGAATATCATACCCAGCGCAATGCGCAGCTTTCCGCTTACTCCAATACCGAATACGCCTAAAATTAGCAGCAGTACAAGCGACAGCAGCGTTCCGGCAATCAACGAATACAGCATCCCTTTGGGGATCCAGTTTTTGTAATCAGGTTTCATATTCAAGACTCCTTTTTTCATTGGGTGCACTTTTTCTCATAAACCGCCGCCGCAATACACCAGATCAGGATGGCACTATTCGTGCTGCTCTGGCTCATAACCGACATCCATGTGGTTACCGGCACCTGCATCGCCTGTGCCATATCCGGTATGGCTGCCAGCAAAAGGTTCCATGTGACCGGATGAAACGCAAGCATCCATCTCGGATAGTGCGTTTTTCCGGCAAGCAGCATCACGAAATGAATGCCGAAAAGCAACAGCATCGGAAGATACAGCGGGAGAATTGCGGGGAGCATCTCGTCCTGATAGGCGGTAACTGCCGCAAGTGCGGTATCGGCTCCGATCCGCGGTCCCAGATAGGTGGCAAACCATGCCATGGTGGCTACCCATGTATGGATGGTCAGGGCGATTGCAACGGTGAAGATCCCGCACAGAAACTGGACTGTTTTGGTTTTTCTATATTTTTCGTCGATGTCCGCGTTCAGTGCTTTTACCACAAAGTAATAGAGAAAACCCCCGATCGCTCCCAGCCCAACAGTAAGCACAGGTCTCCACAGCCCATAGGAGCCGGACAGATAACAGGCTCTGTTGAAAAGTCCGGTGTCCGTTTCCTGAAGCGGGATGCACCCCAGCAGCCAGTCCCCGGCAGCCATAAAGCCGCATCCGACCGCGCCAAGAACGCACCAGCGGATGAACTGCTTTGTTTCTTCTTTTTTCATTCCGTTTGCCTCCCATTGCAGTTCATCCAGTCATTGCACCCCATAGAAAATCCCTTTTTTGAAGGAGAGGAAAATCGGCAGTCCCGCGACGAAGTTAAGAACACCGCCAACGGTGAGCCATACAAGCTCCGACGAAGCACCTGCATACAGCACAAACTGAAGTATTCCGATCACAGCCCCCGCCAGTCCAGAATAGACCGTCATGCCAAAGCTCAGATTTTTCTGAAGCTTTGTGGCAATTTCCTTTTCATGGATCTTGTTCAGATAAATCAGATATACAACCCCGAACAGGATGCCCGCCAGCGCAAGGAACGCCGCATAGTCCAGCACATGACGAAATCCGTTTCCGCAAAAATAAATGATGCCTGCGATCAGATGCGTCAGCCAGCCAATATCGCTCATCAGCCCCAATATCAAAAACGGAACATCCGGCATCATTGCGGTGTAGCGGATTCCTTGTTTTCCCTCATGCTGAAGCTGTTTGATATGGTATTCTGTCGTTTTTCTTTTTTCATGCAGGGTTTCTTTTATCGTACTCATTGAATCTCTTCAGCTTCCATTCATTTTCAAATATAACATCTCGTTTTTTCTCGCTATATTTATCAATGGCAGCAGAAAATCCGTCTGCAAGCTTGCCGTCAACGGCGCTGCCTGATCCAAATCGGAGCTGCCCAGAATGCCGTAGTCCATGTGGATGTTCTGCCGTGCCGCCAGCAGCCCCACGAACGAGCCGCCCAGAGAGCAGCCGTAGGCTGCCCGGATGTGACCGCCGCAGTGGGTCTTGAGGTAGGCTTCGATCTTTTTAGTCTCTTCCAGCATGGTGGGAAATTCGGTCTGTTCGGTTTCGTCAAAGCCATCGTAGCTGACGCACAGCACCCGGAAGCTGTCTGCCAAAAGCGGGATCACCGCGCCGAAATTGCTTTTCCAATGGCAGCAGGTGCCCGGCAGCAGCAACAGAACCGGGGCATCCTCTGAGCCAAACGTGTAGGGCAGAAGCGCAAGTTAGGCGTCGCTAACTTATGGCTTTGTAAAAAGCCGCTTCTCAGCGGTCTCTCTGCCAAAATAATACGCCCCGCTGTTGCCTCTGTCAAGGAGTTTAGGCATTTTCGGGAATTTTGAAAGAAATTTCGTTATTGGAGTCTCCCCCGCGACATAAAAGTGCAGATCATTTCCTGAATCGAAAAAATTCACCCCTGCAAACTTGTCTGTTTCTACTTGACAACGCCCTGTGGAAGTGCTATTTTAGTTTTTGTCAATTAGCCTCACCTAACTATCTGAGGGATACTTCTCCCGCAGTTTTTTCTTTGCGCGCATTGTTAGGATAAGCTAACTGGATGTTTTTAGAAATAAAGAGAGAGGTGTGTTACGATGAGATTGAAAAAAGTATTTGCAGGTGCCCTTGCGGCAGCTATGCTGGTGTGTGCTGTGGCAGTTCCGGCCTTCGCTGCGGAAGAGGTGGAGCAGGAGAATTGCCTGTCCTCCAGCTACGTCCAGATGAATATTCCCTACGCCGACTTCTACAAGGCTGCCGGTGTGGACAACGCATCTGAGATCGATGCTGTTACCAGCGCCACCAAGAACAAGACCCGTGCAGGCAACCTTGCCGCCGGTTCCTACCACGTCAACACCGATGGCACCGATATCACCGGCGTTTCCTGCCCGGTCAAGGTGCTGACCCCGTGGGCACTGAAGAACGCAAAACAGGTCACCGATGCCGACAGCTACGACATTACTGTTACCCTGAAGGGCAAGGAATCCACTACCACCTACACCGGCGCAGATGCCTTGTTTGAGAACGAGAGCTACGCTTACTACAAACTCAACGAGACCCCGGCCTACTACATCACCGCATGGTACAACCTGCTGAGCAGCAAGTGGGAGTTTGGCAAGGTCCACGCCGCCGAGACCACTGTAGAGGGCGCAACCGTGGAACTGAACACCAACGGTCACCACACCACCTACGAGATGAAGATCTCCGGTTTTGATCTGGACTACAAGACCAATAAGGTCTACGGCGTGGTACTGACCACCGCCGACGGCACCGAGTATGGTCTGCATCATGTGACCAACATCTGGCATGGTACCAAGTTGGGCTTCAATGCCGATGACCCTTACTTTGCATCCATCATCGGTAAGACTGTTACTCAGATCACCTTCTACGCCGCCGATGGCGTGTATGTCCTGCCGGTCAACGTGGCGCTGTGAGTGCACGGGAAGCTGCCTAATTTATTACATAGCACAGAACGGCAAGGTCGCTTGGCAGCAGGCGGCCTTGCCGTTTTTATTGCAATCTGCGTCTTGAATGCACAAGCAACATCTTGTTGCAGCTGGCAGTAGAAGGATTAACCGCAAACGGAAGATTGGTTTTGTTCTGATTCACATAGCGTATTCTTCCTAAAGTCACAAGACGTGTCGTACTTTTCCCGCTTCATTTCAATAAATTTTCTAAAACCCTCTTGACGCATTCTGCATCCCGTGGTATTTTCCTTGTAAATTCCACCGTTCTTGTGGATTGGTTTGAAGCCATCCACAAGATGTGGTTGTGTTCATTTTGAACACTGCCTCACCGTGGATTATTCCCGAAAGATTAACCGCCCCGCAACACACCCGATTCATTTTGCCGCTTACTTCACCCGACAAAATCCATCGCTGCGCGGCGTGGGCGGTATTTTTCTTTTACGGTCACTTGTCGGGGCGAGGCCCCTCCATCTTGCTTGCGCAAGACCGTTCGGTCGCTTAAAAGCCCCACTGGGGCTTTCATTGCTCCGCTGCGCTACGCAAACGCGGTCTATGCGTTTTGAGCGCAGCAGTAGAGGGCAAGAACCGTCCCGTGGTCACAGATTTTCAATTCTTGAAAATCTTGTGTTCCACCGGGACTTCACTTCTCAAACTCTTGCGAGTTTTCCAAGTGATCTTGTTGGGGTAGCGCTTGTCGGGGCAACGCCCCTCCATCTGCTGGCGCAGACCGCGCTACCGCTTAAAAGCCCCACTGGGGCTTTTATTGCTCCGCTGCGCTACGCAAATGCGGTCCCACCCCAAACCCTGCTACGGGCAAACGTAATAAGCTGGAACTTGTCGTTCTAGAAAATTACAGAGTCAAACGAATGCTTACATCGCCATTGCTAAGCAGGTTGACTACTTCGTTTTTCGATAAATCCATTTTACCAAGGCGAGTATACGCCCACGAATTAGAGCCGTAGAATAGAACGATCTGGTCAGAACGATACAAAACGATGTCACCATTGTTTGTTGTCGTCTGGACATCATTGCTGGGATAAGATTTATCCAGCGGACCTACCTGTTCGTTATTGCTGTACATTGACATGGATACTACAATATCGCCCGCTTGCAGGTCGCTTTTCAATGCACTGACGGAAGGATTGTTCTCCCATGTGACCGGGATTTCCTTATCGTTTATGTACATTTTCATTCCGGTGTCCGTCCTTTCGTCAGAGGTTTCTTCGGTCAAACTATTCTGCGTGTTCTCTATGGGCTGTGTTTTCGGAACAGTTTTCCTCTCGCAGCAAGCAGTGACTGCAAGCAGCATCAGAACGCTGAGTAGTAAAAAGATAAGCTGTTTCATCCCTTACACATTCCGCCCAAGGTCGTATGCCTGCTGCATGGCCTCTGCATGCTGCACAGCCTCCCCGGCAGCATTGATGCCGCCGCCAAAAATACAGCCTTTAAGTTCTGCCCGTTCAAAGCAATCCACCCAGCCCTGCAAACCATTGTAGGCTTTTTCAATGGTTGTACTTTCATCTTCTGCGGCAGTTGCAATCATGTAAATATCACGGAAACGGTAATCCGAACCATACAAAGGGTTCAGACGATCCAGCAGGGTTTTCATCTGTCCGCTCATCTCATAATAGTAAATCGGCGTTGCAAAGACAACAACTTCCGCCTCTTTCACTTTGGCCATGATTTCCGACACATCATCTTTCAGCACACAAGAGCCGGTTTTCTGGCAGGACAAACAGCCACTGCAGAAACGAATGTCTTTACCCCGCAGGGAAAGAAATTCCACATTATGTCCGGCATCCCATGCGCCCTTTTCACACTCTTTTGCCAGAATTTCGGAATTGCTGTTGCCTCTCAAGCTCGTGGAGATAATAAGAACTTTTTTCGCCATCGTAACATTGCCCCTCAGTCCAAATTCTTTTTGAAAAATTCGTCCATTTTATCAAACGGTATTACTGCAAGATTGTCATACAGGTCAGTATGGACTGCACCGGGAATTGCAAGGAACTCCTTGTTGGCAGCGTATTTACTGTTGTGCACCATATCGTTAAAGGCGTCTTTCCCGAAGTAGAAGCTATGAGCCTTTTCGCCATGCATGACCAGAACGGCGCTGCGAATCTCACAGCTGTATTTCAAAATCGGCTGGTTCATAAAGGACTCACAGCCGATCACATTCCAGCCGTCGTTGGAGTTCAGGCTTCTTGCATGATAGGCACGGCCTTTATAGTATGTTAAAGACCAGACAGCATAACATTAGGCACATGGTATGCTGTTCACAGATGTCCAAAGGAGCGTGCGTTTGAACAAAAAGAAAAAGTCCACAAACATTTCCCCATATCCCGATGAAGTCATTGACCGTCTGGCACGGGCATTCTACCCGGCCATCCTTGCCTGCTGGAACAGCGAGGAAGGTCAGCGGGAGTTTGCCGCATGGCAGGCAGAACAGGCTCATCACACTACCAGCAAAGAGAAACAGAGCGTTCCCGACGGGGAACGCCCTGTTATACATATCGCTATCGTACGTGGATTTTTCAGGGTGCGTCCTATTCAGGGGCGCACCCTGTTTTTTTACTGTGCTTCATCATTTTCCACGCGCAGCATCCGATACCCCACGCCAACATGGGTCTGGATCAGATGCGGCGTGTTCGGGCATCGTTCCAGTTTTTTGCGCAGGGATGCCATATAAACTCGCAAGGAAGCAACATCATTTTCCTGTGTACTGCCCCATATTTGCTGTGTGATGGATGTATGCGTCAGAACTTTGCCCACATTACGAGCCAATACACACAGCAGTTTATACTCGATCGGAGTCAGGTGCAGCTCATTTTCACCCAACCAGACACAGCCTGCCGAAAAATCAATTTTCAAAGAGCCATTGACAAAAATCGGACTATTCACCCCGCCAGTAGCCAGTAGATTTAATCTGCGTTGTGTCACACGTAGTCTTGCCAACAATTCATCCACGGAAAACGGCTTTGTCAGATAATCGTCTGCGCCGTTGTCCAGTGCTTCGATTTTATCAGTGTCTTCACTCCGGGCGCTTAGGACGATGATGGGCAAATTCGACCATGTGCGGACACTGCGGATGACATCGGTTCCGTCCATGTCCGGTAACCCCAGATCCAGCAGCATAATGTCCGGATTGTGGCTGGTTGCCATCATGATCGCCGTTTCACCATTGGCAGCAGTCAAATATTTATAGTCATGAGTCTTCAGGGTCGTCGTGATCAGACACCGCACCGGAACATCATCCTCCACGACCAAAATGGTCGGTTTATTCATGAATACTCACCTCGCTTTGCGGCAGTGTAAAGGCAAACACGCATCCGTGGGGGACATTATCCCGCAGCGTGAGCGTGCCGCCATGGGTTGAAAGAATCGTCCGGCAGAGCGGTAGGCCCAATCCAAGGCTGCGGTGACTGTCTGCAATGCGGTTTTGCCCAGTATAGAACATTTCAAAAACCTGTGCCTTTGCGCAGTTCGGAATGCCGGGGCCGTTGTCCGCAACTTCCACCACGACCTGATTGTCTTTTCCGTAAGCAGAAATCCGAATAATCGAGCCAACGGGTGTGTATTTGATGGCGTTATCCACCAGATTGACAATGACCTGCATGATAAGTCGTGCATCCACATTGACCAGAAGAATCTCGTCCCCATACTGTGTTGTGATGGTGTGTTCACAACTTTTCCGGTTGATGTGATGCAGAGCTTCTTCAATCATTTCATCCATCAACTGTGGTGAGATCTGCAGATTCATCCGCCCATTTTCAATGCGGGTGATAGAAAGCAGATTTTCCACCAAGTTAATCAGCCATTGTGCATCGTCAAAAATATCGGTGCAGATCTTATTCCGGGTCTCCACATCCAGCGTTTCTCCGTTGAAAAGCAGATTGCTGGCGTTGCCGGAAATAGAGGTCAGCGGGGTGCGCAGATCATGCGAGATCGTGCGCAGCAGGTTTGCCCGCAGCTGTTCATTCTGCGCCTGCATGGTGGCTCGTTCTTTTTCCAGCGCATTCCTACGATTTTCAATGGCCAGCGCACCCTCACCCAGAATGGAAAGCAGCACACTGTTTTCAAAGGCATCCAACGTTTTTTCGGACAGATCGATTCCAACTACTCCAAACACGCCGCCTCCGGTCCGAAGTGCAAGATAAAGCCCCTTTGCATCCGGGTAGCTATCCGTGCTTGCACCAGAACGCTTTTTGTTTGCAAATGTCCAGTTTGCAGCATCACGTTCTTCCGGTGCAGAAAAGATATTTTGCGCTGATTTCTCGTTAACCGAAAAGCACTGTTCTGAACCAAGACCTCCATTTTGTTCCGGGTAGACGATCAGGCTCCGGTTCAGCAGCTTCATCAGTTGGGAAGCTGTCAACGAAAGAATTTCTTCTTCGCTGTTTGCCTTCTGCAAAAGCTGGTTTGTATCAAACAGCACTTTCGTCCGAAACGCCGCCTGTGCAGACATTTTGGCGTGATCCTTCAGACGCGTTGTTAAAGTACAGGTAATGATCGCACAGGTCAACATCAGCGCAAACGTGACCTGATAGCCGGGGTCATACGCATGGAATGTCAAGCGCGGCTCTGTCAAGAAGAAATTATATAATGCCACACTGGCAATAGATCCCAGTATGCCGCAGGTGTAGCCGCTGGTAAACAGTGCCGTAAATAACACGCCCAACATATAGAACATGATAATGTTGTACCGTGCAAAGTCTAGCTGCAGAAACAGAAAGCCGATGACCGTGATGCAGGCCAGAATGCCGACTGTGATCAGCAGGTCCCGGACAGAAGGCAGAAGAGAACGGACAAATAGCTTCCGGCCAGAGCCATATTCGTTTTCCGCTGCAACATCCGGGATGATATAAATATCCAAATTGGGTGCAGTCTGAGTTAGCTTTTCTGTCAGCGGAGGACCGCTCCAGAAATGGCGGCGGTGAACACTGGAACGTCCCAGTACGATTTTTGTAATGCCTGAGATCCGGGCGAACTCTGCGATCTGCTGCGGGATATCATCTCCGTAGATCGTAGAAATATCTGCTCCCGCCTGCTCTGCCATACGGATATGCCGTTGCAACCGCTGCCGATCTTCTTCTCCCATCTGGTTCGCATCCGGTGTGCGGACATAAAGTGCCGTAAACGTTCCACCAAACGCCTTTGCCATCGTTGCCGCCGTCCGCACGATCTTTGCGTTGGAGGGCGAAGATGATAAACAGGCAAGGATGTGCTCTGTGGGCTGTTTAGTCTGATTCATCGAATCACCTGCCTTTCCCACAGTATAGCACAATTTGATGGTCACGACCACCAGCCGCGTCTTCTTCCTTCTTGCTGAATGATTTTTCTTCGTATGTGATCCAACACATCCGCCAGACGAAAGCCACTCAGCATGACTCCAAGAACCATCAATAGCAAAGCAACATCCATACGATTCGTCCTATCTTTTTAGAGCCGGAAACATTTCTGAATTGAGCCGTATTTCCCCAGCACCAACATACTTTCATCCTGACACAGCTGCGTATCCGGCGTAATGTTCATATCGAGCTTTCCGCCCTTTTTCAGAGCGAGAATATTGATGTTATATTTTTTTCGGATATTGACTTCTCCAATCGTGCGGTCAATCCATTCCGGTGGAATGGTCACCTCCATGATGGCGTGGTCATCCTGCAGTTCGATGTAATCCAGAATATGTTCGGAACTATACCGGATTGCCGCCCACTTTGCCAACTGCTTTTCCGGATAGACCACTTCATCCGCACCATTGCGCAGCAGAAACTTGGCCTGCACATCCCGCTCGGCACGGGAGACCACAAACTTTGCACCCAGTTCCTTGAGCAGCGATGTCGTTTCCAGCGAACTCTGGAAATCACTGCCGATGGTCACGATGCAAACATCAAAGTTTCCAACGCCAAGAGAGCGCAGAAAGTATTCGCTGGTGCTGTCACCGATCTGTGCGTTCGTCACATAGGACAATACCGCATTCACACGGTCTTCGTTATTGTCGATTGCCATGACCTGATGACCCAGTTGATTCAATTCCTGTGCAATATGACGTCCAAAACGGCCAAGGCCAATCAAAAGAATGGTTTTCATGCTCGTATTCTCTCCTTTATCCAATCGCAATTTTTTCCTGCGGCAGACGCGAATGAGCAGGACTGCTGCCAAATGCCGCATAAATCAGAGTCAGTCCTCCGACACGGCCAAGGAACATCAGGGCAATCAGGATCCCCTGTGACAGCATTCCCAGATGCGGCGTGATGCCCAGTGTCAATCCCACCGTTGCCACTGCTGATGCGGTTTCATACAGGCAGACCGACATCGGAAGCTGCTCTGCTGTCGAAATCACGAACGCTCCCAGAAAGAACAGTGTCAGATACATTCCCACGATTGTAGCAGCATTTTTGACGGCAGCGCCATCGATCCTCCGCCCAAAAAACTCTGCATCTTCTCTGCGACGGAAGGTCGCCCACATATTAGCCAACAGAACAGCAAGCGTTGTGGTTTTCATGCCGCCTGCCGTAGAACCGGGAGAACCGCCCAACAGCATCAGAACCACCATCAAAGCCTGCGAAGCACTGCCCATTGCAGAAAGATCAGCAGTGTTAAAACCGGCAGTACGGGGTGTAACGGACTGAAACATTGCCAATAGAATCCGATGCGGAGCAGAACCCGATGTAAATTCATAAAAATAGAAGTACAATGCTGGCAGCACCAGAAGAATTGCGGTTGTGACAAGAATCACCTTACTCTGCATTCGATACCGGTGAAATTGGAAGCGATGAACACAGATATCCTCCCATGTCAGAAAGCCAAGACCGCCAAAGATAATCAGCGCAGCGATTACGGAAGTGAGGAATGGGTTGCCAGTATACTGTGTCAGCGAAACAAATTTTGCACTCTTGGTTCCTAACAAGTCGAAACCGGCATTGCAAAATGCTGAAATAGAATGGAACAGTGCATACCAGATTCCCCGCAGTCCATAATCCGCACAAAACGTCGGCAGGAGAAGCACAGCACCGACAAGCTCAAACCCAGCGGTAATCCGCAGAATAAAACCGGTCAGCCGCACGATACCGCCCATCTGCGGGGCAGCCGTAGCCTCCTGCATCGTGCTGCGCTGTTTGAGGGAGATCTTTCGCCCGGAAAGCAGCGCAAAGGCGGCACCCACTGTAATGACACCCAATCCTCCGATCTGGATCAGAAGAAGGATCACGCTTTGCCCAAAAATCGACCAGTAGCTTCCGGTATCCTGAACCACAAGTCCGGTCACACAAAGGGCAGAGGTGGAAGTAAACAGTGCCTCATGGAACGGTGTGACACACCGCTGCTGTACAGCAATCGGAAGCATCAGAAGCAATGCACCCACTAGATCAACTGCCGCAAAACCTGCAATAATGACCTGAAAAGAAGAAAAACGGTGCCGCTTGTAACGAGGATATTGAATCATAAAAACTCCTTTATCTATCCGTGTGCATAAAGATTAGCATGGAATAGATAAAAGAGCCGTAAAGAAAACTGTAGAAGTATAAAGATTTCATTAAGATTGATTGCCCAACACAAAAAACAAATGCTGGACATCACCAGCGCAAAAAACGGTAATGTCCAGCATTCATTTAGATTTCTAACCCATGGCTCCCAGCCACATTCTTCAAATATTCCTCCGGATCACTATTCAGAATCAAATCGGCATAGCCAAGTGGGTCATTGTATATGAGATAATCCAACTCCGACCTCTGCGCCATAGTCACATCCAGTGCATCCTCGACCCCGGTGCAGTCGATGGAAACCTTTCTCCCATCCCGGAGCAGCAGTTCCACGCAGCCGGTGTCCATGTTGAATTTGCAGGCTCTTTCATCGTACTTCATGTTTGTGTCCTTTCTGCCTTACGGCACTCTCACAGTGGTCTGTCGTGCTTTTTTATGACAAGGTCTAGAACGTTTTCGATGGACGCAAGGGATTCGTTCTGTTTCCCAAAGAATACAAAAAATCCAAACCCTTCTCCTATCGGAAAAAAGTTCGGATTTTGTTGTTGTGGTGCACCTCCAGGGACTCGAACCCTGGGCCCACTGATTAAGAGTCAGTTGCTCTACCAACTGAGCTAGAGGTGCATATGGTGACCCGTACCGGAATCGAACCGATGTTAAAGGCGTGAGAGGCCTCTGTCTTAACCGCTTGACCAACGGGCCATATAAAAGTCGGCGACTACCTATTTTCACAAGCCGTTTCCAGCTAACTATCTTCGGCACAAGTGAGCTTAACTTCTGTGTTCGGAATGGGAACAGGTGGGACCTCACCGTCATCGACACCGACCGATC
>Ga0129313_1000071_pt1 | contig 101185 bp, 107 predicted proteins | sample O1105metagenome_FD_94436 | JGI IMG/M metagenome (GOLD analysis project Ga0129313, IMG submission 94436) | Orangutan group fecal microbial communities from fecal samples from Wisconsin, USA - O1105 metagenome | ecosystem: Host-associated > Mammals > Digestive system > Large intestine > Fecal...
CTACCGAAATATCTGCGTAATGCACTCCATCCAGAGGCTGTAGTGGCATAAATCGCTATTTTGTTAGCTGAAGTATTGAATTTTCAAGGTGCGAAGCCCATTTTAGGTATGGGAAGTCTTAGTAAATAATACTATTCTTCAAAATGAGGTATTTTTTTACCGGTTGCCTTTGCTTTTTTGATTTCTGCAATTAGTACTAATTCTTCCTTTTCTGAATCTGAAAGTTGTCTAAAAATGTTTATTAAGTGGTTTTCCTGTTCTGTAAATGGAATCTCTAATATTTGAGAATCTCCTTTTAGTATCCAGTCAATGGAAACATGAAGAATCTCAGATAGCCCGAGTAATGCAGTAGCACTAGGTAAATTTTTTCCAGATTCAATGCCACTGAGATTACCAGAAGATATTCCTATTGTTTCTGTAATCTGCGTTTGAGTAATGTGTAGTTCTTTTCTCCGTTTCTTTATTCTATCACCAACGTCCATATTTTCCTCCAAAAACACTAATAATAGAGAATATGTGTTGACATTCTCTGATATTAGAGATATTATGTATAGTGTACAGATAAATCCGTGGGTGGTTTTATTTTACATTCAAATAAGGAAAAAGACCAGTACAAGATATTGTGGCAATACAACATATTACTACCATCGTTATCATGTGCAGCTGGTCGGGAAGGAAAGGTAAATGAACAGGTAAAATTAAAAAGAAAATTTATAGGAGGAAAAAAATGAGCGAAGCGCAGAAAAGAGTAGTAGAACTTAAAAAGGATATCGAAGCGGCATGTATCCGGCACAATCTTAATATTACGGTCCATGACGGGAAGATTGGCTTTGTAGATCAGGAAGAAAGGAAAATAGTCAGCCTCTGGTCTCCGGAATATTATTTGAGCGATACATAAATATGGATGAATATGATTTTTATCGAAATGTGGCATAGGTTTCAAGCCTTTGCTGCATATGCCGGGGATGGCTGTCCGGCACTGATGATGACAGGCCGGAAAGGAGGAGCGTGGATGAAACGGAGGAACCAGTATACGGAGTTTGGGCAGTGGCTGCGCCTGGAAACGATGAAGCGGAACCTTACCCTGAGAGAACTGGCTGTGCTTGCCGGGATTGACCACCGTGTCGTGTCTGATGTCATGGTCGGAAGGAACAAGGGGCATCAGGAAGAACTCCGGGAGGCGTTAAACAGATATGATGAGGGGAAAACGGCTTAAATGGAAGAGGCCGGATGCCCCCACAGGAGAGGACAACCGGCCAACAGTAATAACAACCTTATTGTATCAGAAGTTTCAGAGTTTTGCAAGAAAAAGGTGGTGGGATTGTGGAGTACATTTCGGTTGAAGAGTATGCTGGGCTGAAAGGGTGTACGGTGCAATATACTAGAAGGCTTATATCTACAGGTAAGCTGAAGGCAGTTGAGCAGTTCGGTGCCGGTGGTAAGAGCGGTCTTAGCTACCGGATTTCCCTGGCTGACTGTGAACCGAAGATAATCAGGAAATATAATCGGCTTCACAAGGTAAAAGAAGAGCCGATTCGGCCCAGAAGCTTACCGGAGAATGCGGAGGAACTGACAGACGAAGAACGTCAGGAGGTGGCATTCTGGCGACGTCGCCTGGATGAATGGACGGAATACCGTGCCGGTTATCCTGGCAGCAAAGCGGAAGCGGATGAGAAGTACGTTCAGTATCTGGAGACAACTTATCCGGACAGGCAGTTTTCTATCAGGATGCTGTACCGGAAGAAAAAATCGCTGAAGGATTTTGGAGAGTGTGCCTTGGCAGACGGCAGGGGAAAGCATGATAACCATAAAAAGGCGATTCCCGCGAAGGTATGGGATTTATTCGAGTATTATTACCTGGACCAAAGCCAGAAGTCAATAGAAGAGTGCATCCGGCTGACGGAGCTGCAGCTGAAGAATGAGGGAGATGTTTCCTGTCTACCTATGGCAAGTAGTAGCACTTTTGCCCGTGAGATATTGCGGGATATTCCGGTGCCGGTGTTAAAGTACTTCAGGCTTGGCGAGAAAGCCTTCAAGGATGAGTGCGCACCGTACATAAAGCGTACTTATGGAGACTTGAATTCCAATGATATATGGGTCTGCGATAACCATACATTTGACATTATGGTGGATGACGGGAAGCATAATAAACCGATTCGTGTATATTTAACAGCTTTTCTGGATGTGCGCAGCCGAAAGATGGTTGGATGGTATGTCACAGATGCACCATGTTCCGATGCCACGCTTCAGGCCTTGCGCCGAGGAATTGAAAGATACGGGATTCCGAAGAGAATATTGTCGGATAACGGTCGTGAATTCCTGACGCATGACATTGGTGGACGCGGATTCCGAAAGGATGGACGGAAAGAGGACGAGCACAGAATACCAACAATCCTGGATAATCTTCAAATTGAATTCAGGACAGCCCTGGTAAGAAATGCAAGAGCAAAGATAGTGGAAAGAGCCTTCCGGGATGTGAAGGACTGCTTCTCAAAGCTGTTTGAGGGCTACACAGGAGGAACAATAGCGGAAAGACCGGAGCGACTAAAGGTTATGGCAAAGAAGGCATCCAATTTCACACCATACTCTGATTTTGCTGACTATGTGGATACCTATTTGGAAGGATGGTTCAACTATCAGCCACACACGGGTGTCGGTATGGGAGGCAAGACCAGAAATCAGGTTTATGCGGAGCAACTGGTGGAGGTTAGAAGGGCATCCTCTGAGGACCTGAACTTGATGATGATGCGTAACAGCCGGATGACAACAGTCAGAAGAGATGGAGTTGTACTGAAGATATACGATACAGAGATTCCTTTCTGGTCTCAAGAGCTGGCTTATGATCATATCGGGGAAAAGGTATATTTCCGCTATAACCCAGATGACCTGAAAGAGGTACGCGTATATGATGTGCAGGACAGATTTTTGTGTACTGCACAGCAGCAAACGGCAATCAGCTATTTTGGAGACAAGGAGGCTGTGGCTGATAAGATGCGCCAGCAGCGTCAGTATACCAAATTCATTGCCGCATATAAAAAGGAGAAAGGAATTGAGGCGGAGGACGCCCTGGCTCTTGTGCTGGCTGAGGCAGAACGGAATCTGGCAGCAGGTGAGAAGCTGGATCCGAAAATTGTTACACTTATCCGGAGCGTGGATGAATCTTCAGACGGAAAAACGGCTATGGCGGTCGGCGGTGAAGAACCTATTGACTGGACAGAGGCCTTGGACAGATTACAACAAAGAAATAATTAACAGGAGGAAAACAACATGGAAGAAACAGTAGTAAAGGAAACACAGGAACAGGAACTGACACAGGAACAGGCGGTGAGCTGGCTCCGGGAGTATATTCAGGAGACCGGAAAGACACAGACGGCTGTGGCAAAGGAACTGGACATATCAGGAGGAGCATTATCCAGTTTTATGGCCGGAAGCTATAAGACACCGCACATGATTATCCCGAAGGTGAGAAATCTGATGGAGACGCATGCGGAGAAGAAATCTGTATTCACGGATCCTCCTTATGTGGAGACGAATGTGTCCAAGATGGTGGTTAATGCCATCCGATACAGTCATCTGCGTGGAAAGGTATCAGTTGTGTATGGGGATGCCGGTATCGGAAAAACCTGTGCATTCCGCCATTATCTCGAGACGAACGAACTGGCAATTGGTATTACCATATCACCTACTTATGCATCCATTACAGGAGTCAACGAACTGCTGGCAGAGCAGCTGGGTGTCAGGGAGAGAGTGGCGAGAAAGATTACCAGGGAGATTATCGGAAAGCTGAAGGGAAGCGGCAGAGTAATTGTCATCGATGAAGCCCAGCACCTGACCGTCAGGGCGCTGAATCATATCAGATGCCTGGCAGATGAGGCAGAAATAGGGGTATGTCTGATAGGAAATGAGGAGGTTTACAGCAAGCTGCGTGGTTCCGGTAAAGCAGATTTTGCACAGCTGTTTTCAAGGATTGGTATGAGGGAGCCTGTATCGGTGCAGACCATTACAAAGGATGATGTGCGTAAGGTATTCGGACTTGCTAGATTACAGGATGATGCACTGGACATTCTTTATCAGATATGCAGGACAAACTATGGGATGCGTGGTGCCGTCAATGTGTTTGTCAACACGGCAGCAGTATTCCCGGATAATGTCAATGCCGGAACGCTGGGCAGGATGATGCGGGAGATGAACATAGGGAGGTAGGACTGATGATATCTGAGGAAACCAGGAAGAATTACTGGGCGGTAATCCGTAGAACCAGACAATCCGGCAGGATATCCCAGTCCGTGATAGACAGGGTGGAAGAAAGCTGGAAGAGTTTTGATGAGGATGTGGTTGAGGAGGCGCTAAAAATCCACCAGTCCAGATATCAGAGCTATAAAGAGCAGTACACAATAGGTATTATGAGAAACTTGCAGCGGGAAAAAGCCCAGGGAAAGCAGGTAGGTAAAAAAGCATGGTCTCCAGCTGAACAGCATGATTATGATTTTGAGCAGCTGGAAAAAGACCTTTTGGCAAACTAAGGAGGAGTAAGATGCAGAAGTTAGAAATTGTTTTGAGCGGTCCGGATGAAGATATATGTGCAAAGCTGATTAATAATCTGGCCAATACCACCATGAGGTACTATGAGGTACACGCAATAAGCAGCTATTGTGGACCAGCACCGCTGAAGGCAGGGCATGGAGAACTGCTGGTACCGGAATTTATGCAGAGAAGGATTGGTAAATCGGAAAAAAAGAAGAAAAAGGCAAGATAATCCAGTCACCGCTTCGGCGGTGCCTTAATGCGGCCGAAGGCGGTCCAAAGCCCGCATAACGCAGATGGAGGTATAAGGGTGGAGCAGCTACAGCTTTTGAAGGATTTGATAGGGCATCCGGTATATGAGAAATTTTCCGGAGAAGTTTATGAGCATATTGTAGAGGGTTTTATGGTGGATTCAACCGGTGTTTACATCATTTTACAGGATGGCGGGATGTTAAATGCAAAGCGTGCATGGCTGTCCGGTTTAAAAGGGAAGTTATACCCGGTTTCACTCCTGTTTTTATAACAGGAGACCTTAATGCAGCCAGAGCCGGTCCGCAGCCCGGAAAATGCAGACGGGGGAAAAGGAAAGGAGATACAACCATGAGAAAAAGAGTGACGGAGCAGGTATTACAGAACTGGGATGATGTGAATGATGCACTCCGCTTAATTGGAGAGGCAGATAATGCCATAACAGTCATTGATTCAGAGATGAATGCCCAGATTGCCAGGATTAAGGCAGATGCCAAGGAGAAAATCAAGGCACATGAAGAAAATAAGAAGCTTCAGGAAATGGTTATCCAGCAGTATGTACAGTCTCATCGCGCAGAGCTGAAGGGTAAAAGCTATAAGCTGGCATTTGGTACTGTTGGCTTCCGGGCATCCACAAAGCTTGTGCTGCCGAAGGAAATCAGGCCAATTATTGAAAATCTGAAGCGGAATGGTATGATGGACTGCCTGAATACTACAGTTACAGTCAACAAGGAAGTACTGAAAACCTATGCCGAAGAACAGATTATCGAGGTAGGCGGAACTCTGAAAAAAGAGGATACTTTCTGGTATGAAATTGACCGGGAATCGGCGCGGGATGGAAAGTAGGAGGCGGCTATGGCAATGGCAATAACAGTGTCACAGATGCGGAAGATCTACGCTATGGCAAGGGAGTACGGTCTTGATAATGAACTTTTACACAGTCACGTTCATGCGGTTACGGGAAAAGAACACTTAAAAGAGCTTACCAAAGAGGAGGCAATTACCGTTATTGACAGACTGGAGCATCACAGCTCGAAGGATCCTATGACAGCTAAGCAGAGGCGGTACATAGTAGGACTATGTAAGGACATTGGATGGGTTGGAGAAGATGGAAAGTTGGATGAAAAGCGTCTGAACGGATTCTGCAGCAAACGGTTTGGGATAGATCACTTTAAGTGGTTGTCCCGGTCAACGGCATCAAATGTCATTGAAGGACTGAAAAATATGCTTAAGAACAAGGAGGAGAACGATGGGAATTAAAAGAGGCATTGATGTATCGGACAACCAGGGTATTATTGACTGGTCAAAAGTGAAGACTGCGGGTGTCGAGTTTGCCGTACTGCGGAGCATTCGCGGGTCAAGCAAGGTTGATTATCAGTTTGCCAACAACGTAAAGGGATGTCAGCAAAATGGAATCCCGTTTGATGTGTATAAGTACTCTTACGCGCTGGATGAGGCGAAGTCCAGAAGGGAATTCAAAGAGGTGTGTGAACTGTTGGAACAATATGGACTGAATTGTACGGTGTGGTTCGATGCAGAATGGAAGAATATGCGGGCACTTGGTAAAAATGCAATTACCAGAATTATTAAGACTGCCGAAGAAGTTACTTCTACATATGGATACCACTTCGGAATTTACTGTAATCTGGACTGGTATAAAAATGTTATTGATACGTCGGCTTTTGAAAATGAATTCTGGATTGCGAGATATCCCAACAGCAATACAACGACATTAAAACAGATGCCATCAGAGAAAAGCAAGCCTAATATCCGTCAGAAACTCTTTGGATGGCAGTATAGTAGCCATGGTTCTGTTCCCGGCATCAATGGAAGGGTGGATATGGATATAATTTATCAGGAGTCTGAGGCGGCACCTGATGGAGGAAAATCTGAAGCTTCGTTGCTCTGCCCCTATAAGGAACCGATTTATACGTTGTACCGTGGACGGCTTGCAATGGACAAGAATTTTGTTAAGTGGCTGCAGTGGCATTTGGTACGGCTCGGATATCTGCAGCCGGAATTCAGAAACAAACGGGGAGAACTGAAAAACTCGGTTGATGGATCTTTCGGTTTGCTGACGGATGAAGCGGTTTATGAGTTCCAGATGGCACATCCTGAGACATATACAACCGATAAGCCGGACACAAAGGTTGGGCCTCTTACCCGGGCACTTATCAAGCAACTGTAATTTTGTCTTGTAAAAAATCAGGAGGCGGTTTAAAATGTCTACAGAACAGCTTTTAAAGGAAATAGAACTGGACGACCTGCAGGAGCAGCACCGGATCATTGCTGAGAGCATTGGAGTGGACGGTCTCCTGAAGCTGGTGGATGCTTTCGGAGGTACGGCAATCTATATACCCCAGATGCGAGAAATCACCAAAATGCGCATATACCGGAAAATATCGGAAGAGTTTGACGGTACCAATATAAAGGCATTGGCGAATAAATATGATGTGTCAGAATCGACGGTGTATAATGTTGTTCGGGAGCAGATCCGTAGCGGAGCATTCAAGCATCCGCAGTTACCGGGGCAGCTGTCAATAGCAGATTGGATGGAAAATAAGTAGCTGCATTATAAATTGCAGCGTACAAAGTACAAAAAATGAATAAGCTATTAAAATAGACCTTGTAGGAAGACCTACAGGGTCTATTTTATTCTGAAGAAAAACGGGGGATGGATATTTATGAAAGAATTATTAATCAGTGTAATGGTAGCAGTAGTGATGACCATGGTAATTATCATACTTAGAAGAGGCATGGCGCTTTTAAACCAGCTTTTGGAAAATAAGAAGGAAGAAGCAATTGCGAAGAATAACCAAACAGCTGCAGCAGCATATGACTGCGCAATACGTGTTCTGGAGACAGTGTCGGAGATTACGGTGAGCAGAATCGAGGCAACACAGGCATCAAAGGTAAGAGCTGCAGTACAGGCCGGAAAGGCAGAATGGTCTGAACTGACGAAATTCTCGGATGAAGCGTATGAGGAAATTGTAAAACAGCTTTCTCCGGCTGTCATGTCTGCACTGGAGACCTGCGTCGGTAATACGGAAGTACTTATCAGGAATGAAATTGAGAAGGTGCTTCCGAAGGTTAAGGATGAATATAGAAAGCTTAGCGATTCTGGAGTGGAGGAACTTGCCATGGAGGGAGAGCTGAATACGGATGCAGAAGAGGAGCAGAAATAAGATGATTTCAGGAATGATTGCGCTGAGTGGGCTAATTAACGTGGCAGCCATTGCCGGAACAGTGACTGGAACAGAAGATTTGAGTGCATCATCCATTGTGGAATATGTTATCAAACTCGGGGTGGAGACAGCACTTTTGGTACTGTTTGTCGTGGTATTTATCAAAAGGACTCAGAGTGATTCGGAGAGAGTCGAGAAAGCAAATCAGGATTCCAGAAATCAGTTGGAAGCAGTTATACAACAGAACCGGGAGCGGGAAAAGACTTTAATGTCGGAGAGTGCAAAGCGTGAGGAAATCCTGCGCGCAGAAGCAGAAAAAAGAGAGACAATGCTCCGGCGTGAGGCAGAAAAGAGAGAAAGTATCTTAATGGCAAATCAGGATCGCATGGTGGATTCTATGGGGCAGATTACTAAGTCCCTGGCAAAAATTGAGGTCTCGCTGAATAAGATGGAAGCCAGGCATGAATCTGATATAAACCAGATTAAGGATAAGATGCAGAAGATGGATTCCAAGATTGACCGTATGGGAGGACAGGGGCAGAGGAATGGATAATATTGAAATTAATGAGATTAAGCTGCTTAGAGGAGATGTAGTTGAGAAGCTGTATGGAACCTATGGCACGGACATCCGTATTGCTGCTTTGAGGAATGCCTTGCGCAGCAAGGGGCTTATTCCGGAGGAACAGCTGAAGAAAGTAATTTACTATCTCGGCGGAGAAGGAAAACGCTATATTCATGTAGAGGTAAATGCAAATAACTGGCTGGATTCCATGATCTGGCTTACTCCGGCAGGTGTGAACCTGGCAGAAGGAGATATTGAAGATATGGGGGTAATTATTGATGAGTGATGTGGTTACGCTTGCAAAGAAAGAAATAATGCGGAAGGAGCTGCTTGAAATATGCCGCACGGCAGGAGAGATGGGAGCAGGGGAAAAGGTTCTGAAGGTGTCAGCGGCACAGATTGGACTGGATGCTTCCGCTGTGAAAGATGAGCTGTACTATCTGAAGGAAAAGGGACTTCTCCGGCTGGAAACTGTCAGGAATGCCCGGCTCAATATCAACAGGGATATCTATTTCATTACGGCTGTCGGAATAGATTACCTGGATGGAACCGGTCCGGATATTCCGGGAATCGGGGTGTAGCACATGGATGAACAGAACAGAAGCCATGGTAAAATTGATAAGCTTCCGCCGGAGCTCCGGCGTGAAGTCGAGGAGAAACTGCTGCATGGAGATACTTATGAGCAGATATCCGATTATCTGGCAGAACAGGGAGAGGATATTCATTTCTCCAGTGTTGGGCGGTATGGACGCAAGTTCCTGAAGAGGTTCGAATCCGTCCGTGTCGCGAAGGAGTTCGCGAAGCTGCTAGCGGAGGACAATGCAGACAGACCCAGCACGGAACTGCATGAGGCAAATAATCTGCTCGCCAGCCAGCTCATTATGGAAGCTATGGTGGATGATGAGATGGATGCGGGGGATCGGGCAAAAATTGCAAAGTCCATTGCATCCTTGCAGACAGCGCAGGTCAACAATGAAAGACTGAAGATGCAGGTCCGCAAGGAAAGCGGCGCTGTACACGTTGCACTAAATCTTCTACAGCAGAAAGTGTTCGCCGAATTGGGAGAGAATTACCCTGAAATAGCTACAACGCTCATGTCATTGGCAGAGGAAACTGAGGCCGAAATGAGCAAAGTATAAACAACGCGCTGTAAGGCTCAAATTTCCTGCTTTTGAGTTTAATGGATAAATGGACGAAATCAAAACAAAGGCGGTCAATTTAACGGATTTAAACGTGGTTGAAGACCAATCCTGTCAATGCCATTACTGCGCCCAAAATTATGAGGACAAAAATGTAAAGCAACAGAACATTTGATGAGGTGACGGATGAGCTGGAGAGAAGAAGCGACAAGAATGTTTTTTGATGAAGGATGCGGAATAGGAAAGATTGCAAATGAAACAGGAGTGTCGAGGCAGAGCATATCCGCTTTCCTGAAAGGATGTCCGGGTTTCCACGAAGAAAAAGAGAAACGGAAAGCATTGAATGCTGTCACCAGAAAGGAATATAAAAGGGAAAAGAACCGTGAATACCGGGTTCTGTCCGCATCTGCGGTGACTGCGGAGACTATCCGAAGAGAACATGATGTGGCAGCATTAATTTTGAGCAGGGAGAAGTATCACTGATGGGTAGGCAGCGGAAAGAAGAGAATAGTAAAAAGTCCGGGAAAAAGCGGCGTACAGTACAGAATGATATTCTGATGTTTGATGCGGCAGCCAGGGCAAGAGGAATGTCATATGCTGAAGCACAGGTTAAGGAAACCTGCGAACTGGTACAGTGGAAATGCAGATAAAGAGCTTTAAAGGCTCTTTTTTAGTTGTTAAAAGGGAGTTTATCTGATGGGTAGTCTGGCAGAGGAATTTGCAAAACAACAGAATATGAGTAAAAAGTCCTCTGAGACAGATATGGCAAAGGAAAGCTTCTGGGAATATGAGAAGCTGATGAATCCAAGATTCTTTAAGGATGACAGATGGCATCTGAAGGAGATTGCAGATACACTTCAGGCACTGATTGAAGATAGGATTATCCGGATGGCTCCGGAGATTGAGTGGCATATAGCATCACAACAGGAAATTGAGGATTTAAGGAACCGTGGACTGACATATCAGATATGTAAAAAAATGAAGCTGAACATACCACCAAGACATGGAAAAAGTTATTCGCTTCAGCTGTTTGAACAGTGGTGTCTTGGTAAGAACAATGAGAATACAATCATTACTGTCTCGTACAACGAGACACTGGCAAGCCGGTTTTCCTCTAATGTCCGGGACGGAATTGATGCAACAAAGATTGATAAGAAGATTTATATTTTTTCCGATGTTTTTCCAAATACGAAAATCAAGTTTGGGGATGCGGCAAAGAATATCTGGGCACTGGCAGGAAGATTCTTCAGTTATATGGGTACTGCATTTGGCGGTACAATCACAGGTGTCGGCTGCCGTTTAGGGGTAATCGATGACCCAGTCAAAAACTCAGAAGAGGCATACAATGACAGGGTACTGGAAGAGCAGTGGAACTGGTACACAGATACCTACCTCTCCAGAATTGAAGAGGGCGGATACCAGATTATCAATATGACCAGATGGAGCACAAAGGATCTCTGTGGCAGACTGGAGAGTGAGGATGAAGCGGATGAATGGTATACACTCCGCTATCCGGCCTGTCTGAACGCGGATAAGATTTTTAAGGTTGTGGAATGCCGAAAGAGTAATCTGGTAAAGCACTGCGGGGAATGCGTCAATTATCCTTGTGATCTGATCAAAAAGGAGCAGATGGATGCATACGGGGATATGGTTGGAAAAATGATGTGCCCGGAACTGTTATCTTTTCAATCCTGGGACAGCAAGAGACGGTTGACCAGTTTACCAATTTTTATGGCAAACTTCCAGCAACAGCCGGTGGATGTCACCGGCGCGTTATATGCCCAGGGCTTTAAAACATATGACCCTGAACTTTATGATCCGGAGCTTGCAGACAGACATTTAAGTTATACGGATACAGCGGATGAGGGTACCGATTCACTATCCAGCATTATTTTTGATGATGTGGATGGATATGCCTATGTGCGGGATGTGTATTTTACGGATGATGGAATGGAAATTACAGAGAAAGAAACGGCAAGGCGCCTGAAGATAAATGATGTCCGTACAGCGGTCATTGAGTCAAATAATGGCGGAAGAGGTTTTGCCCGGAATGTTGAAACCATATTAAAGGGTTGGGGATGGAAAAGAACCGTAATTACCTGGTTCCATCAGCACAAAAACAAGCGTTCCAGAATTTTATCACATGCAACAAATGCATGTGAGCTTGTCATTTTCCCGGAAGGATGGGAAAAAAGGTGGCCTGAATTTTACAAAGCACTGATGGCTTATCAAAGAAAGAGCAAGGCAACAGACCATGATGATGCACCGGATTGTTTGACTGGTGTGGTTGAACTGCTGAATGGTGAAGTAAAGACCAAAAAGAAGGTAAAGGCAGCATCTAAGACCAGATATGGCATCAGATAGGAGATAACAATGATTTTAAAGGATAGAAGTTTTCTTGGAGAAAACGGGAATATCCCTGTTGAATTGATCTGCAGATGTATAGAGGAACATGAATTACAGGCAAAGAGACTGGATAAACTGAATCGTTATGTGGATGGAGAACATGATATTCTAAGAAGAACATTGCAGAATTCGGCAAATATCAAGCTGGTTGCAAATCATGCAGAATATATATGCAGCGTGGCAACCGGATATGTACATGGTGCACCAGTAGCTTATTCCGGAGTGGATGATGATGTACTGGATGAACTTTTTACAAAGAGTGAGGAAGATGCTCACAATGCAGAACTGGGAATGGATATTTCCATCTTTGGCAGAGGCTATGAACTGCTATATATCAATAATGAAGATGAACCGTATACGGAACTTGCAGTTTTAAATCCACGGACAACTAACATTGTTGCGGATACTTCTGTCAGACATGATACGATATTCGGATTCAACTATGTGCCGATTTATTCCATGGAAAATGTAATTCTGGGATACAGGGTATATGTGTATGACAACTATTTTATTTATGAATATCAAACGAAGAGTCTCTATCAACCGCAGAGTTATGTGTTAAAAGATGTTTCTGAACACTACTTTGGAGACTGCCCACTCATTGAATATTCCAATAATAAGAAACAGAGGGGCGATTTTGAAGGGGTAATCACACTAATTGATGCCTATAACATTCTGCAGTCTGATCGCATGAATGATAAAGAAGCTGTTGCAGACGCGCTGCTTGCACTGGAAAATGCGTCATTGGGAGATGACGAGGACGAGCGGACGGAGACCGCAGAGTTTATCAGAAAAGAACGTATTTTAGAACTGCCTGAAGGCGGGAAAGCATACTGGCTGATTAAGAGTATGAATGAAACACAGGTAGAGGTTTTGAAAAAGGCTCTTAAGGATGATATTCATGAGTTTTCTAAAGTTCCGTGCCTAACAGATGAAAATTTTGTCGGTAATTCTTCCGGCGTTGCAATGAAATATAAGCTATTCGGTCTGGAACAGCTTGGGAAGACAAAGGAAAGATATTTTAAAAAAGGTTTGCGCCGTCGGTTGAAGATGATTTGCCATATTTTCTATATCATGGGGAAGTATATTGACTATAAGAAAATCAGTATCAGCATGAAAAGAAGTCTTCCCGTAGATGATGAGACACTGGCAAAGATTGCACAGGAGACAGAAGGATTTATTTCCTGGGAGACCAGACTGCAGCGATATGATCCAGAGCTGGATCCGGAACTTGAGAGACAGCGGCTGCTTGAAGAAAAAAGAAGCATGGCAGAACAGAGTGCAAAGGCGTATGGCTCCTATGAATTCAAAACAGGGGGATAAATAATGGCTTACGCTGACTACTGGATAAAACGGGCAGATGCCAGAATGGCAGAGGCTCATGCCGGGAGTGATAAAGCAGTTCTGGACATTGTTGCAGCATATGACGCGGCAATCAGTGACCTGAACAGGGATATTGATAAATTGTTTTTCCGGTTTGCCGGAAAGAATGGTTTAACGGCAGATGATGCAAAGCTGTTGTTAAATCAAAAGATTTCCTCAGCGGAAGTGGAAGCAATCAGGGCAAAGATAAACTTCGTTGAAGATGATGAAATTCGAAGGAAACTGGCAGCAAAACTGGAATCCGGTGGATATCGAGCAAGAATTAGTCGTCTGGAAGCACTTAAAGAGGATATTTATATTCAAACATCCAGAATGGCTGACGCTGAATTAAGAATATCTACTTCCCGGTATCTTGATGTAATACAGGATACTTACCTTAGAAATGTATTTGACTTTCAGCAATATCTTGGGTTTGCATATTCTTTCAGCCGAATGCCGGAAGAAGTTGTCAGAGAGATACTGGCTGATGACTGGTCTGGAAAGCATTATTCCAGGCGTATCTGGGAAAATGCACAGATGACATCCGGCAGAATTGAGGACACAGTAAAACAGCTGCTCCTTAAAGGTACTATGACAGGTATGAATAGCCGCCGACTTGCCAAGGAATTACAGAGCATAACCGGACAGGCAGCATATGCCTGTGAGAGGCTTGTACGCACAGAGACAACCTACTTTGTTGCGATGGCAGACTTGAATGCTGCCAGAAGGCGCGGAACAAAGAAGTTACAGTTTGTGGCTACACTGGATAGCAGGACATCGGAACAATGCCGGGAGCATGACGGAGCAATTGTGCCAATAGAGGATGCGGTACCCGGAAAGACAATTCCTCCATTACATCCATACTGCAGGTCTGTGGTTATTGATATCATAGAAGGATTACAGCACTTTGTCAGGAGGGCGAGAGACCAGGTAACTGGAAAGAATTATCTTATCCCGGCTGATATGACCTATCAGCAATGGAATGCCCGTTATTTCAGGAACAGGCAGCTGTTGATTCCGGATATTCAAAATCCAACAATGGAAGCATCCATAAAAGATTTTGAAACTACTTTGGAAAAAAATGACGATGGTTCAAACATCTTTCAAATGATGCGCATATGTAAGGACAACGCAACTTTTGCTGAAGACAGAAATCTGCCATGCGCATATGCTTACAAAATGGAAACAGATGAGTTTGCATATAATCCAACTAATAAATATTTTGCGGATTATAATATGAATTATGTATATGGGCATGAGCTGGCCCATCGGCTGGATGCTACCTGGTGTCATTCGTGGGAAAGTAAATCATTTCTTTCTGCTATTGAAGCTACGAAGAAAAAATTATATAATAATCGTACCCAAGTGGAAACCTGGTTAAGTGGGGCAGCAGGAAAGAATGCTGGATTCAGTGATATTATTGATGCGTTGTCTTGTGGTGGTTTGTGTGGTGCGGCGTCACACGGTGCAGAGTATTGGGAAGAAGATAAAATGAATACACCAATGGAAATATTTGCAAACTTGGTATATTTAAAAACTGTAAAGCCACCGGAGGTACAGGAAGCAGAAAAATTTTTGGAAGAGCTGTTTAAGGCGATGGAGGAATTGATATGATGTTTAAGGATGACCGTCTGTTTACAGACCCGGAATTAATTGAATTGAGAGAGCAGTATAAAGCAATAGGAGAGCCTATGCCCGGCTGGAACTGGGATATGTATACGGACTTAGACGATTATAAAACAAAAATGAGAGAAAGACTGGAACGGTTAAAATCAGAAAAAACAGGTGTTTAACTGTTGTAAAAATCTTATTTAACTGGCTGAAAAAGACCTTTATAGGTCTTTTTTTAGTGCCTGAATTTCAGGCAGATAAATAAACAGGAAAGGAGTCGCCATGAAGGAAGAAGAGAAGAAAAAAAAGGATTCAGAGGATGAGAATCTGGAGAATGAAAAGGATCCTACGGAAGATGGAGCGGAAATTGAAAAGAACCCTGACGCTGCTGAAGAAATGGACATGGGAGCATCAGAGGAGAAGCCCGCATCTGAAGAGGAAGATGTGGAAGAACCTGCTCCGGATTCGGGAACAGATGTTTCGGTCGATACTCCGGATGATAAACCTGATGAAGTGCAGGATCCGGATGAGAGGAGTAAGTCGCTGGATGAAAGAGAAAAAGCTCTTAATATGAGGGAACTTCGTGCTACTGCGATTGAGGAGCTTGCGAAGGAGCAGCTTCCTGCTGCTTTGGCAGACTGCTTCAACTACGAAAGTGTTGAGAGCTACCAACAGTCAAAGGACAAGGTGGTGAAAGCATTTCAGACGGCACTTAAGGAATCTGTGAATAACAGACTCCGCGGCAGTAAAGTACCCGGTGAAGCAGCTACTTCCGTAAGGTTAGGAAATGGTAATGCCAGAAGAGACAGCTTCTCTGACATTATTAAAAACAACAAGACAAAGAGATAAGAGGAGGACAAAAAATGGCAGAAGGATATTTAAAGGACGAGTTGGCCGGTTCTGTACCGGAAGAGATTGCAAAGGACATTGTAAAGGATATGGCAAGAGGATCCAGTATATTAAGGATGTCCAAGACGGAGACCATGACAAGCGACCGTAAGAAGGTGCCCGTTATGACAGATGGCGTTGGCGCTTACTGGGTTGGCGAAGGACAAAGAATTCAGACTTCCAAGCCACAGTGGATTTTCCCCGAACTGACTGCAAAGAAGCTGGCGGTTATTATTCCCGTTACAAAGGAAAAACTGGAAGATTCCACGTTTGATGTATTTGCCGAGTTAAAGGAATCTATTGCAGAGGCCTTTTATACAGCAATTGATGCTGCCTGTCTGTTCGGTACAAACTCTCCGTTTACAAGCAATGTACTGAAATCTGCAACTGATTCCGGTAATTTGATTGTCCGTGGAACGAATAAAACGCTGGATTTGGATGTATCTGATGTTATGGCGCTGGTAGAGGATTCCGGAAAGGATGTAAATGGATTTACAGCGCATTATGGAATCAAGAATGATTTGCGAAAGCTGCGTGATGCAAATGGCAATGCTCTGTTTGTTCCCGGCACGGATCAGAACGAGCTCTACAGCAATCCTATTGATTTCTCGCGTAACGGTGCGTGGGACAAGACAAAGGCAGATATTATTGCTGGAGACTGGGATAAGAGCCTTGTAGGAATCCGGGATGGCATCGAGTATGAAATCCTGAAGGAAGCAACCCTGCAGGGGACACTGGATGAGGATGGGAAGCCTATTTCCCTGGCAGAGCAGGATATGATTGCAATCAAGGCAACCATGAGACTTGGATACCTGGTGGTAAAGGATGAGGCGTTTGCAGTTCTGCAGCCTAAGACAACGTAATGGAGGTAAGTATTATGAGTGTGAGTGGAATGAAAACGTACAGAAATAAATCCGGTTATGAAATTCAGGCGACAGAAAAGGCGTACCATCTCTTCTATGAGAAACAGGGGTTTAAACCTGTCGATAATCAGAAGGAAGAGACTAAAGTGGATACCGGGGAGACAGCGCCTGATGAGGCTGAAGGTGGCACATGGGATACAGCTGCAGAGGAATCTACAGGTGTGCCCTCGAAGGAAGTTGCAGAAGAAACGGGAGATAAGCTTGTGACAAAAGGAAGAAAGACTCCCAAAAAAAATGAGTGAGTGGCTGGCAGTACTGGACGAACTGAAGATTCGAGTACCGGATGCAGATGAGACTGTACTGCGTCAAGCGGTAAATGATGCAGAAGGGATGATAATGGATGTTTGTAACAGAACATCCATTCCTCCTTCCATGCAGAATATGTGGCTGTCGCTTTCTGAAGTTTATGCCAGGAGGATACTGGCTGCCGGTGAAAAAAGTCGTTCTGAAGGTGATGTCAGTGTATCACAGGCGTACAGCATGGAGATACCGCAGGATCTAATGCGTAGGATTTTATCAAGACGAAAACTAAAACAGGCGGTGATTGCTAATGAAACTGAAGCATAAACGTGAATGTACGCTGAAAAGAAAGATTGTTACCCGGGATACGGATGGAACCAAGTATGCGTCATTTTCTGATGAAGGGATAAGCATTGAGGCCACAGTTTATTCGGGAAGCGGGCAGCTGATAAGTAAACAGTCAGGTATTATCCAGCAGTACCAGAAAAAAATTCTTATAGATGACCCGTATATCGTTACAAATGAAAACGGTGTAGAGACTTATTGGTTCCGGGAAAAGGAATACAGCATGGCAGCAGGTGACGGTATCTGTATCTATTCGTCTCCGGTACAGCCACCTGATTATCGAATTGCAGCAATTTACCCAGTGGGGCATCTGAAGGTGTTATTGGAGAAGATATAGCGATGGAAGGCTTTGAAGAATTACAAAGAAAGCTGAGCCATATTGCACAGGTAGAAGAGCAGCTGTTTCAGGAAGTTGATGACTGCGGGCAGTTTGTACAGGACGATGCCAGACTGCGGGCACCTGTCGATATAGGTGACTTAAGGAAATCCATTCAGCATACGACAGAACGGAAGGGCAGTGAGATAGTAAGTACTGTGCATACCAATTCCGATCATGCCTTGTATGTAGAGTTTGGTACCGGCCCCGTTGGTGCATCAAATCATGCCGGAGCTGCTCCGGAATCCGACGTATCTTACAGTCATGAAAAATGGATTGGAGTAATACCGGAATTGAAAAGCGATACGGATGCAGGAATCAGATATATTGCAGGACAGGCAGCACAGCCGTATCTTTATCCGGCACTTAAGGAGAACGAAGAGCAAATTATGAAAAAGCTTGACGGAAGTATAGAAAAGATGCTGGAGGATATTTTCGATGGTTGATGTAAAAACAATGGTTTTTAATGCTTTACAAGAAGCGTTTCCGGATATAGAAATATCTGATGAATTCCCTGATGATTTCAGTGGAATTACACAGATTCAGTATACGGAAGAGGAAAATAAAGCGAAAGATATATCTGCAACTGGAGTAATAAATTCCTATGTCCGATACCGGATTGACATATGGAGTCAGAGAAATACATCTACTTATGCAGTTGAGGCAGATGCTGCACTGTTCGAAAAAGTAGGACTGATTCGCAGTGGATGCAGTGACGCAAACGAGCCACAGCGGAAACATAAGATTATGAGATACGAGGGCATTATAGACGAGCGTACAAATAGAGTGTACGCACCAAGTTAAAGGAGGAGAAATATGCTGGCAAATGGAACGTTACTTGGAGTTAAGTTCCCTGGGCAGGAGGATTATAAAAATCTTCCTGATCTTAAGACAGTACCGGACATGAACAATGAGAAGGAGAAGCACGAAAACACACCGCTTTCTGCAACATCCAAACAGTACGAACCGGGTATTGGAGACTATGGGGACATGGAATATACCTTTGTTCATCGCGGAAATACAGAAGATTCTGCTTATCGTATGTTAAGGGAGTATTCGGATTCGAATACAGTTCTGTCATTCCGGGAGACATGGGTAGACGGAACAACTTTTACCTATGATGCAATTCCGTCTGTTGGATTCAAACGCGGAGGCGGCGCTGGAACAGTAGTAGACTTATCCGTAAAGATGTCGCTGCAGAGTGACATTGTGGTAAATGATCCAACATAATTATTTTGTAAATGCCCTGCTGTAATTAACAGTTGGGCATTTACTTATAAGTGAAGAAAACAGTAAAACGGAGGAAAAAATAAATGGATAAATTCGTAAGCAATGATGAATATGAGAAGAATGACAGCATGGAAAACACACAGGAAAATACGAAAGTAGTATCAGTGTCACAGAAGGACAGTTTGAGGAGCCAGTTCGCTGAATGGGTCGTTAAAGGAGAATCAATGAAGCTGAAACTGACTACTCCGAATGTACAGGACATGGAGAAAAAATACCGGAAGAATCTGATATCACTTATGGGAGATGAAGATAATCTGCCACCGCTTACTACAATGCTTCAGATGATACATGCAGCGGCTATTCCATGGAACCACGGTATCAGGCTGAAGGACATTGAGAATAGATTTGACTCCTATCTGGAGGAAGGCGGAACCCAGCTTAGCCTTTATGTGGATGTTTATTTGCAAATATTCATGGTAAGCGGTTTTTTCTCGAAGACGCTGGTGGAGGACATGACGGATTCGTTGCAGGATATGCAGCAGAAAATGTAAGATTCTGGTATGAAAACCAGCAAAGACTGTTTAAGCAACTTTATGATTCGTTCCTTGATTGCGGGTACAGTCCGGAGGAGTTTTGGAAATATAGCCTGAATGAAATCAACGATATGATTGCAAGTGCGGAGCGAAGAAAAGACAGGGATAATAAGGATTATCTACGGATGCAGGTAATATTGTTGGATACATTCGGTGCCAACTTGATTGAAAAAGTGACAAGCGTGCTTCATGGAAATGAAGAATCAGAATTGAAAATTTCCCTGTTAGAGTATTTCCCAGAGTTGTTTGGTATTAAGAAATCGGAGGAAGCAATACCAACTAATGAAATTGCCGAGCAAGGTAAACTATCTGCTGAGATGCAGATGTATAAAGCACAGAGAATTCATCATGCATTCAAGATGAATCAAAAAAGACATGAGGATGAAAAATGAACACCATTCATGAATTGAAGGTTGCCATCAGAGTAAAATTAGACGGATATAAAAAGGATATAGCGGAGGCTAAGGCTGCAACCAAAAAGCTGAGGGAAGCTGTTGCGGGTGAAACTCAAAAAACAAAAGCTGCTGCATCCGGAATGTTACAGAATACAACGAAGGAAACATCAAATGGAGTGTCAAAGATAACACAGGCGGTTTCACAGGGTACCAAGAGAATCCGTTCTCTTGTGGCTTCGGTGTTTGTTTTTTCAATTTTAAACGCAGGGCTTAAGGGATTAAAAGAGCAAATATCCTCCTGTCTGAAGACAAACCGGGAATTTTCCAACTCGTTGAATACAGTTAAAACTAATCTTCAAGTGTCGTTTTCATCCATATATACGGCTGTGCTTCCAGCAATTAATAAGCTGATGAATGCACTTGCTGGACTGACAACAGCTGCAGCTGTTTTGATTAGTGGTTTGTTTGGAAATACCTATGCAGACAGCCTGAAGACGGCACAGGGACTAAAAACTGCGACGGCTGCCATGACGGAATACAACGGAGCGGCATCAAAAGGACAGACATTCTCGTTTGATGAGGTACATAATGTCAGCGATCCATCCGGTGGCAACTCCGATATGGATTTAGATAACGCTTCAACATCATTGGCAGAGACAACTGGGTTAATAAGTAGTCTTCAGAAAAAATTGGCTGGATTATTTGCACCGCTGAAGACTGCATGGGATTCCAATGGCGGAAGCGTCATAGCGGCAGCTAAGACCGGTTTTCATGAGATTACTCTGCTTTGCAGAGATATTGGCAGCAGTTTTGATACCGTATGGGGAAATGGTACGGGAGTTGAGGTCGGAAATAATGTATTGTATGTTCTGAAGAATATTTTCAAGACGATTGGAAATGTGGGAGCTGGATGGCGTCAGGCATGGAATAACGGTGATGCAGGAGCCAAGATTGTACAGGGCTTATTTGATATTTTATTAGATTTAGCTGGAGCAATATCTAGGATTTCAGAACTTACTGCGACTTGGAGTTCAAATGTAAATTTTGAACCGATTTTGACATCTTTCCAGGGATTGCTGGCAGCAATCGAACCACTGACATCTACGGCGTGTGACGGCTTGGTATGGATGTGGGAAAATGTTCTGTTACCTTTTGAGCAATGGAGAGGTGAGGCATTTATCCCGGCATTCTTCGATATGGTATCAGCAGCGTTATCGACAGTAAACAGTGTGTTGGGGACATTTAGACCTTTTGGACAGTGGTTATGGGAAAACTTTTTGACACCGATAGCATCCTGGACCGGTGGAGTGATAGTCGGAGTACTGGAGACAATTGCAAATGCGCTGAATGTAATAGGAGATTGGGTGGCTTCCCATCGGGATATACTGGAGACAATGGCAATCGTAGTTGGAAGTATTGCCACTGCAATTGGGCTTGTGAATACAGCAATTGGAATCTGGAACGTGGTAGGCGCAATAGCATCAGGTGTCACCGGCGCACTGGCCACAGCGGTCACCATTTTAACAAGCCCGGTTACACTTGTTATAGCAGTAATTGCAGCACTGATTGCCATTGGAGTTCTTCTTTACAAAAACTGGGACACTATAAAAGCGAAGGCAAACCAGATATGGACTGCCATCAAAGAAAAAATTACTACTGTTGTGACTAATATCAAGACAGGAATCAGCAATATGCTGAACAGCGTTAAGACAGCATGGAACAATGTATGGAATGGCTGTAAAACGACAGTGGTCAATATATTTACCAGTATCTGGGATAAAATTAAGAGCGTTATCAACAGTATCCTCAGCGGAATTGAAGGAATGGCAAATGGAGTTGTAGGTGGAATTAATAAAGTAATAGAGGCTATGAACGGACTATCATTTGAGATTCCTGATTGGGTGCCGCTCATGGGTGGAAAGACCTTTGGCTTTAACATTACGCCTCTTGCAACAGTGCAGTTGCCAAGGTTGGCAAAGGGAGGAATTGTAAGCAGCGCGACAACCCTGATTGCAGGCGAAGCGGGGCGTGAGGCAATTGTACCACTGGAGAACAATACCGGATGGCTGGATAATGTGGCCCATAGAATTGCAGAGTACATTAACGGCAGAATAGGAGATGCTATGGAAGGTGATGATTCTGAGTTGGCACTTTCCATTCCTATTACGCTGGAACTGGATGGAGATATCCTGCTGAAGAAATTAATTAAGGTGCGGAAGAAAAAAGGCTATCAGATAGTTGAGGAGGATGTTTGATGTCGAAAATATTGCTTGTAAATGGGATTATCGTGCCTGAACCGACAGGAATGAAGCCTACAGAACAAGATATCACTAAATCGCAACGCTCTACAACGGGATACATGAGAAGTCACATAGTGCGCCACGATGTTCATACCTTAGAATGTAAATGGTCGATATTATCGGCGAATGAATATTATGTCCTTGCTCAGGCGATTAAAAACAAGATTGGATTGAAGGTATTTTATCATCTGCCGGATAGAAATCAGGAAGCAGAACTTACTATGTATGTTGGGGATAGAACAAAAGATGTGCTGTTATACAGGAACGGAAAACCGGTATATAAAAATGTGGCTATAAAATTTATAGAGGAATAATCTATGCAGGAACGAAGCGAGCTGTATAAAGAAATGATGCACAGTGACAAGCGGGAAGTCACTGAGATATCTATTTACATGGGCACGATAAATCAGGAGGCACAACGAGGAGCCGCGGCAGTGGGATCTTTTTGGAAATATGCGGATACAATCACACCGTTAGATGCGGATGAGAGCGTGACGAACCGTTACTTTGCGTGGGAAGAAATGCATAATAAGTTGGATGGCAGTATGTTTTTTGCTCCGGAAAATCAAGACATTTTATATAATAATGGCATTGTTACGGAACAAATTGTTTCTGACTTAAATAAACCGGATATATTATTTCGGTTTGTCGTCAGCCCGTTGAATATTAAAGGGCTGACGGTTGACTTTGGAGATTCCTACCCGAAGCAGCTTTTGATTGAAACTAATAATGTATCAAGAGAATACATACTCACCACATCAATTTGGAGAGTAGAGGATGTTTTTGAAGGTGTAGAGTATATACGGTTTATCCCGGGAGAAATGTCACATGGTGCAACCAGATTTAGGATAGAAAAGATTTTGTTTGGAATCGGAATCAGTCTTACCGGGAGTCGAAAAGTTCTGAAGGCGACAATAAAGGAAAAGACACATCCTATCAGTTTGGAACTACCGACCATTGATGTCAGCTTTGAAGTAGATAATCAGGATAGATATTTCAACACAAACGTAGATGACAGTGTGATTAATTTTTTGGAGCGCGGTCAGGAAGTGAAGGTGTTTTTCAAACAGACACTTTCAGATGGCAAAAACGAGATTGTTAAAGGTGCTCATGCATTTCTGGATGAAACATGGAAGGACAGAACGGATACAGCAGAATTTACAGCAACAGACAGATTGTTTCAACTGGACGGAATTTACGAGGATGGGATATATCGTTCTGAAGGAATCACGGCATATGATCAGCTGATAGATATATTCGGTAAGGCCGGGTTACAGAAGGATGAATATGTTATTGACTCATACCTTAAAACAATAATTCTACATAATCCGGTTCCGAAGGAAACATTTGCAAATTGCATTTTACTGATTGCCAATGCCTGCAGGTGTGTTATGAGGCAGGACAGATTCAAAAGGATAATTATTAAGGCGTCATTTACACCAGAACTTAACACATTTGGAAGTGATGGTACAGATGCATCCAGAGCAGACAGACTTCTGGACGTTATAGATGTTACAAATTACTTTGACTGGCAGCAGGGTTTTAACAAAGTTGACGGTAGTATGTTTTTTCCGCCTGAAGAAGATGCTTATCTGTATGCAGGATATATCAGCAAGGAAATTTCTAATGAAAATGGTTTCTTTTCAGAGAATCCATTCATTATTTTGCAGGCAACCGCTTCATTTACCTTTTATCAGCTTACACTGCAGTTTGGGGATAATTATCCACTGGAAGTGCTGATCCGTTGCTATAAAGAAGGAACGATGACTGAGGAATTTCCCCAAAGTATTACCTCCGCGCATATGTTGATAAATCATGCATTTTTGGATATTGACAAAGTAGAGGTTGAGTTTACAAGAGCTACTGCATATAGCAGGGTACATATCCGGCACATAACTGTAGCCGAATCCACTGATTTTGTAATCAAAAGGAGGGATATGTTTGAGGAGCCTGTTACGGAACGACAGAGCCTTGTTAAGGAGATAGTGGTTGCAAGAACAGTTTACAGCCTTCCGGATACCCAGACGGAACTTTATTCGGAGACAGAAACAATTTCCATGAACTCTGCTATTTTTAAAATGGAGTTCAATGATCCTTCCATTCCGATTCAGGTAATTACAATGTCGTATGGCGATGTGGGAGAAGAGATGGAGGTAGATTATGGAGCAGAAATAACCGGGTATTCTAACTGGTATTGTACAGTTAGATTTAATACGCCACCCGAACTGCCTGTCGCAGTGAAGATTATAATAACCGGATATGTATATAAGGTTTTGACCTCTAACTATAAGTTACCGTTGAACGTAACAGGAATTATACCGGAGAGACTGAAAAATCCACTTATTGATAGCATGGGACTTGCTATACCATATGCTGAATGGTGCGCGGGTTATTACAAGTCAACTGCGGAATATTCCGTGTCAAAATTTATGGGAGACCCGGTGCTGGAAAGTAATGATTTGATTTTGCTGGAGATGGAAGATGGAGCAGAAAACTTGGTGAGGATACATACAGTAACAACTGTGTTCGATGGAGCTTTTAATGAGAGCAGTTGTGTGGGAAGGAGTGCTAATGGGCAGCAGTTATGAGTGGAAAACCCCTAAAACTGACTGGAAAACCAGCTATGATGACAAGGGGGGATATTGCGGAGACTATTTTGAACCGGATGATTACAATCGGATAAAAAATAATCTTTACTATCTGAGAGACCTTGCAGATGCACTTTACGAAAGTCAGATTGCATTGGAGGACATGGGAGAGGATGTATATTATGGTTGTGAGAGAGAATTCTTTGCAACCATGCTCACACGATGTCAGACGAATCTGGACAAAATAAATGCTGGAACCAGAAATATAGATTTAGGGGAAACTGTATCGTTTTATCCTAACCAGCCCGGATATTTGGTTGATGAATTGAATCGTATAGAAAAGATGAGCTTATTGCTATATAGGCTGTTACGCGGACAGGCAGATAACAAGCCGCGGCTGTCATATAGACTGGGAAACAGAGGAGGAATCATTTAATGGCAGTTTTAAAAACGGATTTTGTTGATGATGTATTATCAGCTGAGATGGATGGGAAAAAGAGAGTAAGGCTCACTCCACTAGGGGATGGTACGTATATCATTGAGGATGCAACGGAGTACGAACAGGTTGGTAGCAGCTACGGACAGAAAGAAATCAATCAGCTGAATCAGACGGTGAATGAAAAATTGGATGCTGAAAAAGTTATTGACAGTTTGGAAACTGCCATGACGGTTACTGAAACAAGAATTCCGATAGGCTGCTTGGCATTTGCAGAGCTAATTAATAAGTTAAATGGATTGACTCTCTACCCATGTACCGAAGCAGAGTATGAAGCAATGGAATCTCATGATGCAAACACGCTTTATATTTTTATCGAACAGGAGGGTTGATAACTTATGGCGATTACAGCAATCGGAGAAAGTCAGTCCTTTGATTATACAGGAGGTATACAGACCTTTACCGTGCCTTTTAGCGGACTTTACAAATTAGAGGTACGTGGTGCGAGGGGAGGGTATGCATACGACATTGGATATGGCACATATGGCAAAACAGCAATCGGCTACATTAAATTAAAAAAGGGAGAGCAGTTATTTGTGGTGTGTGGTGGTATCGGAGGGACTGCCAACACACCTTGGTCATGGACTGATGAAGATATGGCAAACAATCAAGGCACTCGTATAATAAAAGGGGGGTATAACGGTGGTGGTAATGGACAAACACGCTATGATAATAATTATCTCTCTGCACGGGCGGGTGGAGGAGGCGGAGCAACACACATTGCACGGACAAGTGGACTGCTGGCTGATATCCCAGACGACGATATTATCATTATAGCGAGTGGGGGTGCAGGACAAGCTCACTCAACGGATGCAAGAGTAAGTGATACAGATATATCAAAAATATATACTCTTGCGTCAAATAACATCGCTACGAATGATATTCAGGGGCAAGGTAGTGACGGAACAGCAGCCGGTGCTTATACGAATCCCTCTAAGGGCGGAGGAGGCGGCGGCTATCGCGGTGGACTCGCAGGATATTGTGGCAGATGTTTTATTGACAGGACACCAGAGATTACTATTAAAGGTGTTACATATTCGCCAGTAACAGGAACTGCAACTGAAAATAACGGGTCGGCAATTATCACCTATGTGACAAAGATATCATCTTTCGGTTTTGTTGGAGCCAAAGAAATCGTAGGAATGGCACTCGGAGATACTGATGCCGGCGGTTGGGAAGTAGGGTAACAGGTGGTTTTGCAAAGCAAGGACAGTTGCAACCGTAAGAAAGGAGGAATCCTATGTACCTTGATTTTAATGTGCGTAGCCAGATGATAAAAAGGACAGACACAAACAGGGTTGTGGCAGACAGCCGCAATTATCTTTATGCAGCTTTTACATTTTCACCCGAATGGCAGGGTATAAAAACCGCAATATTTAAAAACGGGGAAGTGGTAAAACACGCCATCCTTGATAACGATGAGTGCCTTGTGCCGTGGGAAGTGATTAAGCCAGGGAAGCTCATAGTGTCTGTATTTTGCGGTGACCTGATTACGGCGGATACGGTAAAGATATACATAACCGAGTCCGGATATGAGGATGGCGGAGCGCCGGAAGAGCCTACACCGGATGTCTATACGCAGATTATCAGCATGATAAATGAGATAGAATCCGGTAATATATCTGATGATAAGATAGCCGAGGCAGTGCAGGCATATCTTGCGGATCATCCTGTTGATGGCCTTACAGAGCAGGATGTACAGCAAATACTCACCGAGTATGTGACGGAGCATAAAGAGGAGTTAAGGGGTGCCCCCGGCGCTCCAGGTCAGGATGGTGCGCCTGGCCAAGATGGATTAGACGGATACACACCAGTTCGTGGCGCCGATTACTGGACTGCCGAGGATATAGCCGAGATACAGTCCTACATTGACAACCAGATAGGGGGTGCGCTAAATGAGTCTTACTGATTTTTTACAGCAGATTGCAAACAGCATCCGGAGTAAGGACGGGACTACAGCTCCTATACCGGCAGCTGACTTCCCGCAGCGCATACTTGCAATTCCGCCGGGCTGCAGCAGCGCCGTTGGCAGTGATTTGCCAAGTAATATTAAGACGGGGACATTTACTGTGGCGGAAGATACAGCAGACACTGTTACTATAGCACATGGTTTAGGAGCTGTTACACCTATTATTGTCTTAATATATCCTGATAATCCAGAGTATGTTGTTGGAAAAATCCAATATGCAATACTAGGCGGTATAGATATAAGCGGGGAAAAGATTGTTACTTCAAACGGTTGCAGTTTATCTAGTAAGTATGGGGTATCATCAATTACTGTTGATGATACTCATATTATTATTACGTCTAGCAATACCACTTATAAGTTTATAGCAGGTCTTAATTATCGTTGGTATATATGGGAGGAAAGCTCGTGATATTTTATAAAAAGCTCAACAATGATGGTACAGTCAACATGATAGGTACGCAGGACGCGTTGCCGAGTGATGCTGTGGAGATTACAGAGACGGAATACAACGATCTGTATCAGTACATACGGGACAATGCGGTGCATATCGTGGATTCATTTGAATCCGAATAATAATAACCATAAAGAGGAGATTAATGATAGCATGGTAAAACCAGTAGATTACAAACAGGGAGACTACAGATGGGGCGGATTGCCTTACGCAGTTGACGGAGAGAAAAGTACAATCAAATCGGCAGGATGTGGGCCTACATCTCTTGCAGATGTGTTGGCGGCCATTGTGAGTCCATATATCGATCCCATTACTCTTGCATCTTGGGCGAGGCAGCACGGGTATAAGGTCAAGGCATCTGGGACAGCATATAGTTTTTTTGTTCCGTGTGCGGCGTGGTATGGTGTAAATGTGCGGAGGCTTACAGCTTCAAACTCCTATGGTAATGCAAAAGCCCCTGTACATGAGATAGTACGACAGGAACTGATAAACGGTAACTGGGTGATTGCGTGTATGGGACCTGGAGTGTGGACAAAAGGCGGTCATTATATCGTGGCTTATGGGTACAAAGAAGGCAATGTGTATATAAATGATCCAGCAAGCACTGCGGACAAGCGCGCTTGCAACAGCTTTACCACTTTTTCTAGCCAGGTTAAGCAGTATTGGGTAGTGGATGTGCCGGATGCTGTCAAGAATTGCGGTATTTGTAAGGATGGAGAGTATTACAAGGAGGATTTTGTTCGGGAGGTGCAGCTATGTACAGGGTCGAAACTGGACGGCGACCCGGGTCCTCTTACTTTAAGCAAAACAGTTACTGTCTCTAGTACCAAAAATCGTAAGCATTATGTAGTAATGCCACTACAAAAGCTACTGAAAAAGAAGGGGATGTATACAGGAGAATTGGACAAATCTGCGGGTCCTCTGTTTACATCAGCTGTCAATAAGTATCAGACAGACGTACTTAGATATATTAAGTTGGATGGAGAGATAACAGCCAAAGGTAAGATGTGGAGGTCATTACTTGGTTTAGTGTAATTTATTTTAGAGAAAGAAGGATATGCTATGAAAGTAATTTTAAATGGAACAAAGGTAGTATCTATTGTTAATTGTGCTGCTATTTTTAATGGAATTGCAATCAAAATGGAGAATGACTCTGTTGACAGAGTTGAGAATCTGTTCTTAGAAGCTGGAGAATTAGAAAAAGTTGAACTTGCCTTTGATGATGAAATTGTGTTTGGCAGATACTATAATATGCACTTTGCGTCTATTTCTAAAGCAGATGGGATTATTACAGTTACATTGTTACAGGAAACAGTTTCAGCACCCATTGACATTGCAATCTTAATACAAGAATTAAAGGGTTCTATCGACAGATATCAATCAGAAACTATTGCAACGCAAGAATTACAGGATGCGGCTATCGGTGAGCTGGCAGATATTATATGCGCCCAAGAGGAAATTTTAAATGCAAAAAGCACAGAAGATACAGAAACTGAAAAAAATCAGGAGGTAGATATATAATGGTTGAGTGGTATATTAATAGGATAAAGAATGGGAAGATGACAATTGAACAGATTCCGGCAAAGTGGCGGGATGAGGTGAAATCTCGTATAGATGCAAAATAAGTAAACATCTATTTAAATCCTTTTTAAATTGTTTATATAAGTGTTAAAATGTACTTAATCAGAAGCCTTTTGAACCATCAAAATACAAAAAAATGTAAAATACAAAGTTTTTGACATTTTTAGTGAGGGATTTTGACGTTTTTGCTGCTTGCTTACAAAGAGCAAGAACAAAGAGCAGGAACAAAGAGCAAGAACAAAGAGCAAGAACAAAGAGCAAGAACAGAGAGCATGAACAAAAAGAGCAGAAACAAAGAAGCAAAATAAAGAACCGGAATGAAAGGGAGAATAAAAAATGTGGGCATATGAAAGTGTGTTTTATCAGATTTATCCGTTGGGGTTCTGCGGAGCCCCCTTTGAAAATGACGGAGTGCAAGAGCATCGGATACGGAAGGTGAAGGATTGGATTCCGCATATCAAAAAGCTGGGAGCAAATGCAATTTACTTTTCCCCGCTGTTTGAGTCCGATACCCATGGGTACAATACCAGAGATTATCGCAGGGTAGATGTACGCTTGGGCACCAATGAAGATTTCAAAGAGCTCTGTGACGTTTTGCATGAAAACGGAATCAAAGTGGTTTTGGATGGCGTGTTCAACCATGTGGGAAGAGGTTTCGGCCCCTTTCAGGATGTGCTTTGCAACAGAGAAAATTCTCCCTATGTAAATTGGTTTTACCGAATTGCTTTCGACGGTAACTCCGGCTATAATGACGGTCTGTGGTATGAGGGCTGGGAGGGAAACTATGATTTGGTAAAACTGAACCTGCGCAATGAGGACGTGGTAAATTATCTGTTGGAGAGTGTCAGATTCTGGGTGGAGGAATTCGGAATCGACGGGCTTAGGCTGGATGTGGCTTACAGCCTGGACGAGGATTTTGTGCGTAGGCTGCGCAGGTTTTGTGACGGATTAAAGGAAGACTTTTTCCTGTTGGGAGAGATGCTTCACGGGGATTATAACCGCCTGATGAACGATCAGATGCTTCACTCCGTCACCAACTATGAGTGTTACAAGGGACTGTACAGCAGTTTTAACAGCATGAATCTTTTTGAGATTAATCATTCTCTGCTCCGCCAGTTCGGACCTGAAAACTGGACCTTGTACAAGGGAAAACACCTGTTATCATTTGTGGATAATCATGATGTGAGCAGGGTGGCAAGTATCCTTTCCAATGAAAGACATCTTCCTCTGATATATGCCCTTTCCTTTGGTATGCCGGGAATTCCATGCATTTATTACGGAAGCGAGTGGGGAGAAAAAGCAGATAAAGCACAGGGAGATCCGGCGTTGCGTCCCGAGTTTGGGGGGCCTGTATGGAATGAACTGACAGATTGGATTCATGCGCTGACCGAAGCCAAAAGGCAGTCCGAAGCGCTGAATTACGGCTCCTTCCGCTCGGTGCTTTTGACAAACAGACAGTGTATCTTCGAGAGAAAATCCGAGCATGAGAGGGTGCTGGTGGCAATTAACGCGGATGAGAGTGACTTTACGGCACATTTTGACGCAGGCTGTGGCAGGGCGGTAGATTTGATTAGCGGACAGGAGCATGATCTCGGCGGAGGCAGCAATCTGCCTGCGTACAGTGCTTTTTTCTGGAAATGTGAAGGAAATCAGGGAGATGTTTAAGGGAGAAAGGTAAGGATATACAAAGGATGAAAGTACTGGTTTTATCCACCGGAACCGGAGAGGGACACAACTCTGCGGCGAAAGCAATCAAGGAACAGTTTGAAAAAAACGGAATTTCCTGTGTCATGGCGGATGCGTTGGACTTTGCCTCGGAGAAGGCGGCAAGCTACGGCAGGAAGGTTTATATCTGGAGCACGGAGAAAGGTGTCTTTGGGGGAGCCTATAAGGTGGGAAAGGCAATCAGTTCATCCAGGCATAAGAGTCCTGTATATTACGCAAACAAGCTCTACGCGGGAAAATTGTATGATTATATCATGCAGAACGGCTTTGATACGGTGGTAATGCCGCATCTGTTCCCGGCGGAAGCCGTGACATATATGATGAAAAAGTATCATCCAAAGCTCAAATCCTATTTTATTGCTACGGATTATACCTGTATTCCTTTCACGGAGGAGACAAATCCGGATTATTTCTTTATTCCCCATGAGGATTTACTGCCTGAATTTGTCAAACGGGGGATTCCGGAAGAAAAGCTGATTCCTCTGGGAATTCCCGTGTCTGAACGATTTGTCAGGCTGCCTTCGGCAGAGGAATGTCGCCGCAGACTGGGCATTGACTGTGATAAGAAATGTGTTCTGATTATGACTGGCAGTATGGGATACGGAAATGTGGAGAGCATGGTGGAAAAGCTTTTTTGTAGGACAAATGAGGATACCTGCATTTATGTGATGGGAGGTACCAACGAGAAGCTGAAGACAGCCCTGCGGCAGAGATATGCCGATACGGAAAGAATCGTTATACTGGATTTTACGGACAAAGCCCAGGAATATATGGCGGCAGCGGATGTGCTGTTTACAAAGCCCGGCGGGCTTACCTCTACAGAAGCTGTGGCGGCGGGAGTGCCTTTGGTGCATACACACCCCATACCCGGATGTGAGGAGAGAAATGTGGCATTCTTTACAGAGAGAGGTATGAGCGTTTCAGATAAAAATGAAGATGAAGTCATACGAAAGGGACTGGAACTTCTGGAGAGTGACTCCATGCGGGAGATGATGCGCAGGGCACAGAGGGAGCACGGAAAGCCGGATGCCGCGCGCAGAATCTGCGAATTCATTATGGCACAGGAGAATACGAAATGATAAAGCATCAGATATTTATGATTGTTGCGGGACTTCTATGCGGAAGCTTTTTATTTGGAAGTTTTCTACCCAGAATCATTAAGAAAATAGATGTGACGGAGCTTGCGGAGGATCGCAATCCCGGTACCGCAAATGCAATGAAATATGCAGGAGTTCCCGTAGGAGTTTTGTGTCTGATCGGAGATATTCTGAAAGGGGCTCTTCCCGTACACTGTGCAATTCGGATGGGACTTGCAACAGGAAGTCTTTTTCCGCTGATTATGTCGGCGCCGGTGTTTGGACATGCATATTCCCTCTTCCACCACGGAAAAGGAGGAAAGGCAATTGCCGTATCCTTTGGGGTACTCATAGGACTTCTTCCGCTGAATACGGAGCTTTTGGCATTGCTGTGCTTTCTGTATATACTGAATTCTGCGCTGAAGATTCGCCCTCATACCAGAAGAACACGGATTACATTCCTCTCTTTCCTGGCAGGAGCAACAGTTTTGATGTTGGCAAAGCGGTTATCCGTGGAATTTTGGCTGGGAGTGATTCTCTTATCCGGTGTGGTCATCCGTAAAAACAGTGTTAAACAGCAGAATTTTGAGGAAAAAGAGAAAATAGACAAAATCGAGGAAATAGTATATTGACATACAATATTATATGGTGTATAGTATCAACAACAAGGATGCTATACACCATATAATATTATACAAAATAGTAAAGGAGCGATTGCATGGTATTTAACACGGGAGCCGCTCTTTTGGATGCCATTGTGCTGGCTGTTGTATCAAAGGAACCGGAGGGGACTTACGGATACAAGATTACTCAGGAAGTCCGGCAGGTCATTGAACTGTCGGAGTCAACCCTGTATCCGGTTCTGCGCAGATTGCAGAAGGATGAATGTCTGGAGGTCTATGACATGGAATGTGCAGGCAGGAATCGGAGGTATTATAAGATTACCAGCAGCGGGTGGGCGCAGTTGAGGCTCTATGAGAGTGAATGGCGGCAGTATTCTGACAAGATTACAGGCTTGTTTGAGGGAAGGATTTGAGTTTATGAACAGAACAGAATTTATGTCACAGCTGGAGCAGCTGCTCCGGAACATTACCCCTGCGGAGCGGGAGGAAGCTCTGCAATATTACAATGACTACTTTGATGATGCCGGGACGGAGAATGAGCAGGAAGTCATCGAAGCTCTGGGCAATCCGGCCAGAGTGGCGGAAAACATCAAGAGAGATTTGCCGGGAAATACGGGTGAAAATATGCCGCGGAGAGCACAGCCTTCGGACAGGGCCGTGGTGGAATACGGTAAGACAGGAACCGAAGAGAGGTATTTTGAACAGGACACTGCGCCGAATACAGAAAAAGAAAGAGAAGCCGGGCAAAATCAGGTGTATTCGACGCCGGCTCCTGCGAAAAAAGGAATGCCGGGATGGGCAATTGTCCTGATTACCATAGCTTTGATATTTGCATCACCGGTACTTCTGGGACTTGCGATAGGCTTGCTGGGAGTATTGTTTGGTGTGCTGGTAACCTGGTTCGCCCTGATTTTTGCAGTTGTCATGGTGATGCTTTCCATGTTCATTGTGCTGATTGTGTTGTGTGCCGTAGGAGTGCAGTGCCTGGTGGTGGATCCTTTGGTGGGAATTGCCCTGATAGGCGGAGGACTGATATGCGGAGGTATCGGTATTCTGTTTTTGATGTTGGCGGTAGCTATGGCAGGAATTGTGACACCGGCTGTTTTCAGAGGAATCTGGCGGCTGTTTCGCGGTAAGAAAAAGGAGGCAACGGTATGAAAAAATTTATGAAGGTCTGTGCAATTATTGCGTTGATATTAGTGCTGGTGGGACTGGCTTTGGGCATTGCCGGCAGCACGGCAAAGGGAAGAAATACAATCTCAGAGGTGGTGGAAAATGTCACGGGAGGAAGAGTCAGAATCAATTTGAATCCGACGGACCGGAATTGGGGAATCGCGATAGGAGATGACATATTCGACAGCCTGGATGAGGTGAACTATGATATCAAGGACTCTGTCAGCTTTGACAGTAATTATCCTGTGTTAAGCGGGGATATCGACAAATATTCACTTGAGGGCACTGTGGCTAACCTGGAAATTGAAGCCGGAGGCTGCTCCTTCCGGGTGAAGGAATCCGAGGATGATTCCTTTTATGTGGAGGCAAAGGGTGTCGGAAAATTCCAGACATATGTGGAAAATGAAACGCTTTATATGAAAACTACTACCGTTGCAAGACAGTGGAGTGAGATAAGCGGAAGTAAGATTACACTTTATGTGCCGGCAAATCGCAACTTTGGTGAGATAAAAGTCAATTTGGGAGCCGGTGTACTGGAATTTCCCAATCTGCGCGCCGAAAATGCTGCTCTGGAGGTAGGTGCCGGACAGATTGAAGCGGATGGGGCAGAAGTGCAGAGACTGGAAATTAATGTCGGCATGGGACAGATACAGTTGACTGACATGAATGTAACGGATTTGACTGCAGAGGTCGGCATGGGAGAGTTTGTGGCAAAGGGGGCCGTGAGCGGAAATGTAGACGCGGAATGTTCCATGGGCAACCTGGAATTGCGGATTGCGGGAAAACAGGAGGATTTCAACTATGAACTGAGCGGCGCCATGGGTAACCTGACATTGGACGGAAAAAGTTACAGCGGTTTTTCGCAGGAGAAAAGCATTGACAACGGTGCGGCAAAGAAGATGGAGCTTGACTGTTCCATGGGTAATGTAACTGTTAAATTTGAGAAGTAATCCTTTAGCCGGAATGTGTGTAACCACGGAAAGGAAGGATAGATAAAAACAAGCCGGGGAGTCAGCCTCCCCGGCTTGTTTGCCGTAACAGTAGCACAACTTTATTTTTCCGGCTTTTCAACAACGGGTGTTACATTGACAAACAGTCCGGATTTCTTGAGAGCGGGGCGCAGGGCAAAATAGAACAGGGACGCCAGGATAACTGCAAGAACAGCGTTTACCGAAGTGACACCAAGATTGATTTTTGCCAGATTTGCTGCCAAATCCTGAGGAACACCCAGCAGATAGGTCTTGTAGAAGTATCCCACGAGAGGGTCTGCGATGATGTTGAAGCCCATACCGCATGCACTGGCAAGTATGGTAACCTTAGTCACGTATTTGGCATCATGATTCTGATCCAGCTTGAAGATTTTATGGGCCACAAATCCCACGATAAGGCCGATACACAGTTTTAACAGGAAGGTTTTGGGAGCACTGGTGACATAAGCGGTGGTCAGGTCGGCAATGGTAAGTCCCACCGCGCCTGCCAGACCGCCCCAGTAACCGCCCAGAAGCAACGCTGCCAGTACACAGAAAACATTACCGAAGTGGAAAGCGGTCTTTTCGGTGCCTACGGGAATGTCAATTTTAAAGAAAGCAAATCCAATGTAGCAGAGAGCGGCAAGAAGCCCTGCCATTGCAAGGCGTCTGATGTCTGTTTTGGTGGATTTGTACACGCCGTGTACTGCATTGTAGATGCCCTTGGCAGTCAGCAGTACAGACAGGAATACCAGTGCAAGGCTGTAGGAGTAGGGGCGCTCCAGGCTCAGCTTCTCCGCAGACAATTCTGTCTGCTGTGCCTTCAGGGCATCCAGGTCTCCGGTGGCGGTTCCGTCGTTAATTGCGCTGATTTGTGCTTTGACTTCCTTCAAAGTATTGCCAACAGTTACAGATTCCTGATAACTGTTGTTGAAGGTGATTACTGCAAGGATGATACCTGCTATCAGCAGGATTGCCCCTATGATAAGCAGACCGTAACTTTTCTTCTTTTCCATAATCTCATTATCTCCTCTTTTTCCGAATTTATTTACCCGGGTTTCGTCCCGGGCGTTGAAGCAAGTGTATAGCAAAACTGGCTTGATAGAAAGTACCAGAACGAAACTTTTTTGCCATGCCAGACATAGAGGCGAGGAAGCAAAATTAGCAAGAAATGAGTAGCAATCCACAACGTTTAGGAAGATTCTACAGGGGAAGTAGACTAAACTGAAAATAACAGAATGTATGATAAACGGGAGGGAAAAGACGTGACAGGACCCAAAGCACCAAAAGATGCGGAGAAAAAGAGAAAGTGTTTTTATGTGATGCGGAACAAGGCAGTGGCAGGCTCCGTGCAGCCGGACGGAACCGGAACACAGTTTATTTACCTGAATGACTCCAGACTGGTGAGCTTTGCCAAAATCGTGGGCGGAATTACCGACGAGGGTATGTTGAAACTTTTGACAACTGCCGAAGGCTTCAAAAAGCTGGTATATTCCATGGGAGTTACCGTGGAGATGGAGAGACCGAATGAGGTGGTGCAGTTTGCTTTCCAAATGTACGGAAAGCGTGATACCTACGGTTCGGGAACCACCATTCGTGTGCCGGTGAAAGCTGACGGAATGGAGCAGATTGTGAAATTGGATGAGGTGGAATGGTCTGAGGATGACGATATTCCCGGCCAGATTCGGTTTGAGTTTCCAAAGGCGGATATGCAGGCTAAGGTGGCTGTGAGATTTCTGCTGCAGGACGGATTTGATGCGCCGGAGCCCGAGGAGGAGGGCACGGTGGAATTTGATTGCCCTGAATATCAGGAAATGCTGAAAAAGTCTTTGATGCAGACAGGTAACAATCTTCGCGTCAAGCGGGCTATTGAGAAAGCCAGACGGGGGGAGGATGTAACGGTTGCCTTTATCGGCGGCTCCATCACTCAGGGTGCAGGCGCAATTCCGATTAATAACCAGTGTTATGCGTGGAAGACTTTTGAGCGCTTTTGTAAGTTGTGCGGCAGGGGAACCGAAGAGAATGTTCATTATGTAAAAGCCGGCGTGGGCGGAACTTCCTCGGAACTTGGCATGGTGCGCTACGAGAGAGATGTCTGTGACGATGGAAAAATAAAACCTGATTTAATTATTGTTGAATATGCTGTGAATGATGAGGGCGATGAGACCAAGGGGCACAGCTATGACAGTCTTGTACGGAAAATTCTGTTGTCTGAGCAGAAGCCCGGTGTGATCCTGCTGTTTGCGGTATTTGCGTACGACTGGAATCTCCAGGAGCGCCTTGCCCCGGTGGGAGAGGCATACAAGCTTCCTATGGTAAGTGTGAAGGATTGTGTGGTGGAACAGTTTTATAAGAAGGCAGGCGAGGGAAGAGTACTGACCAAGAACCAGTTCTTCTATGATGTCTATCATCCCAGCAATTACGGACACACGGTCATGGCGGATGCCATTGAGTATCTGCTGAAAACGGTGGATAAAATGCCTATGGATGGGGAGGAGCCGGATTACGGAGACATCAAGGCGCCCTACAGCGCAGAGTTTCAAAACCTGAAGCTCCTGGACAGGACTCACGGGGAGGCTGCGGTACGGATTGACTGCGGCGACTTTAGCGGGACGGACAAAGAATTGCAAGCGGTGGAAAGAGACAGAAATCTTTTTACCACACCTGAATTTCCCAATAACTGGATGCACACGTCCGGTAGCAGGCCTTTTGTTATGGACATTGTATGTAGTGCTTTGCTGATTGTGGCAAAGGATTCCGGCTCGCCTCTGGCGGGATGCATTGATGCCTATGTGGACGGAGAGAAGGTGCGCACCGTCAATCCCCGGGAAGTGGGCTGGACCCATTGTAATGCCCTGATTTTGTTCCGGAACGGAGAGAGGAGGCAGCATCATGTGGAAATATGTATGCAGAATGGGGATGAAGAAAAGCAGTTTACCATTCTGGGATTCGGATATGTGGAGTAAGCGGGAGTGTATTTGATGCGGGAGGAGCGGAAATGGAACTAAACTTGATAAAGGACGGTAAGGTAATTCCTATTTTGGTGGAGGCTGCCGGATTGGAAGGCGTCAGACGTATTGGGTCTACGGTAGCGGAGGATATCTGTCTGGTGACGGGCATGAGACCTGAGGTAATGGACGGGGAGCAGCTGAAAGAGAGCGGCGCAGACAGTGTTGTCTTTTGTGCAACGGTGGGAAACAGCCCGCTTTTGGATGAATTGGAGAGAAAGGGCATTTTTTCGGCAGCGGAAATCCGGGGGAAAAGGGAAGTGTTCAAAATTTCTCTGGTGGAGAAACCCTTCACCGGAATAGCTAAGGCTCTTGTCATCTGCGGAAGCGACAAGAGAGGAACCATTTACGGCATGTTTACCCTGTCCGAATATCTGGGAGTTACTCCTCTTGTATACTTTGGAGATGCGGCTCCGGCAAAGTGTGGGAATCCTGTTGTGAAGGAGGATATCAGCGTTGTGTCCAAGGAGCCCAGCGTGAAATACAGGGGATTCTTTATCAACGATGAATGGCCCTGCTTCGGTAACTGGGCATGTTCCCATTTCGGTGGCGTCAATGCGGATATGTATCGCCATGTGTTTGAATTTTTACTGCGCATGAAGGGCAATTACCTCTGGCCTGCCATGTGGGCATCTTCTTTTCCCTTGGACGGTCCGGGAAGTGCCAACGAAGAACTGGCGGACATCTATGGGGTTGTCATGGGATATTCCCATCATGAACCATGTCTGCGTGCCAGTGAAGAGTGGGACAAGGTGCGGGGCGAGGGAACCCGATACGGCAACGAGTGGAATTTCTATACCAACGAGCAGGGGCTGCTCAACTATTGGGAGGATTCCTTAAAGCGAAGCGGAAAATATGAAAATATCATTACCATCGGCATGAGAGGGGAGAGAGATTCCTCCATGCTGGGGGAAAATGCCACTGTGGAAGAAAATGTGAATCTGTTGAAGGACATTATCAAAAAGCAGAGGCAGCTGATCCGCGAGAATGTGAACGGGGATTTGTCACAGGTGCCTCAGATGCTGGCGCTTTACAAGGAAGTGGAAGCATATTTTTACGGTGATGAGCATGTGGCGGGGTTAAAGGACTGGGATGAACTGGACGGAGTCATCTGTATGCTCTGCGAGGACAACTTTGGTCATATGCGTACTCTGCCTACGGCGGAAATGCGAAACCGCAAGGGTGGATTCGGCATGTATTACCACTTTGACTATCACGGCGGTCCCATCTCTTACGAGTGGGTGGATTCCACACCGCTGTCGAAAACCTGGGAGCAGATGTGTACCGCATACGAGTACGGCATTCGGGATCTCTGGATTGTAAATGTGGGAGATTTGAAGTTCCACGAGGTACCGCTGACTTATTTTATGGCGCTGGCTTATGACTATGAAAAGTGGGGAATCAGCAATCCGGAAAGCTACAGACAGTTTACGGCAAAGTGGGCAGCAGAGTGCTTCCCTGAAGCCGGTTCCGAACTGCAGGAAAAAGCGGCAAAGGTGCTGAACGGATACATAGAGATGAACCATATGCGGCGTCCCGAGTCTCTGAATGAAAATATTTATCATCCCTGCCATTATCTGGAGGCAGACAGAATGCTTGCCATGGCGGATGAAATCTGGAAGTTGAACCGGGAGGTATACGAGGGGTTGCCTGACACGGAAAAGGATGCCTATTACAGTATGGTTTTCTATCCGGCAGGGGCTTCCGCAAATCTTTTGAAGATGCATTTGTATGCGAGAAAGAGCACTTATTATGCGAACCAGGGAAGACCTGCGGCAAATATGTATGCTCTTGAAGCAAAGAATTGTATCGAGTTTGACAAAACCGGAAAACTGGAATTTGCCAAATTTGCCGGAGGAAAATGGAAGGGTATGGAGCTTGCTTCCCACATTGGCTTTACCAAGTGGAACGATGACGGATGCAGATATCCGGTCATCAGCATGCTGAACGCCTGCGAAAGAAATCGTATGAGTGTATCCAGGAAGGATGAGGAAAGAGTCTGTGTGAAAAATTACGGGGCACCGGACAGACTTTTTGTGCCGGATTTTCTGGACGAGGGATGTGACAAAGTGATTTTGGAACTGTCCAATGACGGCTGTGACGGGGAACAAACATTGCACTATCATATTACAACGAAAGAAAAACACCTGCCGGCATGGCTGACCGTGAGTCCCATGGAGGGAACATTAGCGGCTTGGAATGCTGATAATGCGACCCAAACCGGTCTGGAGCAGGTAGTGCTTACCTGCGACAGGACAAAGCTTCCTGCTGTCCCGGAGCAATGTATGTTGCTGATTTCTGACGGTGATACAACGGTTGCTGTTGAGGTACAGGGCTGTAAGGCAGAGACGGAAAAGCTGCCGCCTATGACTTTCCTGCCCAAGCGGGGAGTGATTACTATGGATGCCTGTCATTGCGCAGAGAACAGGGCAGCGGCTACCGGGCAATTTAAGCTGATTCAACATTATGGACAGTATGAAACTGCCATGAAGGTATTTCCTGTTACCCGGAATTATGCCGAGGAGGATGAAAAGCCGGAGTTAATATATCGTTTCCTGATTCCTCAGGCGGGAGCATACAAGGTAGAGATTTTGACGGCACCCACCAATCCCGCTGTAAAGGGACAGGAGGTCAGAATATATGTAACCGGCGGAGACTGCAGGAAAACAGTAACCCTGATTCCCTCAAACTACAGGGCGGGTGAATCAGGCGACTCAAATTGGAGCAAAGGCGTATTGAACCAGATACATGTGGCTGAGACAGTGATACATTTTGGACAGGGTGTACAGGAACTGACTCTGGGAGCCATGGAAGCTGGAACGGTGCTGGAGCGGATTCGGATATATCCTGAAAATCATAAACTGCCTGCATCTTATTTGGGCCCGCAGGAATCAGCTTATGCAAAATAGTGTCATGCCCGGACAGTGGCGGTAATATAGGAAACAAGGGATTGCCCAAAGGTGTTGTGGAGTATACCAAAAAGCAATAGATGACAGTATGTTCGCATGAATTGAGAAGAAACCGTTCAAAAACTGTGCTATGCTGAACACATTGAATATATATCTGAGAGAACCATGGACAAATTCGGAGGGTGAGGCATGAGAGACAGAGAAACGGCAAGAAAAAGAGCAAAAGAGCTGGTCAGCAGGATGACGCTGGAGGAGAAAGCGTCACAACTAAAGTATGATGCACCTGCCATTCCCAGACTGGGAGTTCCCGCATATAACTGGTGGAATGAAGGCTTGCATGGTGTGGCGAGAGCCGGTGTGGCAACCGTATTCCCTCAGGCAATCGGCACGGCAGCAGCCTTCGACACTGATTTGACGGAAAAAATCGGTGATGTCATTGCGGTGGAGGGGCGTGCAAAGTACAACGCTTATTCGGCAGAAGGCGACAGAGACATTTATAAGGGATTGACCTTCTGGTCTCCCAATGTCAATATTTTCAGAGATCCCAGATGGGGAAGAGGACATGAGACCTACGGCGAAGACCCTTACCTGACGGGAGAACTGGGCAAGGCTTTTGTGGACGGCTTGCAGGGTGACGGAGAGTACCTGAAGGCGGCAGGCTGTGCAAAGCACTTTGCGGTACACTCCGGTCCCGAGGCTTTGCGTCATAAGTTTGATGCCAAGGCTTCCAAAAAGGACATGAGAGAAACCTATCTTCCCGCTTTTGAGAAGCTGGTGACCGAGGCGGGGGTGGAAGCAGTCATGGGCGCCTACAACAGAACAAACGGTGAGCCCTGTTGCGGAAGTAAGACTCTGATGGAGGATATTCTCCGGGGAGAATGGAAATTTGAGGGGCATTATGTTTCCGACTGCTGGGCAATCAGAGACTTCCACACCAACCATATGGTTACGGACACAGCGGAAGAGTCTGCAGCAATGGCACTGAAGACAGGCTGTGACGTAAACTGCGGAAATACCTATCTTCATATGATGAAAGCATATGAGCAGGGTCTGGTGACGGAGGAGGATATCACCGTTGCCGCAGAGAGACTGTTCACCACAAGATTCCTGCTTGGGCTGTTTGATGAGACTGAGTACGATAAAATCGGATATGATAAACTGGAGTGTAAGGAGCATCTTGCACTGGCGGACAGAGCGGCAGCGGAATCTGTTGTGCTTCTGAAGAATGATGGTATCCTTCCCCTTAAGAAGGAGAGTTTGAAGGCAATCGGCGTCATCGGACCAAATGCCAACAGCCGTGCGGCTCTGATCGGAAATTATCACGGAACCTCTTCCCGTTACATCACGGTACTGGAAGGTATTCAGGATGCAGTGGGCGAGGATGTGCGCGTTTATTATTCCGAGGGCTGTCATTTGTTTAAGGACAGAGTGGAGAACCTTGGATTCCGCCAGGATCGTCTCAGCGAGGCTGTGGCTGTGGCGAAAAACAGTGATGTGGTTATTTTATGCCTGGGACTGGATGAGACGCTGGAGGGCGAAGAAGGAGATACCGGAAACAGCTACGCTTCCGGCGATAAGGTTGACTTATTGTTGCCCGAGGTTCAGAGAGAACTTTTGGAGGCAGTTGTAAAGACGGGAAAACCTGTGATTCTGGTGAACATGACAGGAAGTGCCATGGATTTGCGCTATGCCCAGGAGCACTGCAAAGCGGTGGTTCAGGCCTGGTATCCCGGCGCGAGAGGGGGCAGAGTGGTTGCAGATATTCTGCTGGGCGAGATTTCCCCTTCCGGGAAATTGCCTGTAACTTTCTATCATGACACGGAGGAACTGCCTGACTTTGAGGACTATTCCATGAAGGGCAGAACCTACAGATATTTTACCGGAGAGGTGCTCTATCCTTTCGGATATGGTTTAACCTACGGCACTGCCGAGCTGGAGGGCGTGAAGGTGAACGGACAAGGCGCCGGCGCAGGCAACGAGGTGAAACTGTCCGGCGAGGAAATTGCCGGTCTGGAAGTCACTGTAGCCAACACCGGCGACAGGGATCTTCAGGAGGTAGTTCAGGTTTATATCAAGGCCGTTGATTCACCGGATGCTACTCCGAATGCAAGGCTTTGCGGATTTGCAAGAGTATCCGTGAAGGCGGGAGATAAGGTAACGGTTTCCGTGCCTGTGGACAGGAATGCTCTGACAGTCATCAATGAAGAAGGCGAGAAGATATCCGGCGGCAACAGATATGCTGTCAGTGTAGGTTTCGGACAGCCGGATTCGAGAACCGAGGAACTGACCGGAAAGAAAGCATTCAGTTTTACTGTAGTGAGATAAATTTCGGGTATATATTAAAAGTCCTGTGTGCATATTGCGCACAGGGCTTTTTTGTGGTATGTCCGGCAGCGCAGGTTTTGAAGAGCCGGATTGGAGCGGATGGATGCCGCTGATACTCTGTATGGGGATTATCTGCGTTCCGGAAGTGATTCGGAAGTTCCGGAACGCAGCATGAAAGAAGCGTGGATTTGGTACTACTGCGCGAATTTTGTGATTCGTAAATCTCCGCTGACAGTGGAGACATCTAATTTGTTTCCGGTGTTCTCACCATACTGCCCTTTCGCTTCATTTCCTTTTTTATTGAAGGAGAGTACATCATCAAAGAAGGTATTGCAACTTCCGCTTGTGGAATTAAAATCCAGGGTAAAGGAAGCTGTCTCAGGTAAGGAAAGGTTTACCTCTCCGCTTGTGGTGCTGATTGTCAAATCGCCGTTTGGTTCGCTCAGAGAGATACGGATGTCGCCGCTGACCGTACCTGCTTTTCCGCAGCCGGTGCCGTTATTTACGGTGATTTCTCCGCTTGTCGTGCTAAAACGAAAGGGGGCGTTCAAATTGTCCAACCGGATATCACCGGAGACTGTGGATACCTCTATATTTTCATCTGCATTTCCGATGCGTATTTCGCCGCTGGTGCTGGACACGGAGCTGTCGCCCGCAAGCTGTTCCAGAGCAATATCGCCGCTTGTTGTGGACAGCATGACGGATTTGCCGGCTGCTGATTCCAATCGTATTTCACCGCTGGTGCTGGACACGGATATTTTCTTTGCTTCCACGGTGGGAAAGATAATATCGCCGCTGGTGGTACTTATGGTAAACTCGCTGTAGTTTACGAGGGACAGCTCAGAGCGAACGTCGCCGCTCACTGTCTCTACCAGAAGAGAAGCTACCAAATCATGAGGAAGATAGATTTCCGTATAGCTGTGAGGACCGGTGAAAGTAAAGGAGGATACAAAGTTTCTCTTTTTTCCCTCGATTACAAGGGTGGAACCGTGGAGCTCAATTTTGGATAGCTGATTATCGGTGGGGGTGAAGTTCATATACTCCTTCACGGTAACAGTGTTGTCTGCACTTTCATAAATAAGCACATCGGCTGAGCTTGGATACTTAACGGAAAGGGTGGCGATGTCTTCCGCCGTAAATTCCTTTTCCTGTACGAGACTGTAGCAGTCATCTACCTCCACGGAGGTCATGAAGTTACCTGCTGAGCCGACGGACAGCCAGCGCCACAGCAGAGCGCACAGGCAGAGAGCCAGTACGCTGAAAAATGTAATCATTACAATTCTGAATGTTTTCATCTGTTTTTCCTTCCTGAAATTTTATTTGCTTCCTATACTTGACTATACTTGACCTTCAGAATCCATACACTTCGAGTCTGTCGCAGCATTCGGACATCCTTTTCCTTTTACTGCGATAAATTACTCTTTACGCCGGAGGTTGAGAGCAAGAACAGCAATGGCCTGGGCACAGGCGCCGATTAAAAAGATAATCCATGTGGCATACCAACACCAGGTGGCAAAACTGACAATAAAGTAAAGAGTGATAGTCAGTATCCAGATAAGGGCGCTGACAGAAGATTTTATAGCTTTTTCCCTGTTGGCGGAGTATTTGGCTTCCTTGTAATCTTCTACGAGACTGTCCTCTTTTTTATGAAAAGTGGGATACATGTGTGCGGCATAGACCAGCATGCAGGTGGGAGCGATGCAGATAAGCCCTCCTAATACCAGCCCAAAAAGACTGTAGTCAAAATAGTCGAAGCCAAATTCAAAGCAGGTGTTTTGTATGAGTGAGAAGAACAGAAAAACCACGCCTGCGAAAATATACAGCCCCACGGCAACGGCTGTGAGCGTAGCTTTCTTTTTCCTGTCTGCCTCGGGGAGTGTCAGCAGATTTTTCTCCTCCAAATCTTCAAACAGCTCGCTGACATCTCCGATAGAGCCGATGACATTTTGAAAAGCATCTTCCTCCCGATATCCTTCGCTGATTAAGTCTTCATACTTTTCAATGGTATTTTGGGTCAGTTCTTCTTTCAGCTCCATAGCCTTTCTGGTTTTTGGCGCATTTGTAAATAATGCATCAATGTGTTTTTGAATTTTCTCTTTCATTTTTCCCTCTCATTCTGCCGACTTAGCGGCTTACAGATATGTACAATTTTGTTGTGTTGTATTGTAACTGTGAAGCACAGGGTACAGAACAGTTACTCAATAGCTTATATTAAGAGCCGGTCTATTGTATTTTTGGCATCCTCCCAGTCCTTTTTGTAGGTTTCGTAGGCCTTTCGCCCTTCCCCGGTGATGGAATAGTAACGACGTCTGGCTCCCACGGTTTCATCTCCCCAGTAGGTGCGGATATACCCGGACTGTTCCAGACGGCGAAAGGCGGAATACAGGGTAGCTTCCTTTAATTCATACATATTGTTGGTCTTTTTCATGATATCCTTGTTAATCTGGTAACCATAACTGTCCTGCTCCAGAAGATGGGCAAGAATAATAGCTTCGGTATGCCCCCGTATAATGTCCGATGTGATCGACATGTGTATCCTCCTTTCCGATGATGCGGTTTCTGCTATCAACATACTACAATATACCTCACCTGTCAAGGTATATATAAAAGTGAAATATATTAGTGCAGAGGGAGAAGAAAATATCGAAGCGGACTTGACAAATTTCATTGAATAGTCTATATTTGCAATATATTCAAAAAAGCTGTGACGAAGAGGAGTACTCATCGCCCCTTAAAAGAGAGAGTGGCTGTCCGCAAAATACGGATGCTGAGAGGCTGCTTGAAGGAAAGGATGAGGAAGGTAGCTTCCGAGCCGGAGAACCCAAAGCAGGAATTTCAGAACGGTAGTCTCGAGGAATTCTAAAATCGCCGTAAGTTCTCACGATTTATCCACGTTATCGGATAGGACTTTGATAGAAGTCGCTTGAGGCAGCGGTCGTGAGGCCGGCTGTGAACAAAGGTGGTACCGCGTGAATGACGCCCTTTGCAAACCGGAAGGTTTGCAGAGGGTTTTTTTGCGCGCATAAGCAGAGTCAGAAGTTCTTCCGGACAGATGTCATGCTTGAATGAGCAGATGTCCGAAAGGGCTTATGACGAGCAACGCGAACGAGAAAAGCAAAGCTTTTCGAGTCTGCTTGTGCGGGCGCCGCATCACCGAGAAGCATCAGCCTCGAGGGACGTGCATCACCGGCGTCAATGAAGAAAGGAGCAAACATGAGCAAAGAACTGGCAAAAACCTATGACCCCAGCGGCATAGAAGACAGACTGTACCAAAAATGGCTGGATAAAAAATATTTCCACGCTGAGGTGGATCACTCCAAGACACCTTTTACCATTGTGATTCCGCCCCCAAATATCACGGGACAGCTGCATATGGGGCATGCACTGGATAACACCATGCAGGATATTTTGATTCGTTTCAAGAGAATGCAGGGCTACAATGCTCTTTGGCAACCGGGAACCGACCATGCTTCCATCGCAACCGAGGTAAAAATTATCGAGAAGCTGAAGGAACAGGGCATCGATAAGCATGACCTGGGCCGGGAAAAGTTTCTGGAGAGAGCATGGGAGTGGAAGAAGGAATACGGCGGACGCATCATTTCCCAGTTAAAGAAGATGGGTTCCTCATGCGATTGGGACAGAGAGCGTTTCACCATGGATGAGGGTTGCAACAAGGCTGTTACGGAAGTTTTTGTAAAGATGCATGAGAAAGGTTACATCTACAAGGGCTCCCGTATTATCAACTGGTGTCCTGTTTGTAACACCTCCATCTCCGATGCGGAGGTGGAGTATCAGGAGCAGGCCGGTCATTTCTGGCATATTAAGTACCCCATCCTGAACGATGACGGTACCCCCAGCACCACGGAATTCCTGACCTTTGCCACTACTCGCCCTGAAACCATGCTGGGCGATACCGCTGTGGCCATTCATCCCGATGATGAGAGATATCAGCATCTCATCGGCAAGAGCGTAATGCTTCCCATTGTAAACAGGGTGATTCCCATTGTGACGGACACTTATGTAGACAGAGAGTTCGGTACAGGTGTGGTAAAGATTACCCCCGCCCATGACCCTAACGACTTCGAAGTGGGTAAGAGACATAACCTGCCCATTATTAACGTGATGAACGATGATGCCACCATCAATGAGAATGGCGGTAAATACGCAGGCATGGACCGCTATGAGGCGAGAAAAGCCATCGTGGAGGAGCTTGACAGACAGGGTCTGTTGGTGAAGATTGAGGATTACAGTCACAACGTAGGAACCCACGACCGCTGCAAGACTACCATTGAACCTTTGGTAAAGGAACAGTGGTTTGTGAAGATGGATGAGCTGATTAAGCCTGCCGTAGAGGCTGTAAAGAACGGTGAAATCAAGCTGATTCCCGAGCGCATGGAGAAAACCTATTTCAACTGGACCGACAATATCCGCGACTGGTGTATCAGCCGCCAGCTTTGGTGGGGACATCGGATTCCTGCGTATTACTGCGATGAGTGTAAGGAGGTTGTAGTTGCAAAGGAAGAGCCAAAAGTATGTCCCAAGTGCGGTTGCGCTCATTTTACTCAGGATCCCGATACCCTGGACACCTGGTTCTCCTCCGCCCTCTGGCCTTTTGAGACACTGGGCTGGCCGGAGCAGACCGAGGATTTGAAATATTTCTATCCCACGGATGTATTGGTGACGGGCTATGACATCATTTTCTTCTGGGTTATCAGGATGATTTTTTCCGGCTATGAGCAGATGGGAGAAAAGCCCTTTAAGACGGTACTGTTCCACGGATTGGTGAGAGACAGCCAGGGCAGGAAGATGTCAAAGTCTCTGGGTAATGGTATCGACCCGCTGGAGATTATCGATAAATACGGTGCTGATGCCCTGAGACTGACGCTGATTACCGGAAATGCCCCCGGAAATGACATGCGTTTTTACTACGAAAGAGTGGAAAACAGCCGTAACTTTGCCAACAAGGTGTGGAATGCTTCCCGTTTCATTATGATGAACATGGAGGACAAAGACGTAACGGAGCCTGCTGCAGGAGATTTGCAGCCTGTAGATAAGTGGATTCTGTCCAGACTCAATACCCTGGTGAAGGACGTCACCGACAATATGGAGAACTTTGAACTGGGTATTGCCGTTCAGAAGGTTTACGACTTTATCTGGGATGAGTTCTGCGATTGGTACATTGAGATGGTAAAGCCCCGTCTGTATAGCACTGACGATGCAGTCAGCCAAAACGCCGCTCTTTGGACACTAAAGACGGTACTCATCGATGCTCTGAAACTGCTGCACCCCTACATGCCCTTTATCACCGAGGAAATCTTCTGCACTTTGCAGAGTGAAGAAGAGTCCATCATGATAAGCAGGTGGCCGGAGTACAGTGAGAACCGCAATTTTGCAAAGGAAGAGAAGGACATTGAAATCATCAAGGAGGCTGTGCGCGGAATCCGTAATGTGAGAACAGAGATGAATGTAGCACCCAGCCGCAAGGCAAGCGTTTTCGTTGTCAGCGGGGAGGAAGACATTCTGAACACCTTCACCGAAGGTAAGCTGTTCTTTGCTTCCCTTGCATATGCAAACGAGGTTACAACGGTCAATGAGTTGACCGGGCAGAAGGATAAAGCGGGCATTCCCGACGATGCCGTATCTGTTGTGATTCCCGGTGCCACACTGTATATCCCTTTTGCGGAACTGGTTGACATTGCACAGGAGATAGAGCGTTTGAAAAAGGAACAGAAGCGTCTGGAGGGCGAACTGGCCCGTGTAAACGGTATGCTTTCCAACGAGAAATTTATCTCCAAGGCTCCCGAAGCAAAGATTGCGGAGGAGAAGGAGAAACTTGCGAAATATACACAGATGATGGAGCAGGTGAAAACAAGATTGGAGCAGCTGGCTTAAAGCTGCTCCTTCCCTCCGGGGAATACATGTGCCCGAAACTATTGAGTTATGGGTGGAATGCTTCGGCCAACTATACTTATGAAGCCGATAGCAGGGAGAATTACATTGAAAAAGAAAATAATTGCTTCTTTTGAGGAGGCTGAAGAATATATCAATAATACCCCCCGCTTTACGACGAAGAATACCATGGAGGATACCAAAGCTTTTCTTCACCGTCTGGGGGAGCCGGACAAAAAAATGCGGATTATTCACGTGGCCGGAACCAATGGCAAGGGCTCTGTCTGTGCATACATGCGCTATATTTTGGAGGCGGCGGGTTACAGAGTTGCTCTCTTTACCTCGCCGCATCTGGTGGATATCCGGGAACGGTTTGTGATAGGGGGAGAGATGATTTCCCGCGAAGATTTTCTGCGGGGCTTTCTGCGTATCTATGATATGCTGGACTGGGATGCCCTGGAACGAGGGGAAAAGGCTTATCATCCTACCTACTTTGAGTTTCTTTTTTTTATCGCCATGGTACTTTTCCCCGAGAAAAAACCTGATTTCTGTATTCTGGAGACCGGGCTGGGGGGCAGGCTGGATGCCACAAACTCCGTATCCCGCAAAGAACTTGCGGTAATTACCCATATCAGTCTGGACCATGTGGAGTATCTGGGGGATACCGTAGAAAAAATTGCGGGAGAAAAGGCCGGAATTATGCAGGATAATTCCACAGTTGTCTACTGGGATACCTGTCCGGAGACAAGCCGTGTATTTGAGAGACATGCGGCGGAACTTGGCATACCGGCACATTCTGTGTCGAATAGTGACTATCGGTTCTTAAGTTTTCATAATAAAAGCATTGATTTTTCGGTGTACACTAGGTATTATAGTTATATTAGACTTACCTTGCACACGATTGCTGCATACCAGATGGAAAATGCCACACTGGCGGTGCGTGCTCTGGAAGAACTGGATCACGGGCAGACCGTGAAACCGGAGCATATCAGCCGGGGAATCGCTGACTGTTTCTGGGCAGGAAGAATGGAAGAAGTACTTCCGGAGGTTTATGTGGACGGAGCACACAACGAGGATGGTATCCGTGCTTTTCTGGAGACGGTGGAAGCAGACGGGCATGAGGGCCCCAGAGTGCTCTTGTTCAGCGTTGTTAAGGATAAGGATTATGAGCGCATGGCGGAAGAACTGGTGAAGTCCGGACTCTTCCGAAGAGTGTTGATTGCGCATATGCAGTCGGGTCGGGGTCTGGAACTTGAGAACTTAAGGAAGTTGTTTGAAAGATATCCCGACTGCGAATATTGTTTCTACGAAAATGTAACTACAGCCTTTCGGGAGCTGTTACGGAACCGGATGCCGGAAGAGCGCGCATATATTGCGGGCAGCCTGTATCTGGCAGGTGAGATAAAGGAGCTGCTAAGAAATGATAAATTTTGAGGAAGAGCTGAAAAAATTTCATCCCAGCCTTGAGGTGGAGGATGCGGAGGATGCCATTTACAATCAGGATTTGACAGACATGGCTGATTTACTCGTAAAAATGATAAAAGAGTCCGAAGAGAAGTCGGAAGAGGTGTAAAAATGTTTTGCTATAACTGCGGATGCAATCTATCGGAGCATGACTTTTGCACCGCCTGCGGAGCGGACGTATCTCTGTACAAAAAAATCATGTATGTCTCCAACATGTATTACAACGACGGTCTGGAGAAGGCCGGAGTCAGAGATTTGACCGGTGCAATTACCAGCTTGCGACAGAGTTTGAAGTTTAACAAGAATCATATTGAGGCCCGCAATCTGCTGGGGCTCGTGTACTTTGAGACAGGTGAAGTGGTGGCGGCACTCAGCGAGTGGGTCATCAGTAAGAATCTGCGCCCCGAAAAAAATATTGCGGACGATTACATCCAGAGATTGCAATCTAATTCGGCAAGGCTGGATTCCATCAATCAGACGATTAAGAAATACAATCAGGCCTATACTTATTGCGTACAGGACAGCAAGGATTTGGCAATTATCCAGCTGAAGAAGGTACTCTCTTTGAATCCCCGGTTTATCCGTGCTCATCAGCTGCTGGCACTGCTCTACATGGACAGTGAGCAGTGGGAGCGTGCGGAACGGGAACTTCATAAGTGTATGGATATCGACAGAAACAATACTCTGACCCTTCGCTATCTGAAGGAAGTGGAACTGATGCTGGTTCCCGACGAAAACGTGAAGCAGACCACGGGTAAGCGCAAGAAGGAAGAATCCGTGCGCTATGTCAGCGACAATGAGATGATTATCCAGCCGCTGAATGTGAAGGAACCGAAAAACAACGGAGTATCCACCTTGGTAAACATCGGTATCGGTCTTGTTATCGGTCTGGCAGCCACCTATTTTCTTATGGTACCGGCGGCACAGTCCAACGCAAATGCAGAAGCCCAGAAAAAAATTGCGGAAATCAGCAATCAGTCGGATTCCAAAACAGTGCGTATTCAGGAACTGGAGAGCGAGTCGGAGAAACTGAGAGCCCGGATGGAACAACTGGAGAGCCAGGTGGAAGGCTTTGTGGGAGCGGGCGGAACCATGCAGACCTTTGACAGTCTGCTGACGGCAGCGGCCGATTATCTTGTGAATCAGGACAAGATAACCACGGCAGCGGATTTGGAGAGTATTGCACAAGCCGTGAATATCGATGAGACCTCGGAGGGATTTCAGGCGCTGTACCGCACTTTGCTGGATACAATCGGGCCGGAACTGTCCGTAACCTATTATGAGGAGGCAATGGCATTCTTCCGCCAGGGAGATTACGGGGCAGCTGCGGAATCCTTTGACAGAGCGGTATATTATGATGCCTCAAATGAAGACGCATTGTTTAATCTGGCTCGTTCTTACCACAAAAACGGCGATGCTGAAGAGGCAATAGAAACATATCAGAAACTGCTGGAACTTTTCCCCGACTCAGCCAGAAAGAGAGACGCAAAGCGATATCTCGAGGAACTCGGTGTAACCGTGGAGTAGGAAAAATACAAACAGATATTCAGTGAGATACGAAGGAAGAACCTATAGAAATATAGGTTCTTTTTCTGTGCATACGAATAAGCAGAGTCAGGAAAGGAAGTAAAGCTATGGAACAGATTACCACAGAAGATTTTCAAATTATCGATAATTGTCTGATGATAAAGCTGCCGGAGGAGGTTGACCATCACGGTGCAGGTTTTATTTGTGAAAATGCGGACAGGCTCCTGTGTAGGAAAGAAGTCTGCAACGTGGTTTTTGATTTTGAAAATACACGTTTTATGGATTCTTCCGGAATCGGAATCATTATGGGCAGATATCGGAAAATATCCTGTTTCGGGGGGCGTATCTATATCATTCATGCCGACAGGCAAATCAGGAGAATTTTGAGCATATCAGGCTTGGAGAGAATTGTGGAGGTACTGGAATCATGAGAAACGAGATGGAAATCACATTTGATGCAATTTCTGACAATGAAGGCTTTGCCAGGGTGGCGGTATCTGCTTTTGTGGCAAACCTGAATCCTACCCTGGAGGAACTGGCGGATATCAAGACGGCAGTGTCCGAAGCGGTGACAAACTCTATTATCCATGGCTATGAGAATCTGTACGGCTATGGGGGAGTCAAGGGACAAACTGCTCAGAGGGGGCAGGTTAACCCCGGAAAGGTAAAGCTGTATTGCCTGCTGGAGGATGATATATTACATATTCAGGTCACGGACAACGGGAAGGGTATCGGAAATGTGGAGCAGGCCATGGAGCCTCTCTTTACCACGAAGCCGGAGCTGGAGCGCTCGGGTATGGGCTTTGCTTTTATGGAGGCCTTTATGGATGATCTGGAGGTGGAGAGCGAGCCGGGTAAAGGAACAACGGTGCGCATGAAAAAGAAGATGGAAGCCGGTGCCTGGATTGACAGAGAGGACTAAAGCATGGAGGAAACGTCAGTACTGATTGCAAAGTCACAGGCAGGAGAAAAAGATGCAAGAGAGGTACTGATAGAAAAAAATCTGGGTTTGGTGCATCATATTGTGCGCCGTTTTGTGGGAAGAGGATATGACCCGGAGGATTTATTCCAGATAGGAACCATCGGGCTTATGAAAGCAATTGACAAGTTTGACCTGAATCTGGGACTGCAGTTTTCCACCTATGCCGTGCCTATGATTACAGGGGAGATTAAGCGCTTTTTAAGGGATGACGGGCCTGTGAAGGTGTCCAGAACCATCAAGGAAAACGGCTTGAAAGTAAAGCTGGCAAGGCAGAAGCTACAGGCGGGAAAAGGGCGTGAGCCGACTTTACAGGAAATCATGGAAGCTACGGGGTTGTCTTCTGAGGATGTAGTGATGGCAATGGAGGCATCCATCGAGGTGGAGTCCATCTATAGCGCGGTTTATCAGGATGACGGCAGCGAAGTTTATCTGGTGGACAAGGTGGTTCGGGGAGCCAACGGCAGTGTGGGCAGCAGCATGGTGGGGGTCTTTGGCTGCGAGGACACAGAGAAGGAGCAGCTTCTGAACCATATGCTTTTAAAACAATTGCTGGACACTCTGGAGCCGGCAGAGAGAGAGTTAATTTCCATGCGATATTTCCAGAACAAGACTCAGATGGAGATAGCGTCTCTTCTGGGTGTCAGCCAGGTCCAGGTCAGCAGACTGGAGAAAAAAATACTGCTGAGGCTCAGAGAGCGTGCGGGGGCCTGATTGCTTAAGATTTTATAAAAAGTAATATTTACCGCTTTTCCTATTCCCTGTTTTCGGTTAAGATAAAGATAAGGCGGTGAAGAAGCTGAATCGTTACAATTCACAGGAAAAACATATATATGTTAAGAAAGTACAAATTGAAGTGAAACAGGAGAAGCGGATGAATACATATGGAGACAGAGAGGAAAAGATAAGGGCAGCAGCCAGACGGAAAAGAAGAAACAATTCTACTGTAAAAGTGGTTTTTGCCATGTTGGGATGTCTTGTGCTGCTGGTAGCGGTTATGTACGGCGGACTGACGTTGATTGACAGATATGTGCACCGGAACCAGGATGATGTGCCTGCCATGGCTGACGCTATACAGAATCAACCGCAGGATTCGGTGGATGTTGTCTCTGATGCAGTAGTTTATTCTCAGGAGGAGCTGGATGCAAAAATTGCCGAGGCGGTGCTGGCGGCACAGAACCTGGAGGCGGACCGTGTATTGGAGGGCATTAAGACGTCTCTTTCCGAAGGCACCACAACCGTAGAGACCCTGCGGCCTTATTATCCGGACGACATTGTGGTAGTCAGCGGAGGAAAATTTCACTTTGTACCCATCAACAGGGAACTGGAGCTGAACACTCTGGATAAAGCCAACCTGAATATATTGGAAAGCGGAGAGTTTCAGTATCTGACGGACGGTCAGGTCATATCCCACAAGGGAATTGATGTGTCCAGTCATCAGGGAAATATCGACTGGAATCTGGTTGCTCAGGACGGTGTGGAGTTTGCCATTATCAGAGTGGGCTATCGCGGTTATGGCAGCGAGGGCAGGCTGGTGGTGGACGAAAAGTTTGAAGATAACATAAAGGGCGCCAAGGCAGCGGGCATTAAGGTTGGAGTCTATTTCTTCAGCCAGGCAATCAATGAGACGGAGCTGTTGGAGGAGGCAAATCTGGTTCTGGAGCAGATAGCGCCCTATTCCATCGAATGTCCCGTTGTATATGATGTGGAGAAAACCAGCGCTGCAGGGCGTATGAATGCCATATCCGTGGAGGACAGAACGCATCTTACACAGCTCTTCTGTCAGACCATAGAGAATTCCGGTTATAAACCCATGATTTATCACAACACGGAGATGGGGGCACTGTTAATCAACATAGCTAAACTGGAAAATTACGATAAATGGTATGCTTCTTACAGCGACCAAATGTTTTATCCTTACGAGTACAAGATTTGGCAATATTCGGACAAAGGAAAGATTCAGGGAATTAGCACGGATGTGGACTTAAATATCAGCTTTGCTCCGATATGGGAATAAATAAAGAATTGTTTGCTAATTAAAACAAAGGGGTGAATCTTCGGATTTGCTCCTTTTTTTGTTCCTTGTTCCGCGTTTTTTCGGCATTTACCTGTTTTACGGTGTCGGGCACCAAAATATCGTTTTCCCGCTTGACAATGTTTGAAGATGGGGTTATAAATAAAACGAATGTTATGTAACAAATGTTTTACATTGCAAGAGATATTTATGAAGACATATAAAAAAGAGGATATTTATTATGCCGCCAAAACCAAAATGTACAAAGGAAGAAATAGTGGAAGCAGCATATTCCCTCATGGAAAAGATGGGATTGGAGTTTGTTACCGCAAGAGATATCGGAAAGAAATTAAACACAACAACAACGCCGATTTTTACATATTTTGCCGGCATGGACGAATTGAAGGAAGCAGTGTATCAAAAGGCCCTAACGGAAAGTTCGGCATATATAAAGGAATGTATTCATTATATGCCGGCTTTTAAGGAGTTTGGTATGAGATGGATCAGGTATGCATATGAGCATCCAAATGTATATAAGCTGGTATATATGATGGAAGGAATTTCCAAACCAACAATCGGATTTATTAACAAGGATTTTGTGGATATGCTGCAACCAATGACAGAAGAAGTGCGCCACAATTTTCATTTATCTGAAGAAGATGCAAGTATCTTGGTAAACGAAATGTGTATACATGCTCAGGGAATTGCTGCGCTATGCGTACAAAATGCTGCGAATTATGATGAAAAACAAATCAGCGAATCTCTTGGCCAGGTTTGCTTATCCCTTGTTATGGGATTTTGGATTAAAAACAATTCGCTGGATATGAATGTGGCGCAGAAGATGCTTTTGTGCACGGGAAACTTGCCAAAACGCATATCTGAGGAGAATTGAGAGGAATCATTCCGAAATAGCCAAGGTATTGAAGTGTAGCCGGTTTTGCATAAGTATATGGCATATGAGGCATTAAGAAGATGCGATATATTACGTTCCTAAGAGGGGGCAATATAAGCGGCAATGTCTTGTTTTCATCCCCCGGTGACAATGATGCAGAGATAAAAGAGTAAATTGAAACTGACCATACAAACTGCGAATACGGTCAGGAGGATGTGTAAGTAAAGATGTAAATGATTTCGATTATGATGGGAGAATGATGTATATGATGATGAAAACAAACTCAGAGCGTAAAAAAAAGAAATCAAGATATCAGATTGCAAGAAGATGGTTAATTTTTTGGACATTGTTTATCGGTATTGGCGCTGTGGCAGGTGCAACGGGAATGCTTGCCGATCCAAGCGGCAAAGCTATGGGAATGGATGGAATGCTTCCGTATTTTCAGGTACTGCCATTGGCTGATATTCTGTATCAGGATTACGTGTTTCCGGGATTTGCCCTCCTTGTGGTCAACGGTCTCACAAACCTGACAGCAGCGATACTTCTCTTTCTGAAGAAGAAATCCGGTGTTGTGCTCGGCGGTGTGTTCGGTGTGACTCTGATGCTGTGGATTTGCATTCAGTTTTATATGTTCCCCCTGAATTTTATGTCAACGATTTACTTTGTTTTCGGTTTTTGTCAGGCATGCACAGGTTATGCAGCATGGATTTTCGGGAAACAGGAGGAATTCACCGTCGATATTTCAGACTATCCGAATATCGGGACAAACAGCAAACGGCTGGTGGTGTTCTTCTCCAGAATGGGATATGTTAAGAAACAGGCATATGAGGTGGCAAATGCCACAGGCGCTGATGTATATGAGCTAAAAGCCACCGAAGATACGGCGGGTACTACCGGATTTTGGTGGTGCGGTCGCTTCGGAATGCACAGATGGAGCATGCCGGTTGCACCAATCGAAGCGGACCTTACATCCTATGAGCACGTGACAATCTGCACTCCCATATGGGTGTTTTCTCTTGCTTCACCGGTGCGGGAGTTTTGCAGGCAGGCTTCCGGAAAAATTAAAGAGGCGGATTACATACTGGTTCATCATACAAGAGGAAAATATAAAAGTGTTGCAGAAGAGATGGATAATCTGTTAGGCATTACCCGCAGTGCAAACATAAGTGTGCAGTGCAAAACAGGAGAGTTTAGAAGCTGTGAATGAAAATGTGGAAAGGGAAATTTTCATGAAGGAAATCGATAAAATGCTCGCGGCGCAATTTGCGCTGGATTATCATTGCAAACCGGAAGACTTTTTTAATTCGGATACACTTGTGACAGAGTTTGCATTGCATCCTCATGCCCGAAAGAGAGCCGAGAACGGAATACTATCCATCTTGTCGTATCACGGGAAACTGGTCATCACCAGCGCCCCCGAACTGAAAACATGGTGTGAGGAAACGCTTGCAAAGCACATATCTGCACAATGGGGCTTTGAGGCGGGCAGTTTAATCAGCATTGACAGGAAGCTGTCGGAATACGGATACGGAATTAACCAGGCACATATTTTCTTTGCGCCGCGTTTCCCTGTTCCTAATGCGGAATATCCGGTGAAAATACTTGGCAAAGAAGAAATTGCTGCATTGGAATCGGATGAGCGTATTGATGAAGCGTTTCTTTTTGAGGATTACATCGAGGATGTTCTGGGAGCGGCATGTTATGATGTAAACGGCGAGCTGCTTGCCGTTTCAGGCGCAACGGCCAACAGTGATCTGATGTGGGAAATAGGTGTAAATTCCTTTGCAGAAGGAAAAGGGTATGCAAAAGCCACGCTTGCTGCGCTGACAGATGAGATTCTAAAGTTGGGGAAAGTGCCTTTCTACGGCACGGCATTTTCGCATCTTGCTTCTCAGAATCTTGCTTTGAGGGTTGGGTTTGTTCCGACTTTTGTCGAACTGACAACAACTAAATTGAATTGAGAATGTGATGGAGCAGGAATTATCAGAGCCGAAGAAAGGTTAAGAAGTCAAAAAGCCGGACAAATGATGGCAGAAATAATCGGGAACGTCATTCAATAGGCACGGCGATACAGTATATCGAGGAGCATATCACTGATGAACTCACAGTCCAAGTGATTGCAGACCCTTTTGAAGCAGGTAAAGAAATACCGGAAGGATTTGTGACGAGAACGATACCTGAGTTTACGTGGGCAATATTTCCCTGTATAGGTGCAATGCCCAATGCGCTGCAGGGTGTAAACTACTATTGTGAAATTTGGATTCCGGTTGCTTACTAAGTTTTATTGCGGTATGCCCCGGGCGGCATTCCGGTTTGCTGCCGGAAGGTACGGGAAAAATGAGCGTAGCTGGAATAACCGGTCATAATCTGAGCCTGGGTGATGGTATAGCCTTCCTGAAGAAGCTGCTTCGCCCGGGCTATTTTTTGCAAAGTGATATAGCTTCCCACGGTAGAGTTGGTATGTTTTTTAAAAATACGGGAAATATAGTCCGGGCTTAAATAGAAATGCTCGGATAACTCCTGCAAGGTTACATTTTTGTCGGTATGTTCATTCAGATAGCGGATGATGTCACTTACCGTCTGCTGTGTGGTGGAGGTCTTGATTCCTTTGTCGTTACCTGTGCGGTATTGATACACGGTTTTATTGATTTGAGACATACACCGAAAAAAGCCCGACAGCTTATCGAAGAAGTCAGATTCACTTAAGGACAGTAACTCTTCAAAACTCTGCTTCAGCCTGCCCAATACAGACGGTGACAGCGGAAGAAGCAGAGGCATTTCAGTCTTTTTCAGATATTCATATACGGAATCTCCGTTTAAAAGAACAGAATCCAACCATGAGAGGTTGACAGACAGGATATAGCGGTCATAGACTTCATCCGTCCGGTCAAACAGCCGGTGAACACAAAAAGGCGGAATAATGATGAGTGTTCCCGGTAAGGCAGTCACTACTCTGCTGCCCAAGAGTATGTTGGGCAGAGAGGAGAGATTCAGATAGATTTCCACCGAATCATGAATATGAGGGGGAATCAAACTGTCGCACATATTTTTCCTGTGGACAAGATCATAGTTATATTTTGCTTCTAAATAAATAGTTGGGTTTTCCATATAAATCATCTCCATACCATTAATGTAACGGTTATCTGTCTTCAAGTCAACGAATTTAGGTCGGAATTTATCATATATAGGTAGGAAATATGTATATAATTTTGCGTGGGAAAGAAATATAATAAAGAAAACAGGAAGGCTGTAGAGGGAATAGAGAAATTGAAAAGAAGAGTGGCATTGGTAGGATGCGGAAATATTGCAAATGTCCATGCAGCATTGCTGAGCGGCATGGAGAATGTGGAACTGTGTGCATTTGCAGACTGTCGTAAGGAGAGAGCCATAAATTTTGCAGAAAGATATGGGAAAGGTGTGGCGAGAGCATACGAGAGATTGGAAGAGTTGCTGGTTTCGGAAAAGCCGGATGTGATACATATTTGCACACCCCATTTTCTACATGTCCCTATGGCGGTAAAAGCATTGGATAGCGGATGTGCTGTATTTATGGAAAAGCCCCCTGCTATGACAATGGAACAATTTGAACAACTGAAAGAAGCATACGGCAGAAATAACAATTATCTTGGCGTCTGTTTTCAGAATAGGTACAATGCTTCTACAAGAAAAATGGATGAATTGCTTGGGGAAGGACGACTTGGAGAGGTGAAGGGTGGAAGAGCCTTTGTTACTTGGAACAGAGAGGCAGAGTACTACGGATACAGCGACTGGAGAGGTAAACTCAGTACAGAAGGTGGAGGTGTCCTGATCAACCAATCCATACACACCTTGGATTTACTTTTGCACTGGATGGGAGAACCGGAAGATGTGGAAGCTTCTGCATGTAATCACCACCTGAATGGAGTTGTGGAGGTAGAGGACACCATTGAGATTTTTTTGAGATTTCCCGGCGGAAAGAGAGTCTGTTTTTATGCGACAACGGCCTATGTATCTGATTCGCCGGTTTTGTTGGAATTGGAGTGTGCAAGAGGTCGAATTCGTTTGGAGGAGGAAAAGATTTCGGTAAAATATTGTGACGGTGAAGAAGAAATCTATTTTTTAAAGGCAGGGGATATTCCGGGTAAATCTTACTGGGGAAGCGGACATGCAGCCTGCATTACCGATTTTTACAGATGCCTGGAAAGCGGAACAGAATATATGAATAATCTTTCATCGGTAGAAAACACGATGAGGGTTATGAGCAAGGCTTATGAGAGAGCAGGAGTATACAAAGAATAAATGTACAGGGAGGAAAGAACTATGGAACAGGTCAGGTTGGGAGTTATCGGCATCGGAGGAATGGGCACCAATCATGTCAGAAGTATTATGGAGGGAAAGATACCTGAGCTTAAGCTGACAGCGGTGGCGGATATTCGGGAAACGCGGAGAACGTGGGCTGAGGAAGAACTTCCACCGGAAATCAGTGTGTTTTGTGACGGTAAGGAGCTGATTGACAGCGGAACCTGTGATGCGGTGTTGATTGCCACGCCACACTATATTCATCCGGAGCTTGTAATTTATGCACTGGAGCATGGATTGCATGCAATCAGCGAGAAACCCGCAGGAGTTTATACAAAGCAGGTGCGGGAGATGAATGAGGCAGCACAGAAATCGGATAAGGTTTTTGCCATTATGCTTAATCAGCGAACCAACTGCGTTTACCGAAAGATGCATGATATGATAGCAAGCGGTGAGTTGGGGGAAATCAAGCGTGTGAACTGGATTATCACAGATTGGTATCGAACACAGAGTTATTATGATGCGGCAGACTGGAAGGCAACCTGGGACGGAGAAGGCGGAGGCGTATTGTTGAATCAATGCCCTCACCAGCTGGATTTGATACAATGGCTGTGTGGTATGCCTGTAAGAGTCAGAGCCTTCTGCCACGAGGGGAAATGGCATGATATTGAGGTGGAGGACGACGTGACGGCTTATCTCGAGTATGAAAACGGTGCTACAGGAGTTTTTGTCACCACCACAGCTGATGCCCCGGGAACAAACCGTCTGGAGATTACTCTGGAGATGGGAAAACTGGTGTGTGAGAAAGGGAAACTGATGCTGTACCGGCTGGAGGAAAATGAGAGAACTTTCTGCAAAACCTCTAAGGAGGGATTTGCACAACCGAAATGTACAGTGGAAGAGGTTGAGACGGACGGTCAGAATGAGCAGCATATCGGGGTGCTGAAAGCCTTTGCCGGAAAAATCCTGCACGGAACACCGCTGGTGGCGGAGGGAACAGAGGGAATCAGGGGCTTGACCTTGTCCAATGCCATGCATTTATCTGCATGGCTCGACAGAATGGTGGAAATTCCTTTTGATGAAGACCTATTCCTGAATGAACTGAACAAAAAGCGGGCTGTATCAAAGAAAAAGACAGGCAGCGGGGTGGTGTTTGATACCACAGGAACCTATTAAGGAGGGCTTGGTATGTTTGAGAGCATTGTGTTGACAGGCTTTGCGGATGAGATTGATGCGCTGCTGGATTATCAAATCCGTGTGTTGAAGAAGTTACACATGAATCATATTGAAATGCGGGGAGTGGACGGAAGAAGCTTCGTAGATTACTCAGAGGCTGAGGCAAGGGAGATAAGGAAACGCCTGGATGATAACGGTATTTCACTTTCTGCCATCGGTTCTCCTTTGGGAAAAATAAAGATAACGGATGATTTTGCACCACACATGGAGTTATATAAGCATACGGTAGAATTAGCGCACATTATGGGTACGCCGAATATCCGTATGTTCAGCTTTTACGGAGCGGATGGGAAGCCTGCAACGGCATACCGCGATGAGGTTATGAACCGACTGGGGCAGTTTGCGGATTATGCAGCTGCTAATGAGGTTGTACTTTTGCATGAAAATGAAAAAGGAATATACGGGGAGATGGCAGATGGCTGTCTGGATATTATGCAGCAGTTTTACGGCGACCATTTTAAGGCTGTGTTTGATTTTGCCAATTTTGTACAGGCACGTCAGGATACACTGGAGGCTTATGAAATGCTAAAGCCCTATATTGCCTATATCCACGTAAAGGATGCACTTTGGAAAGACGGAAGTGTTGTTCCTGCCGGGTACGGGGACGGCAACGTGAAGGAAATTTTGAAAAAACTGAAATCTGAAGGCTACAAGGGCTACCTTTCTCTGGAACCGCATCTTACAGAGTTTGTCGGTTTTTCTGCCTTGGAGGAGAATGGCAAAACCGCAGGAAAGCTGTCCGGAGAGGAAGCATTTACGTTGGCGCATGATTCGTTGATAAAGGTATTGAATCTTGTGTAAAATTATGATTGGTGTCTGTTGAAGATTTGTTGCTGGATTCATTGGAACTGCAAAAGAAATAATCTTTGGATTCTGTGAAACGGTATGCAGGAGCGTGAAAAAATATGAGAAAGCACCAAATGATGCAGTGATTGTATCATCCGGTGCTTTGCCAAGATTAAAGTAGAAGATAGCTTACGGAGCAGGGTGGTGCCACAAAGGTGCCGCCTTCTTTTTTTGCAGCGGCGGAAGTACCGGCAGAGGAAGAAGCTTCAACAGCCGGGGATACTGCCTGATAGGAGTAGATGACTTTTCCTGCGGGCAGATCACTGTCAAAGCGGGATTCCTTTGCGGAAGGATTGATAATGACCAGAATCCTTTCGGTGTCCGCACTTCTGACATAAGCCAGAGGATAGGTATTTTCTTCGGCATATATAAATTCAATTTCACCCTTACTCTGTAGCGCAGGGTGGGACTGTCTTACGGCAATCTGCTTCCTGATTTCGTGGTAGAGAGAGTTTTTGTCTGCCATCTGGGCTTCTACAGTAGGACGGTCTGCGGAATCGTCCTGTCTGATGTACAGTTTCTCCCGGGCTGCGCTGCTGAAACCGTTGTTTGCAGTACTGTCCCACTGCATGGGTGAGCGGGAACCGGTGCGGCCATAGCCGCCCTCCACAGAGGTCAGTCCCTCCACATAGCGCATACCGATTTCGTCTCCGTAGTAAATAAAAGGAGCGCCGGGCATGGAGAGCAGGAAACCGAAGGCGATTTTCATTTCTTCCTGACTTAACAGGCGGGCCATTCTGTCCATATCATGATTGCCGGAGGGAATGCAGATTAATCCTTTGTGCTCCGACTTTTCATAGTTTTCCTTATATTTTTCTGCAAATGCGTGCGCGTCACCCTTTCCTTCAGAGGAGAAGAAGGGATGCCCGCAACGGAACAAATCATTGTAGTGAGAGGAACCGAAGTGCAGCAGGAAATCCATGTGGAAGCCGCCCTGCAGGGACTTGTCCGGCTCGCCCCATTCGGATACAAAGGCGGCTTCGGGGAACTCTCTGTCCAAAAAGGCGCGCACCTTTTTCCAGAGGGCAATGGTACCTTTACTCTCCTCATCGTTCTTTACCAGTGAACCTGCCATATCTACCCGGAAGCCGTCACAGCCCATGGAAAGCCAGAAGCGGATGACATCCATCATGGCATGAAATGTTGCCTGTGGCCCCTCATCCTCGGGGGATTGCTGCCAGGGCTTTGTAATCTTGTAGAAGCCGTAATTCAGAGCAGGCTGCATGGAAAAGAAATTCAGTGCAACAGCGCCGTCCCTGGGAGAAATACCCCGAAGACAGCCCATGTTTTCCGGAGATTCCCAGACATTGTCTGTCCAGATATATCTGTCTGTGTACTCATTTCTTTCTGCCTTCATGGATTCCTGAAACCATCTGTGTTCCACAGAGGTATGTCCCGGCACCAAATCCAGCAGTACATGCATTCCACGGCTGTGCGCTTCGGCGAAGAGCTGTTTTAGGTCCTCGTTAGTGCCGTATCTTGGGGCTACGGTGTAATAGTCTGCCACATCATATCCTGCATCACCGAAGGGAGACTGGAAGCAGGGATTAATCCATAAAGCGTTACAGCCCAGTTCCCGGATGTAGTCCAGTCTGCGGATGATTCCCTGAAAATCACCGATTCCGTCCGCATTTGTGTCCTGAAAGGACTGGGGATAGATTTCATAAAAAATTGCATTGTCAAGCCATTTTGCCATAGTGTTTACCTCCTTTGCTGTGAAAACGATTTCCGAATATCTCTATCATAGAAGAGAAACAGAAAATAATCCATGTATTTTCTTGCTTATTTTGTACATACTGGTATAACGGTTCTGAAATATGAACAACAATTCGTTTTTTTGTAAGTACCCATAGGAATTGTTACAGACGAAAGGAAGAGGACGATGGGGACTGTTTTTTTAATTATCCTTGGAACAAGCTATGGCCTTTTGTCGGCGGCGGGAGTGTTCACGGTGCTGGTGGCGGTAGGGCTGGTGCCCAGATTTGCGGGGAAAACCCATACCGCCGACTATGCGGTTCTATATGAAGAGATGGTTATTTTCGGCACGCTGACAGGCAGTGTACTGACTGTATTTTACCGCTATTGCCAGTTTGGGGCATGGTGGCAGGGGCGCTTCTCTCAGCATACGGATCTGCTGCTGGGAATCGGTGTATTCTGTCAGATTGTCTTCGGATTGTTCGCGGGAATGTTCATCGGGTGTCTGGCACTGGCTATCGCTGAGATGCTGGACAGTATCCCTATATTTGCAAGGCGTATTTCTTTCCGGCACGGAATGGGACTTGCAATCCTGAGTATGGCGGCGGGAAAGCTGTGCGGCTCCATTCTGTATTTCCTGACGGAGTTACACAGGACAGTTAAGTAAGGAAGTCTGTTCAGGGACTGAAAAAGCCCGGAGGGCTGAAAAGATTGGAAAGGCAAGGCTGGCAGAATGCAGAATAAGACGGTTTATCTGAAATGTGAAAGAAATGTGGAGGTACAGGCGCAGGACGTGTTCTTATCCGATGTGGCAACACTTCGCTGCTCCGATGTGGCACTCAGTGCCAGATTGAAAGCACTGAAGGTACATCACTTCAAAAAGGATGAGATGAAGCGATGCGTCATCAGTACATTAAAACTGGTGGAGCTGATGGAGAAGGAGTGTCAGGATATCAGTGTCCAGATTGTGGGGGAACCGGATGTGCTGGTGGAGTGGGTTAGTGTGGACAAGCATAAGGGCTGGCAGCAGTGGCTGAAGGCAGCGTTTGTCTGTCTGGTCAGTTTTTTCGGCACTGCCTTCACCATCATGGCTTATCACAATGACGTGGGCATCAACGAGGTTTTCACCGAAGTTTATAAAATAGTGATGAACAGGGAGCCTCAGGGCTTGAATGCGCTGGAGGTTTCTTATTCTATAGGGTTGGCAGCAGGTATTATCATCTTCTTTAACCATGTGGGAGGAAGAAGGCTGACAAAAGACCCTACGCCTATCGAGGTGTCAATCCGCCAATATGAGGAGGATGTGGATAAAGCCCTCATTGCCCAGGCAGGAAGAGAGGGTAAGGAAGAGGATGCCTGAACCTTGACGCCGGAATCAGTTGAATCCCCGGAAGCCTTTGCCGATAATCTCGCTGCTGTTGGTAATGGCGATAAAAGCACCGGGCTGGGTTTTGCGGATAAAGTTTCTCAATTCCACAGCCTGGCTGCGCTTGGTAATGGTGATAATCACTGTCTTATCGTTATGCATGTAGGCACCCTCGGCATGCTGGATGGTAGCACTTCTGCCCAGCTCGTTTGTGATAAAGTCACATATGGGCTGAGGATTGTCACAGATGATGGTAAAATATTTACAGAGGTTGATATTTTCAATCACACTGTCTACCACGAGAGACTTTGCCAGCAGTCCGCAGAGAGAGCAAAGACCGGTCTGGGCATCAAATACAAAGCATGCCGCAACCACAATTCCTAAGTCCACGAGGAAAAGGGCAGTGCCGATGTTCAGTCTGGAATATTTTTTCAGAATCATGGCAACGATGTCCGTTCCGCCACCGGAGGCTCCCGCGTTAAAGAAGACGGCGGCGCTGAATGCGGGGAGGACAATGGCAAAGATAAGCTCCAGTACGGGCTCTTTTGTCAGCGGATGCTCTATGGGAAAAAGCAACTCCGCGCCGGACAGCCCGACTGAGGTGAGGACGCTGACGTAGACCGTCTTGATACCCGCATCCTTTCCCAGAAAGAAAAAGCCCAAGAGCAAAAGCGCCATGTTGATAATAAAGGTAATGCTTCCGGGGGAGGCGGGCGTGACGGCACTTAAGACCACGGCAATGCCGGTGACACCGCCGAAGGAAAAATGATTCGGAAATTTAAACAGATATACACCTGTCACTAAAATCAGTGTGGAAACCGTGAGCATTAAATATTCCAGAAAGATTTGTCTGATTTTCTGCTTGTCGGCATGCATGACAAAAATATTCTCCTTATTATGTTTTATCAGTGATATATAAAACCATTAAGATTATAGCACCGAAGCATTTTGCATGCCATAAAATTTTTATCTGTATTGAAAAAACAGTTTCTGTTTTGTATACTTTTATAGAAAAAGAGGGCGGAAGCCGGGGAAGGTTATCTGTCGGAGAAAAGAGGATGCAGATGAACGGGGAGAGAATAGAAAAAGTATTGAAAAAGATGGAGGAACAGGGAATTTACCAGTTGTTGGTAACAGATCCGGCCTCCGTATCTTATCTGACGGGACATTACGAGGAGCCATGGGAGAGATTTTGGGCACTCTATCTGAATACAAACGGACAGCACAAGCTGGTGTCCAACAAGCTGTTTTCTCTGCCGGAGGTAAGCGGTGTGGACATTTTGTGGTATGCCGACGGAGAGAGCGGAATCGGGATGCTTTATCCTTACATGGAGCATGAAAAGCCACTGGGAGTGGATGGAGTCACCATGGCAAAATTCCTGCTGGAAATGATGGAGCGGAAAGCAGCATCGGATTACACTGATGCCTCGGAGGTCATGAAACAGGTACGCGCCTGCAAGGACAGCTATGAGCAGAAGAAAATGGAGGAGGCATCCGCAATCAATGATAAAGCCATGGAGTGTTTCCGGGGACTGATAAAGGAAGGAAAGACAGAACAGGAAATCGCCGAGCAGATGTTGGGTATTTACAGAGAACTGGGGGCGGACGACTATTCCTTTGCACCTCTGGTGGGATTCGGCGGAAACGCTGCTTGCGGACACCATGGGCCGGACAGAACCGTATTGAAAAAGGGAGACTGTGTGCTGTTTGATGTTGGCTGCAAAAAAGACGGCTTCTGCTCCGACATGACAAGAACCTTTTTCTTCGGTGAGCCGGATGAGGAGAGCCGGAGAGTTTACAATACCGTATTGAAAGCACAACTGGCTGCGGAAGCGGCAGTGAAACCGGGAGTGCCTCTCAGCGAGATTGACAGAACAGCCCGAGACATTATCACGGAAGCGGGATACGGTCCCTATTTTACCCACAGATTGGGTCATTTTATCGGTTATGATGTCCATGAAGCCGGAGATGTATCTTCAACATCGGACATTGTTGCAAAACCCGGCATGATTTTTTCCATAGAGCCGGGAATCTATCTGCCGGACAAGGTTGGCGTGCGTATCGAGGATTTGGTAATGGTGACGGAAGACGGTGTGAAACTACTGAACCACTACCCCAAGGAATTGACGGTTGTAGAGGGAAAGCTATAGACTGATAAGTCAATATATGATAAAATAGCCATATTTAGGATAGGAGACGGTTGAATGGCTTGTTTAGGGAGATTGGCAGATATATGACAGAGGAGGAAAATCAGCAAAATTTAAAGCAAAGACTCAGGGAGGCTTTTCCGACGTTCATTCAGTTCATCAAATTCGGTATGGTGGGAGCGGTTAATACAGTGCTGTCCTATCTGATTACAAACGGAAGCTACTATCTTCTGCACCTTCATGAGCAAATCTCTAATCTACTTTCTTTTTTGATTACGGTGCTGATTTCCTATCTGCTGAACAGCCGTTTTGTGTTCCGGCAGCAGGAGGAAGGAAGACAGCCATGGTATAAGGCTCTGGCGAAGGTCTATGCTTCCTATGCACTGACAGAATTGGTGCTCATGGGGATTCTTCTCTTCATTCAGGAGAGAATTATGGGATTCCCTCATTATATTGCCACTTTTGTCAATTTGTGCGTGACGGTGCCGTTGAATTTTGTGCTGAACAAGTTCTGGGCATATCGGAAACAAGATGAAACCGTGTAATCAGAGACGATAAAACCTGAACGGATGAAAGGATTTTGGATGAACAGATGAAAATAATGCCGAATCGTATGGACTACGGTTTCCTGAAATATCAGGAGGAGTTTGAGGAAAAAGCACTTTCAGTACTGCGTTCAGGATGGTATGTGCTGGGAAATGAAGTAAAAACATTCGAGGAAAATTTTGCGACCTACACAGGGGCAAAATACTGTGTTGGATTAGCAAGCGGACTGGATGCCCTCTGGATGGCGGTCAGGCTGTTGGGAATCGGGCCGGGAGATGAGGTCCTTGTACAGGGAAATACTTATATAGCCAGTGTCATGGGCATCACCATCAACGGAGCCACTCCGGTGTTTGTGGAGCCGGACAAGTACTATCAGATTGATGCGGATAAGCTGGAGGAAAAAATAACGGAGAAGACAAAAGCCGTCATGGTGGTGCACCTGTATGGGCATGTGGCGGACATGGACAAGATTGTTGCGATTTGCAGGAAGCATCATCTGAAACTGATTGAGGACTGTGCACAGTCCCACGGGGCAATGTACAAGGGAAAAATGACGGGAACCTTTGGTGATGCCGGCTGCTTTTCCTTTTATCCCTCAAAGAATCTGGGAGCCTTTGGGGATGCGGGTGCACTTGTGACAAATAATCCTCAGTTGGCGGAGGATGCGAGAGTATATCGAAACTACGGCAGTGAAAAGCGTTATTACAACAAGGTGGTGGGGGCAAATTCCAGATTGGATGAGCTTCAGGCCGGTTTGCTGAACGTGCGTCTGGCTCATATGCGGGAGATTACGGAGGAGAGGAGACGACTGGCGGAAAACTACAGCCGCAGTCTATGCCCAAAGGACATTATTTTGCCGACGGAGAGGGAAAGTACGTATGCTGTGTGGCATCAGTATGTAATTCGGACAGGACGTCGCAGGGAATTGATAGAATATCTGAATGAAAAGGAAATCGGTACAATCATTCATTATCCTATACCGCCTCATCTTTCAGAGGCGTACAGTGTTCTGGGCCATAAAAAGGGGGATTTTCCCATCACGGAAGAATATGCGGACACGGTGTTGTCCATCCCTCTGTATACAGGTATGAAGGAAGAGGAACAACAGTTTACAATAGAGTGTATTAACAGCTTTGCATAGGAGAGAAAAATGATTAAGCTGGAGGAGCAGATGCGCATTCTGGATTTCCCGGATTTGGGGGATGAGAGGGGAAATCTTGTGGTTGTGGAAGGCGGAAGCGCAATCCCCTTTGAAATCAAGAGGATTTTCTATATTTATGGTTCTGACAATGAGGTGGTTCGGGGATGCCATGCCAACCTTCGTTCTGAATTTGTGATGATAAACGTGTCCGGTACCAACAAGGTCAAAGTGGACAATGGATATGAGACAAGTATTATAGAACTGAACAGACCGAGAATGGGACTTTATCTGAAAAGTAATGTCTGGAAAGAAATGTATGATTTTTCCCCGGATTCTGTTCTTTTGGTGCTTTCCAACGAGCATTATGACCCGGATGAGTATATCAGAGATTACGAAACCTATTTAAAAATGGTGCGTAAATTATCAGAAGGTGATGAGGAAGCTGATTATGAGTAAAATATCTATCGTGGTTCCCGTGTATTACAATGCGGATACCCTTGAACTCCTTTACCAAGATATGAAGGAAAAAATCCTCGGGAAGTTGGGCGAATATGAGATTGTGTTTGTGGATGACGGCTCGGGGGACGACTCATGGAAGGTGATGACCTCCCTTCGGGAGAGAGATTCTCATATCAAGTGCGTAAGGTTGTCCCGTAACTTTGGAGAACATGCGGCCTTGCTGGCAGGGCTCTCTGCCTGCACAGGTGACTGTGCTGTTACGAAGCAGGCTGACCTTCAGGAGGACTCCGGCATTATTTTGGAAATGTATGAGAGCTGGAAGAGGGGTAACAAGGTGGTTCTGGCAGTCCGCAAGGAGAGAAAAGAAAATCCGGTGAAAGTATTTTTTGCAAATATGTATTACGCTCTGATTCGGAAGATTGTCAATAAGAATATGCCGGTCGGCGGTTGTGACTGCTATCTGTTGGACAGAAAAGTAATCGAGGTTTTGGAGAGGTTGGATGAAAAGAATTCTTCGCTGACTCTTCAAGTGCTTTGGGCAGGATTTCAAACAGATAAGATTTATTTTGTACGGCAGGACAGAGAAATCGGAAAATCACGCTGGACTTTATCTAAGAAGGTAAAACTTGTAATGGACTCCGTGATGAGTTTCTCCTATTTTCCTCTCCGGTTTATGTCCGCAATGGGGGTAGTATTTAATATTCTTGCAGTGGTTCTGCTGATCAGCGTTATTGTGGAGAAGATTACCAAGGGCACTCCGATTGCAGGCTGGGCATCTCTGATGTGTGTGATTTTGTGTGCATCCGGTATCATTATGCTGATGCTGGGCATACTGGGTGAGTATATCTGGAGAACGTTGGATGCAGCGAGAACCCGTCCTCCCTATATTGTGGATGAAGTCCTGAAGGAAACGGAGAAAGATGATGAAAAGTAAAGGGGGATTAGTCTGTACTTTTACAGGGGGATGAAGAACTTATGCATATAATTGTGATTATGAGGACTGGCGAATCTATCTTCAGGATGGAGACAGAGTGCTGATAATGGTAGACTTCCGGTACGGAGAACTGACGATAGCCCCTGAGAATTGGATGATTTGGCGTATCAAAAATGATTTTGGGTATATGTAGGTCAATCAACATAAAAAAATCTTGTCCGGGCATACTATGAAAAAAGGCAGCAGGCGGCAGGACAGTGAGACTGCCCGGAAAGGAATCGGCATGGAAGAGACAAATCAGCAGAGTACCCAACAACAGAAGGAATTTGAAAAATATGTGAAGCGGGTGACCCCCACCCACAATCTGTGGCTGCAAATGTTAAAGGCATTTATCACCGGAGGAGTTATCTGCTGCATCGGGCAGTTTATCTTGAACTATGCGGAGAGTATGGGACTGGACAAGCAGACTGCGGGCAGCTGGTGCTCCCTGATTCTGGTGCTCGGTTCGGTTATTCTTACCGGATTCGGCATTTATCCCAAAATCGTAAAATGGGGCGGCGCCGGGGCGCTGGTTCCCATCACAGGCTTTGCCAACAGTGTGGCGGCTCCTGCTATCGAGTACAAGAGTGAGGGTCAGGTTTTCGGTATCGGCTGTAAGATATTCACGATTGCCGGACCGGTTATCCTATACGGTATCTTTGCCAGCTGGCTGCTGGGGCTTGGGTACTGGATTGGAATGATGCTGGGCTGGACTGTTACTTAAAACGATATATATCGGGCGTTTCGGGGTTGACATTCCGAAACGCCTGTATTATTATCTAAGTGTATTAAGAGACATGGTACACTTAAAAGACATAATACGCGCACGACAATGAGCGTTTTGAGAAGGTAGAACAGGTATAGCAGGAAAGGAGAGAAGTCCATGATTCTGTTGGATTACAGGGATAAGCGTCCCATCTATGAGCAAGTCGTGGAGAAACTGGAGAGACTTATCGTGAACGGTGCTCTGGAAGCGGATTCCAAGATGCCCAGCGTCAGAAGCATGGGAGTAGAGCTGGCGGTGAATCCCAACACCATTCAGCGGGCTTACAACCAGCTGGAGCAGGAGGGCTATCTCTATACCGTGTCCGGCAGGGGAAGCTTCGTTGCGCCGGAGAGCGAATGGCGGGACGGCAAGAAGCGGAAGATGTTGGAGGAATGGAGCCTTGTGACGGAACGAGCAAAGGAGTCTGGGCTGACACTTAAGGAGCTGACGGAGGAACTGCATCAGATTTTTGCGAATGAAAAATCCCAGGCCGGCACTTCACATTCCGGAACGGAAAATAAGGTGCAGAAATCTGACGGAGGACAGGGAGGAAAAATCCTCCTAAGGAAGGAGGATTGGCATGATTGAGGTTAAGAATCTGAGCAAAAGTTTCGGGGCGGTCAAGGCCATCGATGCTATCAGCGCTCATATTGAAGAAGGGCATGTATTCGGGTTGATCGGTACAAACGGTGCAGGGAAATCCACTTTCATGCGGCTGCTGACAGGGGTACTGAAGCCGGACGGCGGAGAAATTTTGATAGACGGGGAGCCGGTTTATGATAATCCGGCGGTGAAGGAAAAAATCTTTTACATTTCGGATGACCAGTATTTTTTCAGAAGCGGTACACCGAAAGAGATGGTGAAACTGTATAAAACTTATTATCCGGGCTTTGATGAAGAAAAGTGGAAGGATTTGATGGAAAAGTTCGGTCTGGATGCCGGGCGGAAGGTAAATACCTTCTCCAAGGGAATGAAAAAGCAGCTTTCGGTTATCTGCGGAATTTGTGCAAATACCAAATATCTGCTCTGCGATGAGACCTTTGATGGGCTTGACCCGGTGATGCGTCAGGCGGTGAAGGCACTTTTTGTCAGAGAAATCGACGAGAGAGGTCTGACTCCGGTTATCGCTTCCCACAATCTGAGAGAGCTGGAAGACATCTGCGAATATGTGGGGCTGCTTCACCGGGGCGGTATCCTTCTGGAGAAGGACATGGAAGATATGAAGCTGAATATTCATAAGCTGCAATGTGTCATCAGGGAAGAGGAGATGCTGCAGAAGATCAAGAATACGCTGGATGTGGTGACCTGTGAGAACCGTGGCTCCCTGTACACGGTAACGGTAAGAGGAAGCAGAGAGACGGTGGTGGAATTTATGGAGCTTTTGAATCCGGTGTTCTACGAGTTGTTGCCGCTGTCTCTGGAGGAAATATTTATCAGTGAAACGGAGGTGAAGGGCTATGACATCAAAGCACTGCTTTTTTAAGGTGATGAAAGAGGATTTCAGGCACAAAACATGGATGCTGGCCCTGTCAATACTGGGTAATCTGCTGGCGCTTCCCGTAGCTTTCATGATGAGTACGGGGAATGGTGTGATTTATGACGGAACAGTGGTAACTGTTGAGAAATTGACCCGCCAGGTAAACGGGATTGAGGAGTTCTTTTTAAGGACCATGTGCATTTCGGGAGGTATTATTGCCATAGCCGGTGCGTTTATTGTAGGAATGTTCGGCTTCCGATATGTGTTTCACCGGAACATGGTGGATACTTATCATAGCATGCCGGTAAGAAGAAGAACTCTTTTTGCCGCAGGCTGGCTGAATGGCTTTCTCATCTGGTTGCTACCTTTCTTGGCAAATTTGACTGTTACGGTCATTATTGGGGAGAGCTGGCTGAGCACACTGCGAAGGACTGCGGCGGCTATACCGGCACTCAGCACAGCGGACAGGGAAATAATAGGAAACTGGCTGACAGGCGGGGGCCTAGTCAAGAATGCCCTTTTGTCCACACTGGCGCTTGTTATCGCCTTTCTGCTGATGTATCATCTGGTGCTTCTTGCGGTGATGCTCTGCGGAAATGTGCTGAATACACTGGTTGCCACAGCGGTGACGGGAGCGGGAGTAATTTCGGTGTATGGAATGGTTTTTATGTTCCAGGTTTTTTATCTGGATACCTTCTTAAGCGCAGCCAATGATTATTTTGATAAGGTAGCATATGCGTCTCCCTTAGTCTCCTCTGTCTATGTTCTATATCGGAGGATGGAGGATATGCAGACACTTCAATATTCAAGTCTGGCCATGGTGCTTGTCCTGAATCTGCTGATTGCTGCAATGCTGGGGATTCTGGCGCTGACCGCATATCTCAAGCGGCCTTCGGAGCTGGCGGAGCAGGGAATCGTATGGAAGCCCGTAAAATTTACTTTTCAGACAGTTACCTCTGTTCTGGCGGCTATGGGCGGATGGCTGTTGTTCCAGAATTTGGCCCGGGCAGTGATGGGAGAAACCGGGGCTTATGCCTGGGGAATTTTCGGAGCCATGTTGGCGGGGATTGTGGTATTTGGGGTGCTGGATATTATTTTCCACATGGATTTCAAGGCGTTTTTCAGACACAAGATTGTCATGGCGGCAGTGATGGGGGTGAGCCTGCTGATATGCTTCGCCTTTAGCCTTGACTGGATGGGTTATGACAGCTATCTGCCGGAAAAAGAGGATATTGCAGAGATTGCCCTGTATGACTATAACTGCGGTAACGGGAATTTTTATTATTTGGATTTGGAGGATGACAGGCATCCTTTAAACAGTATGCATATTACGAACCGGGAGGCAGCTTATAACTTCCTTGTGGAAGCAGTTGATTATGAGGAGAACGAGAAAACCTATTATTGTGATAACGTCGACGTGAAGGTTACGTTGGAGAGCGGAAGGTGCTATTACAGAAGCTATATAATCAACGAACACAATGCTGACTCGCTGTATGCCCTGCTGACTTCCCCGGAGTACATGGGAGTAATGTTTGGCTTAAGTGACAGCGATGATGAGGCTGTTTCTAATATGTATGTGAACCGGAATAACATGAATCAGGTTGTATTGAGAGCAGTATCGGATGAAGACAGAGAAATCATGGATACAATCTGCCGGGCATATAACAAAGATATTGCGGAAAATCCGGAGGCGGTTGTCTCAGGGAGTGGCAGAATGCTTTGCACCATAGTGTTGAGAACGGAAGGAGGCCATTCCCACAGCCGTTATCTGGAAGTAAATGAAGAAATGACAAATACTATAGAGGCCATGAGAGAGCTGAACTTCGGGGAGTATGTGGAGCCGGTGAGTGCAGAGGAGGTTCAGGAGATTGTTCTGAATACTTATTATCGATACGCCGACCTCTATGAGGGAATCAACCTGGTGGAACTTGTTTGTCAAATATACGAAGTTTTCCCCGAGGGTTTGGATGTGAACAGTTACGCTTATGACGATTTGGTTTTATCCGCAGAGGATGACTATAAGCAGACGATTGAGACCGGGGATTCGCACGAGAATGAGTATATCGCTCTGCATATCACAGAGAAATCGGAGGTGGAGGAACTGCTGAGACTGATTTCTTATACTGATGCCCGGGGCATCGGCGTTTTCCGGCCCGGATATGTGGGAAATGTTACGATTGTCATGAAGGACGGAAAACAGTATGACGTGTATATTCCCTACGGAGCGCTGCCGGAAAAATATATTTTGAGATTTGCGGAATTGCAGGAAGAACTGCTGCAACGGGAGAATTGAGAGGTTGAAGAGTATGAACGAGAGAAATAAGAATGAGAATATTTTGATTTTCGGTGCGGAGGGTGCCTCGGAAGTTTTGGAGTGCATGCTGAAAGGTTCCGGATACGGAGTGGAACGTCTGAATGAAAGAGAGGAGCTTTTGAACCGCGTCATGCAGGAAGAATCGGCTCTGCTCCTGTTTGATTTCCAGACGGAGGCGGGAAGCAGTACAGAGGCGTTGACATTTCTGACGGAACTTCGGCAGAGCTGTAACAAGCCTATTATCGCTATTGTGGACAAAGAGAAGGATATGCTTCGGATTTTGGCACTGAATGCGGGTGCAGACGATTTGCTGGACAGTGACTGCTCCGCCATGGAAAGCATGGCGAGGATTCAGGCGCAAATCCGGTGTTACCGCAGGCTGATGGCAGGAGCGGAAGCACCTCATCTCATCCGTATGGATGACCTGGAGGTGGATGACACTGCGAAACTGGTATCCGTGAAGGGGCACAGGGTGGATCTGACCCCCACGGAGTACAAGATTCTTCATCTCCTGATGGAGAAGCCCGGCAGGGTGCTCTCCAACAAGCAGATTTATGAGAGCATTTGGAAGATGGCCCCCATAGGAGCGGATAACACAGTGGCGGTACATATCCGTCATATCAGGGAAAAAATCGAAGAGAATCCTCAGGAGCCCAGGTACTTACAGGTAGTGTGGGGACAGGGTTACAAAGTAGGATAGGAGGTGAAAGGCGGATTTCGGAATCTGCCTTTCTTTTTTGTGGAAAGACAGGAAAAATTGTGGTAAAATGACAGTTACATGGGAGGCTATGAGATGGAGACCTTGTTTGTGATTGTGTTGGCAGTGCTGCTGGCGGTTACAATCGGCTGCTGTATTGTTACTGTCAAAAAGAAAAGCGAATATTCGGGAGAGATACGCCGACTGTTGCATGCGGGAATTTTTGCCATGGTATGCTACATACTGTTTCTGGTTTCGGACGGGCAGACAGAGGTGCTGCTTTTTGACGGACTGTATTTTGCATCCACAGACTGGATGCTACTGTGTATGCTGATGTATGTGGTGCGTTATACCGACACAAAGATTCCCACAAAACTTTATCGGAATCTGTTTTTGACTTGCGTAGGAATTGATACGGTCAATATGCTGTTGAATATCCGTACCGGGCACATGTTTACCCTGGAGCAGACAGTGCACGGGAAAACGGGCCTGGTATATTGGAGTGCATCTTTTCGGGGAATTCATTATTGGCATCTGGGCTTCTGTTATGTGCTTGCGCTTTTTATATTTGTACTTCTGATTTCCAAAATTGTAAGGACTTCAAAGATGTACAGAAAAATGTACCTGTATATTCTGGTGCCCTTTGTCGTTGTGCTTGCGGTAAATGCCGTCTGCTACGTGTCGGATTATCCGCTTGATTTCTCACTGCTGTTTTATGCGGTGCTGGCTATCGGTATCTGCTACAGTTCTCTGTATGCCGTTCCCAAGGGACTGAGGGAAGATACTCTGATGAGCGTGGTGGAAGATTTCAATAACGGAATCTTTTGCTTTGATATCAAGGGGAAATATATATATGCAAATACAAGAGCGTGTGAGTTTCTACAGGCAAAGCCCGGGGAACCTTATGTTTTTGAGCAGTATTACAGGAAGTGGAGAGAACAGAATCCCGGAGATAATATGGATTATGATGGGTGGGAGGAGTCTCACACCGTTGACGGCACAGAGCGTATCTTTCACGCGGAATTTCAACGGGTAAAGGATGAGAAAAACGTTACCACGGGTTATTCTTTTAAGCTGACCGACAGAACGGAGGAAATCAGGCGCTTCCGTGAGGAACAGTATCTGGCTACGCACGACAGACTGACCGGTCTGTACAATCGGGAGTACTTTTTTCAGAAGGCAGAACAGATTATACGGAGAAAGCCGGATGTGGAAAGGTATATGGTCTGTACCAATATCAGGAATTTCAAGCTGATTAACGATTTGTTCGGTGAGGAGACGGGTGACAGGGTACTGGTGGATCAGGCAGCTTTGCTGAAGTTTGCAAACTATGAAGATTGTATCCATGGCAGAATCGGACCGGATAGGTTTGCAATGCTGGTGGCAAAGGAAAACTTTAATCAGGAGATGGCAGTGCAAAACACAGCACGCCTGCAGTATCTCATCAACGACACAAATTATAAAATACAGGTTTACATCGGTGTTTATCGGATTGAGGACCCAACGGAGAGTCCTCAGGTGATGTATGACAAAGCAAATATGGCAATTGAGTCTCCACAGGAGGGATACAACAAAACAGTAGTCTTTTATGACGCGAAAATGCTCGAACAACTGTTGCGTGAAAAGACGGTAGTCAGCGAGTTTGAGCACGCAATCCGGGAAAAACAGTTTGTCATGTATTTACAGCCTCTTGTGGGGACAGACGGTAAGTTGAAGGGGGCGGAAGCGTTGGCGAGATGGCAGCATCCTTCCCAGGGACTGATTATGCCTGCTAATTTCATATCCATTGTGGAGAAAGCAGGGTTGATTATCAGGCTTGATGAGTATATATGGGAACTCGCAGCGGAACAACTCAGTTTGTGGAAGGCGTGCGGCAGGGAAGATTTAAGCATTTCGGTCAATGTGTCTCCGAAGGATTTTTATTATACCGATTTGAGCAAAGTTTTCATTGGGCTGGCAGAAAAGTATGATATTTCTCCCCGTAATCTGAATATTGAGATTACGGAAACCGTACTTGTTACAGATTTGATGATGCACCTTCAGACGCTGGAGAAACTGCGTGATTATGGCTTCCGTATTGAAATTGATGACTTCGGCAGCGGCTATTCGTCTCTGAATATGCTGAAGGATATAAAGGCAGATATCTTGAAGATAGATATGCTTTTCCTGCGGGAGACAGAAAACAAAGACAGAAGCCGGGTGATTTTAAATTCTGTCATCAGTATGGCAAAAGCTCTGGATATGCTGGTCATCGTGGAAGGTGTGGAAACGGCAGAACAGCTGGAGGCAATGCGCGGAATGGGCTGTGATATCCTCCAGGGTTTCTGGTTTTCCCAACCTATTTCGGTGGAAGAATTTGAAGAAAAGTATTTGAAGGATAAATAAAATCGGAGAAATGAAAATGAAAGCAACGTGTTTTGCCAGACCACCTAAATTCAAAAATCGATTGATTATGATGATGATTGGAGTATTGATGCAGGGCTTTGGACTGTCTCTGCTCATCAATCTGAATTTGGGGACAGATCCCTGCTCCTGCCTGACTCAGGGAGTAATCAACTATGTACCTATCAGTTTCGGGACAGCCCAGCTTTTGTGCCACTTGGTAACTTTTCTGTTTGTGTTGCGGTTTGACATGAGCCTGATTGGATTCGGAACCATAGGGAATATGGTGTTTTTGGGGTATATTTCGGATTTCTGGCGATGGGTGTGGAGTCAGGTTACCCCTTCCGGTTTCTTTGAACAGCTGCCGGTGCGTCTGGGTCTGCTGATTCCTGCATTGGTGGTGTTTATTCTGGGCGCCTCCACCTATATGACTGCGGGTCTTGGGACTTCCCCCTACGATGGGCTTCCTTTTATTATATCCGCGCACACAAAAAAGCTGTCTTTTAAGGTTGTCAGAATGATTTGGGACAGCTGTTTTATGGCGGCGGGTTTTGTTCTGGGAGGTGACGTGGGAATCGTTACGATTGCAGTGGCGTTCTTCCTCGGACCGGTAATAACCTGGGTGGGAAAAAAATTGCAGAAATTTATCAGCTAGAAACGGCGTGTCAATTTTGACACGCCGCTTTTCTTTTATCTTTTTCTTTGTACATTTCTCTGTCTGCATGCTTGAGCAACAGCTGATAGCTGTCTCCGTCAGCGGGATAAAAGGCTACTCCCATAGAAAAACGAACAGGAAGCTGCTCTGTTGCCGATAGCGTCAGAGTTGTATTTTCACGAAGATGATTCAGCTCCTCAATATATCGCTTTAATTCTTCAACGGATTCGGCATTGTACAGGACGATGGAAAATTCATCTCCGCTAAGTCTGGCAATCAACCGATAAGGAGAACTGAGTCGATTGAGAGTCTCAGCAAGTTTGCAGAGGTAACGGTCTCCGAACTCGTGGCCGTAGCTGTCATTTACCCTTTTCAAATCATCCGAATCAATCATTATGACAGCGGCGTTTTTCAACTGTTTGGGAGCGCTGAAAAGTTGTTCAACTTTCTGATAGAAGGAGCGCCTGCTGCAAAGCTTTGTCAATTCATCCTGTCCCAATTCCAACTCAAGCTGTTGCTTTTTGCGGATGTCATCGGTGACATCCATAACGATGCCGAATACGCTGCCGGATCTGGGGAAACTTTCCATTTTAATATACCGTTCCGGTTCCTTGAAAATACGATAGATACCGCCTTCAAAAGTATTTTTTCGCAGCTGTTCCAGCCATTTTTCAAAAGCCCTGTAATCGGAGAATAACTGTTTTTCCTGTTCGGGGGAGAGCCCCAGAATCTCAGGGACACGGCTGGTAAAGCGGACGCGCTCCATTCCGGCACTGTACTCATATACACCGATGGGAAGCCTGGTAGCATCCAGAACAAAAGAAAGTTTATCCGTAGTTTCAAGCAGACTCTCTACCATTTCGTTGATATGACCGCTGAGCTCCGTAAATTCGGGGGTGGTGTTTACTTCTACGTGCTTATCCAGGTCACCCTCCGTAATTTTTTGTAATTCACAGTTGATATCAGAAATGGCAAGTACAATATTTTTGTCCAGATATCGTGAGATGAGCAGCAGTACCGCGCCAAAAATCACAATCAGGTACAGGGACAGACGAAGATTGCTGGCATAGATATTGCTGTAGAGATTTTCTACAGACATAATTCTGCCAAGAATCACATTATCTGTCTCGTGAAAGACTCCGTATACCGGTACGCCGCCAATGGTGAAATAAAAGCCCTTGCCCCAGTTTCTGACTTTGTCAATGGGAATATCCCAGTCGGTCAGCTTCTTATCCAACATATTGGTTCTCGTACTTCCAAGTACTGTATAATCATCGGGTGAGACGGCAAAAAGAGTAGAGTTAGTGCTGTCCGTGAGCAACGAGAAGATGTAGGACAGCTCATTCTTCTTTGTCAGCTCCAAAACGCGTTCCGGCTCAAAGCCTACCTGAACGATACAGCTTTCGTCTTCCATCCAGACCGCAGCATACTGCATCAGTTTTTCCGCAGCAGTATTGGGAGTGACATCCTGACACAGTGAGAGGGTTTTATCCTCCAGCATGGGGAGAAAGAAACTTACCTGTTCACCGGAAGTCATGCTAAGTCCATAGTATTCCGGGTTGGTGCCGGCGTAGATGGTACCTGTTAAGTCAAACAGGTGAAGCTCATCCACGTCCAGAAGCTCCGCAATTTTCTTCAGGTGTGCCGTATCCTCCTGAACGGCGGGCGTATATTGAAGAAGATAAGCTGCAGCTCTGGCGCGGAGAAGGCAGATATCCCGGAAATCCTGAGAGACAGCTTCCAGCTCGGCGTTGTTTTGCGAGACGATTTGTTCAATCTGCCAGAACAGCTTTTGGGAAGCCTCCACCATATTGGACTGAGCCTGAAAAATCTGCAGAATATAGTTGATAATAATAAAGATACATAAAGCTGCAACAATAAAAAAAGTCAGGTTACGTCTGATCTTTTTCTTCATATGTGAAATTCCTTTACAAACTTCTTTTTTACGTTGACTTAATATAGCATTATTATACATTTTTCGACAAATATTTACAAGGCAATTTTGTTGCCAAGTAAAGGCAAAACACCTATAATGTAAAAATGAGTATGAGTTTACTGTGTTTTGCGACAGGGAAAAGAGGAAAACATGCAAGGAAAGCCTGCAAAACGGATAAGTACGCTGCTTCTGTGTACATTGTTGATAAGCGGCTGCGGAGCGGAGAGAATACAACCGGAGACGGAGACATCTGCACCGGTGCGGGATTGTATTGTAGCGTCTGAACCATCGGCGGAGCATGATGATTCCGAGGCTGTAGAAATAACACCGACTCCCACAGCGGAGCCGATGCCGGAAATAACGCTGGTAATGGTGGGGGATGTGCTTCTTCACACTCCACTTGCGAAAAGCGGCGAGACAGCGGATGGCGGTTATGATTTCACTGCGTTGTTTGCTAACGTGAAAAAGGAAATTGAGGAGGCAGATGTAGCGCTTGTAAACCAGGAGGTTATCATCGGTGGCAGTGAGCTTGGTATCAGCGGTTATCCGGCATTCAATGCGCCCTATGAGCTGGGAGACGCTCTGGCGGATACCGGTTTCGACGTGATACTTCATGCAACAAACCATGCACTTGACAAGGGAAAGCGGGGGCTTTTGAACTGCCTTGCATTCTGGGAGGAGAATTATCCTGAAAAGGCGGTGCTGGGAATCCATGACAGTGAAGAGGACAGTGAAGCGATATACATCTATGAGCAGGACGGAATTCGCATTGCCGTTTTAAATTATACCTACGGTACAAACGGCATTCCCCTGCCGGAAGGTATGCCCTATGGCGTGGACATGTTGGAGGAGCAGCGGGTGATTCGGGATTTACAGTCGGCGGAAGAGATTGCGGATTTTACCGTTGTGTGTCCCCACTGGGGAACGGAGTACACCTTGAGTCAGACAAAATCACAGGAGCGTTGGGCAAAACTGTTTGCGGAGAACGGAGCCGACCTGATTATCGGAACCCATCCACACGTGATAGAGCCGGTGGAGTGGGTGGAGAATACCCTGGTATACTACTCCCTGGGGAATTTTGCCAACTGGACCTCGGGAACGGGGGAGGGTGTGGCAAACCGGATGGTGGGCGGTATGGCTCGGGTGACAATCGGAAGGGATGAAAACGGAGCGGTAGGCATTGTTGATTGGGGTGTGGAACCACTGGTGTGCCATCTGGAGCAAGGCTTCGGAGGCGTGACGGTATATCCTCTGGAGGAATATACTGCGGAGCTGGCAGAGAAAAATGAGATTGTGAAGCAGGATGGTAATTTTACTCTCGATTACTGTCTGGAACTGGTGGCTACCGTGTTTGGAGAAGCGGTACGAAATACCGGGAAATGAGAAACGGTGATATCCATGGATGAGCATGATGCAAGGGAGATACAGGAATGTTGACACAGTTTTCAAGAACAGAATTATTGCTTGGAAAAGAAGCAATGGACAAACTGTCCGAATCCAGGGTTGCGGTTTTTGGTATCGGCGGTGTTGGCGGTTATGTATGTGAGGCGCTGGTGCGCAGTGGGGTAGGTGCCTTTGATTTGGTGGACGATGACAAGGTTTGTCTGACGAATCTCAACAGGCAGATTATCGCCACCCGGAAGACAGTGGGGAAATATAAGGTAGAAGTCATGAAAGAGCGGATTCTGGAAATTAACCCGGACGCAGATGTGAGAATTCACAAATGTTTTTTCCTGCCTGAAAATGCCCATGAGTTTCCCTTTGAGGAATATGATTACATTGTGGATGCTGTAGATACCGTGACGGCGAAAATTGCGCTTGTCATGAGTGCAAAGGAGCTGAATATCCCGATTATCAGCAGCATGGGAGCCGGAAATAAACTGGACGGCAGTCAGTTTCGGGTTGCCGATATTTACAAGACGAAAGTTTGTCCCTTGGCAAAGGTGATGCGCAGGGAATTGAAAAAGCGGGGGGTAAAGGATTTGAAGGTAGTGTATTCCGAAGAAATTCCGGTAAGCCCCATGGAGGATATGGCAATCAGTTGTAAATCGAATTGCATCTGCCCGCCGGGTGCACAGCATAAGTGCACGGAGAGGAGAGCTATACCCGGTAGTGTAGCCTTTGTTCCCTCCGTGGCGGGGCTAATTATCGCGGGTGAAGTGGTAAAGGATTTGTGCGGTAAAGTAAGGCAGTAGATTAATTTGTACTTTTCAGACGGGATTTATCTTCGTACATTGCCTTATCTGCCAGCGAGCAAAGTTTATCGAAACTTTCCCGACGGTTGTTGTAAACCATTCCGATTGCACAGGAATACGGAGTTTGTGCTACTTCCTTTTTCATATTGAGGAGAAGCTGTTTCACCGCAGCTTCTTCTTTGTGAAAACAAAGAACCATAAACTCGTCGCCTCCCGTACGATACAGAAAACAGTTTTTGGGTAATACTTTTTGAATACAACGGGTTAATGTACAAATAGCTTCATCGCCTTTTGCATGCCCGGATTCATCATTCAACTGCTTCAAATTGTTTAAATCTATTGACATAACCGCACTTAATCCTGCCATGTCTTTCTCGGCATCCAGGAAAAAGCAGCGGCGGTTTAGCGTGTTGGTCATCGGGTCTCTTTTAAATTGCTGTGTATTCAGGTAGAGATAATAAAACACCAGAGCTACAGCACCTGTGGCATTGATGGTACCATCATATCCCCAGGACGATTCCATTACTGTGGAAATAACAAACATGCATACGACAGCAATGGAAATAAGTGTTTCTGAAAAATGAACCGATTTATATAATCTCACCGTGCAAATCAACAGTACTACTGCATAAAAGCCACTGATTACAAAAGCAAAATAGCCTAAAGGACCTCTGATAAATTCATTATCTGCAGAATAAGAATACGCGATATCTGTAAATAATGCGGAAAATGCCAGTAACGCATTGAAAATCAACGGCATGATAAGCCACGCCCGCTTCATGTTTCGTTGACGCAGCAGCAGCAAAATGACCACAAAAATGATAGTGGGCCTTAAGCTATATCCTATCGCTGACATCCATATTCGCAGTCTCTGTGTATTGTTTGTTACAGATGCCCAATATTCCACAGAGTCTGCCGCAACCAGACATAACATCATTGTGCATGATATCAGAAACAGAATCCGGATTTTTCTATCGAAATAATCATTTGTAATGATGAAAACCAAAAGACAAAACATAAGAATAATCGTTGCATAATTTAGTTGAATTAAGTATTGCAGCATAATCAATCCGTCCTCTTTGCGGCTGTTCTTTTGTATCAGTATCAGTATAACATATATTGTGTCCAATGTACAAAAATATAACTGTGCGCTGACCGCCCAAATATGCTTGACAGTTAAGCTGTCTTTAGTAAAATATACTATACTTATTATTTTGACTTGCTGTCAGTATCATGATAGGTGGGTGTCTGATGTTTTCGATAAGTTTTCGGATAGATAACTGTATAAAACGTAACTTGGTGGGAGGAAAGGCATGAGATTTGCGTATTGTCCGTATTGCGGAAGCAAATTAGTGAAGAAAGAAATCGGAGATGAAGGTTTAATACCCTATTGTGCGAAATGCGAAATTCCTTTATGGGATATGTTTACAACAAGTATCATTGCAGCGGTTGTAAATGAGAATCACGAAATTGCCCTTTTACGTCAGAATTACGTGTCCACAACCAAATATGTATGTGTTGCCGGAATTATGAAAATTGGAGAAGCGGCAGAAGAAACAGTGGTTCGTGAAATCAAAGAGGAAATCGGATTAACAGTTAAAAATTTGGAATTTGTTCAGAGTTATCCTTACGATAAAAAGGAAATGCTGATGCTTGGATATAAGGCGACTGTGGAAAGGGCCGATTTTGTCATATCCGGAGAGGTGGATTCCGTAGCGTGGGTGAGATTTGAAGACGCTTTGGATTTACTCCGGGAAGGGAGCATCGCATGGCAGCTGGTGAAGACGGTAATTGAAGGAGAAAAAGCCTAAACCATTCAAGGTTACTGGAATGTGTGGATACAGATTGAGAGGAGAATAATGAGCAGGTTTTCTGAGTACATAGGTTCCCAGTTTGGGAACCCCAGAGGCATATTTGGTGTTGTATGCTGTCTCATCATGAATACAATCAATAAGGCTATGTATAAAAGAACGGTAGCGCTTATGGATGTTCCGCAGGGAGAAAAAGTCTTGGACATCGGTTACGGCAACGGATATCTGCTGAAGCTGTTGGATAAAGTCTGTAAAGCAAATTTGTACGGCATTGACATTTCTGCAGATATGCAGAGTCTGGCAATGAAGAAGAATAAGTCTGCGGTGCAGGAGGGGAGGATGCATTTGTGTGTGGGAGACTGCTGTAATCTTCCGTATGAAGATGAGAACTTTGCGGCAGTAACCTCGATCAACACCGTTTATTTCTGGAGAGATACTCTAAAGGGCTTACAGGAAATAAAGAGATGTTTAAAACATGGGAGTTGTTTTTACAATGTGGTCTACACAAAAAAGTGGCTGGACACTTTATCCTACACGGAAAAGGGATTCAAAAAGTTTGAACCGGAGCAGCTGGCACAGCTTGGGTATGAGGCAGGATTCGCAGATGTTGAAGTGCAGGAAATCGTGAAAGAGAAGAGCTTTGTTGTAGTGTATAAGAAATAAGCTTCAGCTTCAAAACATGCTTTCTCAATATAAGATATATGGTTTTTGCAGGGAAAACGAAATCTTTGAATATATCCTGTCGGTAGAATAGATACCGTCGGAGTGGGATTGGATGAGAGGAGAAATATGGATATCATATACAAAAGACTCAGTGAGAAGGAACTTCACACTTTTATAGAAATGCGCATCCGTCAGTTGCGGGAAGAAGGCGCAAAGGAAGAGATTGATTTGCATCCCGCGCTGCAGGATTATTATGCCCGGCATATGGCGGACGGTACGTTTGTATCATGGCTTGCCATGGATGGAGACATAATAGTGGGGACCAGTGGAATGTCATTCGTGGAGAAACCGCCGTATTTTGGGTGTCCAAGCGGGCGGATAGGTCTTTTGTCCAGTATGTTTACGGATAAGGAATACAGAAGACGGGGAATCGCCAAAGAACTGCTTTCCCGCGTGATGGAAGAAGCGAGGCAACATGGTTGCGGCGCGGTTCAAATTACGGCTTCCGATATGGGAGTACTGTTATATAAGGATTTTGGATTTGAACATAACGGTAATTTTATGCAGTACAGGTTGTAGGTTTATAAGAAGTTGCGGAGGCAATATTTTTGAATGGAATGCTTGTTGTAAAGGTGGAGTACGAGAAAAAATGTCAAAAGCTTTTGCAAAGGAAAATGCACATCTTTCCATTGATGAAAAGCTTGAGAAAATAAAATCAGTTCCCAATATGGGAGAACCTTTACGGAATGAAGACGGGACAATAACAGTGAAAGCTGTAAATTATTCGGATGGAGAAAAATACTTATGTGCATGCTCAAATTTTAACGGACTTAAATATGACTATAGTGTATCTAAAAATTACTGCTTTTGTTGTGCAGGACATTTTAAACATCATTATGAAATAATGCTGGGAGTAAAAATGAAGACTCTTGAAATAGAATCTTCGCCATTAGAAAGTAATGGAAAAAATCCTTGTGTTATAAAGTTTGCAATTTTATAAATCCTAATTGAACGAAAAACCGTTCTGATGAGGGAGTTTTCATAAACATTATGCGGAGGAAAAAATGGCAAAGAAAGACCCGAGTATTGTGACCCATAGGCTGCTTATCCGACCTATGACAAATGAGGAAATCAGAACTTTGATGCTGAAAACAGAAAATGAGGACTTAAGGCAGGCATACGGTGAAATGCTGAGCGGATGCGAAGCGAATCCCGAACAGCGAATCTGGTACGCACCATGGAGGATAAGCCTAAAAAAGGAAGATACCTATATAGGTGATATCGGGTTCAAAGGGCCTCAAAGGAATAATGCTGTTGAAATAGTTTATGGTATACGAAAGGAATATGAGGGCCGGGGATTTACAACAGAGGCGGTGAAGGCTTTGACAGAGTGGGCTTTTTCAAATGAAGAGGTTTATTTTGTGGAGGCAGAGACTGCACCTGAAAATATGGCATCACAAAAAGTCCTTGAAAAGAATGGATTTTCAGCCGATGGAGAAGGCAATGAGGGAATGCGCTTTGTCAAGGAGCGGGAGGAGACTGCATGGATGCCACTCTACCTGTGCTTCGGTGTCTGCATCGGTACTGCTGTGGGTCAGTCCCTGGATAATCCGGCAATGGGAATAAGTCTGGGCATGTGTATCGGAATGTGCATAGGAGTTGCTTTGGATGCGTCCTGGAAGAAAAGGAGAAAAGAAATCCGGGAGAAAAGAAAATCCGGCAGGGAACAAAACAGATAATGCGAAAACAGTTCCTTAACCGGAATGTATGCGTTGAAAAATTACAAGGAGGACACGATATGTATCAGATAATTGACGGAAAGAAGATTTCTCAGGAAATCAAGGACGAGTTAAAGGAGCAGGTGGCACAGCTGAAAGCGGAGGGGAAGAGCAGATGTCTTGCTGTAGTTCAGGTGGGCAATGATCCGGCTTCCGGCGTTTACGTGAACAACAAGAAGAAGGCGTGCGAGTATATCGGTATCGACTCTCTCTCCTACGAACTTCCGGAGGAGACCAACGAGGAGGAACTTTTGAAGCTAATCGGAGAATTGAATACAAGAGAGGATGTAAACGGTATTCTGGTACAACTGCCCGTGCCGAAGCATATCGACGAGGAGAAGATTCTGCTTGCTATCGCACCGGAGAAGGATGTGGATGGTTTTCATCCTGTCAATGTAGGAAACTTAAGCATCGGAAGACCGGGTTATGTATCCTGCACTCCTGCCGGTATCATTCAGCTTTTAAAACGCTCCGGTATTGAGATAGAAGGAAAGGAGTGTGTTGTATTGGGAAGAAGCAACATCGTGGGCAAGCCCATGGCGATGCTTCTGCTTCGGGAGAACGGCACTGTTACCGTCTGTCATTCCCGCACGAAGAACTTAAAAGAAATTACAAAGCGCGCGGATATTCTGGTTGCAGCTATCGGCAAACCTAAATTCATTGATGCAAGCTATGTGAAGGAGGGCGCTGTCGTTATCGATGTAGGAATTCACCGCAATGAGAATAACAAGCTATGCGGCGATGTAGACTTTGACAGTGTAGCACCTCACTGTAGCGCTATCACTCCCGTACCCGGAGGTGTTGGTCCCATGACCATTGCCATGCTTATGAACAACTGTGTGAACGGAGTGTTGTAGGTATTGAAAAAAAGTCTTGCAAACCCGCATTTCTGTGATACAATGGGTGTGACAATCGAATAGTGAGAGGTTTATTTGTTCGAAGAGGAGAAGAGCATAATGAAAAAGTTATTACTTTTAACGGCGCTTCTGACAATGGCTGTACTGGGTGGATGCGGCTCAGACGGCACAGGAGAGTCTTCGGGGGATAATTCCTCTATGGAGTCTGTAAAGGATTCGACGGAAGCAAATTCCGGGGAGCCTGTTTACGGAGGCTCCGTTGTTGTAGGAATACAACAGGATATTGACAGTCTTGACCCACACAAAGCAACTGCGGCAGGAACTAAGGAAATTTTGTTTAACATCTTTGAGGGCTTGGTAAAGCCTGATAAGAACGGCGACTTGATGAAAGCAATCGCCAGTGATTATACCGTTTCTGAGGATGGTCTGGTTTATACCTTTACTCTCAGAGAAGGCGTGAAGTTCCACAACGGTAATGTTGTGACAGCTGAGGATGTAAAGTATTCTCTGGAAAGAGCTTCCGGCCTGCTGGACGGTACACCTCTGATTTCTTCATTGAGCGTTTTGACAAGTGTTGATATTATCGACGATAAGACGGTTCAGGTCACAGTGGGCAGTGCCAACACAGAGTTGATTTACAGCTTTATGGCAGCTATCATTCCTGCGGGCAGCGGGGAAGATGAGAACGGAACACCCATCGGTACCGGACCGTTTTCTTTTGTTTCCTATACCCCTCAGGTGGGTATTGTGGTGAAGAAGAATGCAGATTACTGGCAGAAAGGGCTTCCTTATCTGGATGAGGTGAATTTCAAGATTGTGAATAGTCCGGACACAGCACTTTTGGAGATTCAGGGCGGTTCCATTGATATTTATCCTTACCTGACGGATAGCCAGGCCAATGAACTGAAGGACAGTTTTCAGATTCTGTCTGCACCTTCCGTCAATGTTCAGGCGCTGTTTTTAAACAACGCAGATCCGGTGCTTAGCGATGTTCGTATCAGACAGGCAATCTGTTATGCCCTGGATAAGGACATGGTAAATGACTTTGTTGCAGGCGGAAATGCTACCTTGATCAGTTCGGCAATGCTTCCGACACTGCAGACCTACTATGTGGATCTGAATGATACCTATGGTACCGGGGCAAACATTGAAAAGGCCAAGGAACTGATGACAGAGGCAGGTTATCCTGATGGATTTGATTTGGAGATTACGGTTCCTTCCAACTACGAGTTCCACATGCAGACGGCTGAGGTTGTGGCAGAGCAGCTGAAGGCAGCAGGAATCAATGCTGTCATCAATCCCGTGGAGTGGAATACCTGGCTGGAGGAATGCTATACAAACCGCAATTACCAGTCTACCATTTGTGCCATTACAAGCGATATGACACCGGGATATCTGATGAACAGATTCCAGACAGATTCCAAAAAGAACTTTATTAACTTTGCCAGCGCAGAGTATGATGAGACATATCTGAAGGCAGCGGCTGCAATGGATTCCGCAGAGAAAGCAGAATATTACAAGCAGCTGCAGAAGATACTGAATGATGAGGCGGGTAGTGCATTTATTCAGGTGCCTCCCATCACCATCGCCATGAATCCCAAGCTGGCAGGCTATGTATTCTATCCTGTTTATGTACAGGATATGAGCACAGTATACTTCGTAGAGAATTAGAAAATTTTCTCGCCTTGGGAAGGAGGAAAGCGGTCTGTGAAATACTTTATTAAAAAATTAATCACTCTCATTATGACATTGTTTCTTGTTTCCGTAGCCGCTTTCCTTGCTTTTCAAATCATTCCCGGGGACGTGGTTACATCCATTCTGGGAACGGAAGCCACTCCCGAGAGGGAGGAGCAGCTTCGGGAAGAACTGGGCTTAAATAAGCCGCCGGTGGTGCGATACTTCAACTGGGCCGGAGGTGTGCTTCGGGGCGATCCGGGGCGCAGCTATCGGTACTCCAAGAATATGAATGAGATGATGCCCGTTGCAGAGCTGATTGGAGATAAACTTCCCGTCACACTCTGGCTTGCCGCGGTGGCACTGGTTTTGATTATTCTGGTATCTGTTCCACTGGGGGTTTTATGGGCTAGGAGTGCAAGCCGTTCGGGCAGAGCGGCTCATTTTCTGGATGCCGCACTGGGTGTCGTCACTCAGACTACCATGGCAATCCCCTCTTTTTTTCTGGGTATTCTGGTGACATATCTTTTCGGCATCCTGTTTAAGCTTTTTACCCCCGGCGGCTATATCAGCTATCAGGAAAACTTTGCAGGCTTCCTGGGCTATCTGTTGTTCCCGGCGCTGTCCATTGCATTACCCAAAATCGCAATGACGGCAAGATTTTTGAGAAATTCCATGCTGACCGAACTGAAATCTGATTATGTGCGCACGGCTTACAGCAAGGGCTGCACCAGACGACGCGTGATGTACGGTCATGTGCTGCGAAATGCCTTGATGCCGGTAGTCACTTTTCTCGGTATGATTATTGCGGAGATTGTGGCGGGCAGCATTGTCATTGAACAGGTATTTGGTCTGCCCGGTATCGGAAGACTGTTAATCAGCTCCATCAATACCCGGGATTTCCCTGTGGTGGAGATATTGATTTTATATATTACCTTTGTGGTTATTTTTGTATATTTTCTTGTGGATATTTTATACAGGGTCATTGACCCGAGAATCAGTGAAAAGTAGCAATGGGGAAGAATGTCGGGCAGGAATACTTTATGAAGAAAACAAACGGCGGAAAATGGAATAAGTATTTGGTTGCAGGCCTGCTTATGACAGGTCTTGCCGTGCTGCTTGGAATTGTGGGCTTTTTCTGGACACCTTACAGTACCACGGCCATGTCCGCCTCGGAAAAGTTTGTGGGGCCGTCTCTGTACCATCTGTTCGGCACCGATAACTTTGGCCGTGACATTTTTTCCAGAGTGATGCAGGGCTTGAGCACCACCATTGTCATCGGCAGTCTTGTTGTTTTGTTCTCTGCCTCCATCGGTATACTCCTTGGAGCCCTGACAGGTTATTTTGGCGGAATTTTGGATGAAATCGTAATGCGGATTACAGATGCCGTCAACGGCTTCCCCAGTATCCTTCTGGCGCTGGTATTGATCAGCATTCTGGGAAACGGCAAACAGAATGTGATTCTGGCTCTGGGTATTGTCTTTGTGCCCAGCTATGTGCGGATTGTGCGAAGCGAATTTATACGGCTTAGAGATGCGGACTATATCAAGCGCGCAAGACTTATGGGAGTAAGCAGAATGCGAATATTGTTTGTGCATATTCTGCCCAATATCTTTTCCGTGTTCTGGGTATCGGTGATGATTGGCTTCAACAATGCAATTCTGGCGGAATCAGGTATGAGCTATCTGGGAATCGGTGTACAACCGCCCGATGCCAGCCTGGGCAAGATGCTTTCGGACGCGCAAGGGTATTTGCAGACGGCACCATGGTATGCACTGGCCCCCGGACTCACCATTGTCTGGGTAGTGCTGGGGTTTTCGCTGTTCAGCGAGGGCATACGGAGGTCACAATATGGTTAAAATTGAAAATCTCTCTGTGGCCTTCGACGGGACAGAGGTTGTAAAAAATGTGAATCTGGAGCTGAAGGACGGTGAAATCCTGGGCGTGGTGGGTGAATCGGGCTCGGGAAAGTCCGTGACGGCGCTGACACTGATGGGGTTGGTGGCGGAAACGGCGGAGATTACCTCGGGAAGAATTCTCTTTGACAATGTGGTGCTCAGAGAGGCGGGTAAACCTTTGGATAAGGCGTTGTACCGCAAATATCAGGGCGCGGAGATGTCCATGGTATTTCAGGAGCCCATGACTTCCCTGAATCCTACCCAGAGAGTGGGCAGACAAGTGGAGGAGATGCTGCGTCTTCACACAGATTTTACAAAGGAAGAAATCAGGGCAAAAGTTCTGGAGACCTTTGAGGCAGTAGGGCTTCGGGATATAGAAAAGGTTTATGACAGCTATCCCCATCAGCTTTCCGGCGGTATGCGCCAGAGGGTGATGATTGCCATGGCAATTATACTGCATCCCGATCTTGTGGTGGCGGATGAACCTACCACGGCGCTGGATGTAACCATTCAGAACCAGATAATTGAGCTCCTCCGGGAAATCAATACCAGAGAACAGAATGCCATGCTGTTTATCACCCATGACCTGAATCTGGCCAGACGAATCTGTCATCGCATTGCGGTTATGAAGGATGGGCGTGTGGTGGAACAGGGGAAGACCGAGGATATTTTTCAGCATCCTCGGGAGGTGTATACGAAGAACCTGATTGAGGCGGTTCCTTCCCGGATGAAACGGAGAGTTTCCGTCATGCGTAAACCTATGCAGGGCAGTGTAAGCGGTGGCGGAGCAGAGGCGGCAACGGGCGCGGAAATGACTGCCGGTGCAAAGAATGCAGGGGGTACTGCGGCGGATGAAAGCCTTACTTCCGTGCTTCAGGTTCGCAACCTGTCCGTTTTTTATCAGGACGGAAGCAACAGCTTGTTTGCGGGAAAGAGGCGTCATTGCGTGGTGGAGGGGGCAAACTTTGACATTTACAGGGGAGAAAGCCTGGGGCTGGTGGGTGAGAGCGGATGCGGTAAGACCTCTCTCTCCAAGGCAATTCTCGGAATGAACAGTGACATCACGGGGAAGGTAGTTCATGGCAGTATCCGTCCGCAAATGATATTTCAGGACCCTTATAGCAGCCTGAATCCCACAAAGACCATCGGCTGGCTTCTACAGGAGCCGCTTCGGGCGGCCGGAAAGTTGGATAAATCCCTTGCTATGACGAAGGGGGACATGGAGGCTGCAGCTTTCGACATGCTGCACCGCGTGGGGATGGAGGATAAATATTTCCACAGGAAGCCCTCGCAGCTCTCCGGCGGACAGAGACAGCGAATCAGCATCGGGCAGGCGCTGATTACAAGGCCGGGACTGATTGTGGCGGATGAGCCGGTGTCTGCGTTGGATGTAACCATACAGGCACAGATTATGGAACTGATGCAGAAGCTTCAGCAGGAGATGGGGCTTTCTTATCTGTTTATTTCCCACGATATCAATGTCGTCTACAAGATGTGTGACAGGATTATGGTGATGAAGGAAGGGAAAATTATGGAAATCGGGGAGACGGAGGAGCTTTTCCGTCATCCCGCACAGGAGTATACAAAGCAGTTGTTGGGGGCATCCTGACACAGCATCATGACAACTTGGACATACATTTCCTCCCACAGGCATATATTTTCATTGCAAATATGCTTGGGGAGGATTTTTCTTTGTTTGAACAATACAGTACTTCGGAAACCATAGCAGAATTAAAAACGGACGTGGGGAAGGGGCTGACAATGGCGGAAGCAGGGCGCAGAAGGAAGCTGTACGGCACAAATGAGATGAAGGCAGCCCGAAAGAAGACGGTTTTGGAGTCGTTCCTGGGACAACTGAACGACCCGTTGATCTATGTGCTGATTGTGGCAGCGACGGTGTCTGTCTTCCTGGGCGAGGTGAGTGATGCTATTATTATCGGGGTAGTGGTATTTGTCAATGCTACGGTGGGGGTATTGCAGGAAGGGAAGGCGCGAAAAGCCCTGGAATCCTTGAAAAAACTGACCAGCCCCAAAGCCATGGTCATCCGGGAAGGCAGACGGATAGAGATTCCGGCGGCGGAACTGGTAAAGGGCGATTTGGTATGCCTGGAAGCCGGGTGTCAGGTGCCGGCGGACATGAGACTGGTATCTGCGGTTAACCTGAAGATAGAAGAATCCGCGCTGACGGGAGAGTCCCTGCCCATGGAGAAGGACAGCGGCTTTCAGGCTCCCCCGGGCAGGCAGATTCCCCTGGGAGACCGTAAGAATATGGCATATATGTCCACAATCGTCACCTATGGCAGGGGAGAGGGTGTGGTGACAGCCACAGGCATGGACACGGAACTGGGACAGATTGCTGCAATGATTACGGAGGCCAAGGAGGAAATGACCCCGCTGCAAAAGCGGCTGGGGGAGCTGGGCAGGGTGCTGAGCTTTCTGTCACTGCTGTTGTGTGCAGCTCTGTTTGTCATCGCCGTACTACAGAAAAGGAATGTGGGAGAGATGCTGATTACGGCTATCTCTCTGGCGGTTGCCGCAGTACCGGAGGGACTTCCTGCGGTGGTGACAATCTGTCTTGCTCTGAGTGTTACCAGAATGGTAAAAGTAAATACCATCGTGCGGAGGCTCCCCTCTGTAGAGACTCTGGGAGCGGTGAGTGTTGTCTGCTCCGATAAGACCGGAACTCTGACACAGAACAGGATGACAGTGGAGAAGTGCTTTTTAAACGGACGCATCATGACGGTGGAAGAGATACGACCCGGGGAAAACCCCGACTTTTTACGGGGGCTGGTGCTGTGCAATGATGCACAGGCAGAACAGGGAAGCAGGACAGGAGACCCCACAGAACTTGCACTGCTGGACCTGGGAGAAGAGCTGGAACTGGACAAAGAGACTGCGGAAAGCTGTTTTCCCAGGGTGGATGAGTTATCCTTTGACTCGGACAGAAAAATGATGACAACGCTGCACCGGAAAGTTAAGAACGGAAGCGGGCAGTGCGGTTCTCCCCTTGCCGTGGGGCAAACAGTAGCATACACCAAGGGAGCTCCCGATGAGGTGCTGAAGAGATGTGTATCCTTCATGACCGCAGGCGGCGTTGCTGTGCGTCTGTCCGAAGTGCTGCGCAGACAAGTTTGGGACGCAGTGGCTGATATGTCCGGGGAGGCTCTGCGTACACTGGCGGTAGCCATGAGAACAGGTGTGAGCAGTCCGGAAGAGGAACAGTTGACTTTTCTGGGACTTGTGGGCATGCGGGATCCCGCCAGACCGGAAGCGGCGGCTGCGGTGGCGGATTTCAAGGGCGCGGGGGTGACCACGGTGATGATAACCGGCGATCATGTGGATACAGCCTTTGCCATCGGAAAACAGTTGGGAATCGCGGAGCGCTTTGAGCAGTGCATGACCGGAGAGATGCTGGGCCATCTGACAGATGAGGAATTGAGAGAGAAGCTGGAAGATACCAGAGTGTTTGCCAGGGTTTCTCCTGCCCAAAAGGTACGGATTGTGGACGGTTTCAAATTCCGGGGAGAGATTGTTGCTATGACCGGAGACGGAGTCAACGATGCGCCTTCTCTGAAGAAAGCGGATATCGGAATTGCCATGGGAAAGTCGGGAACGGACGTTGCGAGACAGGCGGCGGACATGATTTTGACGGACGATAATTTTGCCACTATCAGGAGGGCTATCGAGGAGGGCAGGGGAGTCTACGAAAACATCCGAAAATCGGTTATTTTCCTGCTCTCCTCCAATTTGGGTGAAATCATCACCATGTTTCTTGCGGTGGTCTGCGGGCTGGCTTCACCCCTGAAATCCAGCCATATTCTTTGGATTAATCTGATTACGGACTCTATGCCGGCGTTGGCCCTGGGAGTAGATAAAAATGATGGTCAAAGCCTGATGCGGCAGCTGCCCAGAAAGGCAAAGGAGAGCCTTTTTGCAAGGGGCGGTCTGCTCTGCACCTGCTTTTACGGGGCGCTGATTGCTGCGGTGAGCCTGACGGCGTTTCTCATGCTGCCCTGTGCAATTTTGCACATAAGGGGAATGGAAGTCGAAATTCCGCAGTTGGCGGCTATTCTGGAGGAACCATGGTTACTCTCCAAGGCCCAGACCTATGCCTTTACGGTTTTGGGTATGAGCCAGCTCTGGCATGCGGTGGGAATGCGGGACACAAGTGTTTCCGTATTTCGCAGAAAGCTTCTGGACAATCCGCTGATGATTTTTGCCTGTATCATCGGCTTTTTGCTTCAGTTCGCGGTGACGGAGGTCCCTGTCCTGATTGAGGCATTCGGCACCTCCCCGCTTTCCGGCAGGGAGTGGATGCGGCTCAGTATCCTCTCCGCCATGCCTCTGGCAGCACATGAAATTATTGCTTTACTTTTTTCACCTTCCCCAGCTCGGCATTGATAATCTGCAGGGCGTTTTCCGGTACTTTACTGTCCGGGACGCCGCCCATTCCGGTCATCATGTCTGACAGTTCGTAAAGGGTCTTTTGACCCATCATAGCCAGCATGGATTTTTTCATGCGCATGCCGGTCATGGAATACATGGCACCTGCCAGAATGGAGAAGGCTTCGTCGTTTGCGGAGATATCGTTTATGGTATCGTGCACGGAGAAATGCTCCTCGGAGAATTCCATGGGCGCGTCACTTGCCACGGTGGTCACATGCTCAAACCAATTTGCGACACCGTCGGCATCATCCTCTTCCTGTGGCAGGGTATAGATGTCCGGTTTTTTCCCGACTTTTTCCAGAGTGATAGAGTCAGACACGGTAAAACTGCTTTGCATGGCAGTGTTCCGGATGCCGGAGGGGTAACCGGACGCAGAAGAGTTACCGGAAACGGAATTATTGTCCGAAAACACATACGACGCAGTATCTGCCGTGGCGGTAAGGAAAGTAAAGCCATTGCTTAGGGGGACATTTTCAAAGAGGAAAACCCTGTCTCCGTGTTGTGTGGCAAAAGGCATACCATTCACATAAAGAGAAACCCGGGATAGATTAGAATAGACCTTAACGGTGGCTGTGTTCCCGGTCCGCTGGGCGTAGCGTCTGCCACAGAGGTAAACGAAAGGTTCCCTGCTCCAGTAGGCCTTGTACAAATAAAAAGCTTCCTTCTTTATTTTTCTGTCCATGGTGACAAGTCCCTTGTTGTTCCGTCCGGCAGTCCCGCCCTCGTTTCTGGCGGCACAGCCGAAATCAAACATATTCCAGACGTGGGTAGCCCAGAGGTAGGGGCGTTCCATGAGAATTTTTGCCATATGCTCGTGGTATTCCGCCTGATAGGCTTCTGAATAGTCCCGGCATTTGGGCGCGTCGGGTTGGTAGGTAATGATACCCTCTGCACCATATTCCGAGAGCCCCAGACAAATTTCGGGGTGTTTTGCGTGAAACTCATCCAGCCACTTTTCGTTGTTTTCGTAGGTTCCGCCGTACCAGCCAAAATAGTGGTTATAGCTTTCCACATCCGTAATTCCGTGGAGCGCGCTGTCCATGGGGAGCATACTTACGTGGGCAATGGTGGTAAGACGGCCGGGGTCAATCTGTTTGACCAGAGCGTTTAAGTCCTCATGATTCCCGATTAGCCCGGGTTTTTCTCCGGCAATGGTAATCTCATTGGAGATACCCCAGAAACAGATGGAAGGGTGATTGTAGTTCTGATAGATTAAGTCCTCCATCTGCAGACGGCAGTTTTCATGAGCCTTGGGGTCGTCACTCTGACAGCTGATATAGGGAATTTCCGCCCAGACAATGAAGCCGTACTCGTCACAGGCATCGTAAAAATCTCTGCTGTGCTGATAGTGGGCAAGGCGCACGGTGTTTGCCCCCAACTCTGCAATCAGTGCGGCATCCTCGTAGTGTTCCTCTCTGGTCAGGGCATTTCCCTTCCAAAGCCTGTCCTGATGGCGGGAGACGCCTCTGAGCATCATAGGTTTGCCGTTTAAGAAAAATCCCTTTTCCGGGTCTACAGAAAAGCTCCTGATACCGAAGCGGGAGGAAACCTCGTCCACGGTCTCGTTGCGATAGACCAGTGTTGCAGTGCAGCGATAGAGATAAGGGTCGTCCACACCTTGCCAGAGATGGGGAGAGGGTAACAGGACATCTGCCCTGGAATCTGCGGAAGGACGCCAAACCTCAGCGACTGCTTTCTCTTCCCTGTCTGTAATCAGATAACGCACTGTGTAATCGGGGGAGGGATTTGTCACCCAGCTGTTCAGGTGAAGTATCGCAGCTTGTGAGAGGCTGTCTGCAATCTCCGGTGTGATGGCAAGGCCGCCGGCACCGTGAAAGGCTACATCAAAGTGGGTTCCGGGCAAAATCAGCAGATTGACGCCTCGGTACAGTCCTCCGTAAAAAGTAAAGTCTGCCATCTGGGGATAGATGTGGCTTCGGTTTGTGTTATCTACAGCGATGGTCACAGTGTTGGACTTTGCAGATTGGGATTCTCCCGGATACAGCGCATCTGTCATATCTACGGTAAAGGAAGAGTAACCGCCCTCGTGACTGCCGAGTTCGCGGTCGTTTACAAGTATTTTGGCAGAGAGCCCTGCTGCAAGCACCTCCAGAACAACCCGCTCGCCTTCACGAAGAGAGGGGGTAGGAAACTGTTTTGTATAAAAATATTCGCCCCTGTCATATTGTCCTTTTCCGTCCATACCGTCCACAGCATTCCAGGTGTGGGGCAGATTTACTGTCTCGTGGTGAACACGGTCTTTTGAAAATTGCCAGTTCTCGTTAAATTTGATGGTCTGTCTCATGTCTCATCCTTCCGTCGCAACTGCGGCATTTTTTTGATTTAGTATAAACATAGACGATAAAAATATCCATAAAAGTTATGTGAATTAATATAAAAAAAGTCTGTTTGTGTCTGCTAAAAGTGGTTTCCCGAGGACGAAAACTGTGGTATAATGATTCTGCTAACGCAGAATGCAAGTCGGCTGACGCCGTCTTGCCGACACTGCGTGTCTGAAATGAAATGCGAGCAGAAAAGGGGAAACAGAATGGATAAAATTATTTTGACAGGTGACAGACCTACGGGAAGGCTGCATGTGGGACATTATGTAGGTTCACTGCGCAGACGTGTGGAACTGCAGAATTCAGGGGAATATAAAAAGACATTTATCATGATTGCCGACGCCCAGGCCCTGACGGATAATATTGAAAATCCGGAAAAGGTTCGCCAGAATATTATTGAGGTGGCGCTGGATTATATGTCCTGCGGTCTTGACCCCGCAAAATCCACCTTGTTCATCCAGTCTCAGATACCTGAACTGTGTGAGCTGACCTTCTATTATATGGACCTTGTGACAGTAGCGAGATTACAGAGAAATCCCACTGTAAAGAGTGAAATCCAGATGCGAAATTTCGAGGCCAGCATTCCGGTGGGCTTTTTTACCTACCCTATCAGCCAGGCTGCTGATATCACAGCCTTTAAAGCGACTACGGTTCCCGTGGGAGACGATCAGTTGCCCATGATTGAGCAGACCAGAGAAATCGTTCATAAATTCAACACCGTATACGCTCCGGTTTTGGTAGAGCCTGCAGCACTTTTGCCTGAGAACGAGGCATGTAAGAGACTGCCCGGCACGGACGGAAAGGCGAAGATGAGTAAGTCTCTGGGAAACTGTATCTATCTGGCAGACACTGCAGACGAGGTGCGGACAAAGATTATGAGCATGTATACAGACCCTCTGCATTTGCAGGTCAGCGACCCGGGACATCTGGAGGGGAACACCGTGTTCACATATTTGGATGCCTTCTGTAAGCCGGAACACTTTGAAAGATATCTGCCGGAGTACGCAAATCTGGATGAACTGAAGGCTCATTATCAGAGAGGCGGACTGGGCGATGTGAAGGTAAAGAAACTTCTGAATAATATCATGCAGGAGATTCTGGAGCCTATCCGTAACCGTAGAAAGGAACTGGAAAAGGATATTCCCGCGGTGTATGATGTGCTGAGAAGGGGAAGCGAAACGGCAAGAGAGGTAGCTGCTCAGACCTTATCAGAGGTAAAGAGCGCCATGAGAATCAATTACTTTGAGGATAAAGAACTGATTCGGATGCAGAGTGAAAAATACGAGGGGACAGTATAACCATAAAGTCATGAATGGGCAGAATGAGAGACAGCATGAAAAAAGATACGGATGAGTTCGACATGGGAGAACTGGATTTGGAAGAGCTTGACTTGGAAAATGACTCGGACTGTGAGGAAGAACTGAAGGATGAATTTGAGGACTGGTCGGAGGAGCAGAAACCGTTAAAGCCCGGAACCATGATACTTGTATTTCTGGGACTTGTGGTATTGGCGGCAATTATCTGCGCCATACTCTGGAACTTTACCCATAGGGATAGCGAAGACGGCGGTAACTCGGGTGTTTCTACGGAAATGTCTCAGGAAACCGGAGAAGATTCGTACGCGGTATCCTCCGATGTTGTAAGTGGGGAGGGAATAGCTGTGTCAGAGCCTGATTCTGAAGAGGTGTCATCTCTGCCCGATGAGGGGACAGGTTCTTTACAGGAGCAGGAAGAAAAGGCTGAATCTGTGGCTGGTTCCGAGGCAGAAGACAGTTCTGAATCTACGGCTGCTTCGGAGGCGGAGAGCGACGATGCCAACCGCGTTAGTACGAAGGACGGCAGAGTCATTGTTTTTACGAACTGTGACGATTTTGTGTCCCCGAAAGAATATGTAAACTTACGTCTGGAGCCAAGTACCTCGGAAGGGAATGCCACGGTACACTGCAGACTGAACTACGGCGAGACGGTACACAGAACCGGCATCAGCGAGGATTCCGGCTGGTCCAGAGTGGAGAAAGATGGTGTGGTCTGCTATGTGGTGACCAGTTATGTGTATGTGGTGGAGGAAACACAGTAGATTCGTAAATATGAAGAAAACATATGCGCCTGATATTGCAGAGTAAACAAAATGATGTATCGGGAATAAAGTTCCTTCGGATAGGAGATAATGGTAAAAAATCTCTATATTCGGAGGAATTTGCTTATGAATCAGAAATTGGGCAAGGCAAGCATAAGACCGGAGCAGCCGGTATATATCTTGAACAGCGGCAGTGTGGTGGGCACGAAAGAAGGGCAGGGGCCGTTGGGGCTTCTGTTTGATATGGTGGGCGAGGATGATATGTTTGGCTGTGAAACATGGGAAGAGGCAGAAAGCAGACTACAGAAGGATGCGGTATATCTGGCATTGACCAAGTCCGGGTTGCAGCCCGAGGATGTCTCTTTTATCTTTGCGGGTGACTTGTTGGGTCAATCAATAGCCACATCATTTGGTATATCTACCTATCAGATACCACTATTAGGTGTATATGGTGCCTGTTCTACCTGTGGAGAATCGTTGACTCTGGGAGTCATGAGTATTGCGGGCGGATTTGCGGACAGAGTGGTCTGTGTAACCTCCAGCCA
>Ga0129313_1000073_pt1 | contig 100664 bp, 87 predicted proteins | sample O1105metagenome_FD_94436 | JGI IMG/M metagenome (GOLD analysis project Ga0129313, IMG submission 94436) | Orangutan group fecal microbial communities from fecal samples from Wisconsin, USA - O1105 metagenome | ecosystem: Host-associated > Mammals > Digestive system > Large intestine > Fecal...
ATGAACTTTGAGTGCAGTGACGCTGAGAAACAGGCAAGGATATTCCTTACGACATTTGGCATTGACTACGACGCCATTACCAAGGAGCAATTTATCAATCTCATCGAAGTGTTAAAGTTGTCCAAACACATGAAAAGCCCAACTAACCAGCGTGGCAAGGCACGGCCATACCAGCCGCATGGAAAGGGAAACGGAAACGCAAATAAACAGAAAAACACGCCATACTCAGCCTTTGAAGTTGAATATGGCGTGTTTTTTCGTTGACCAATCCCGTCTGACAGATGCTCATTTCGTGTTATTTGGCTAACACTGTTTTACGAACACCTGCCCTCCTCCCGCCCTTTTTATTCGATTTGTTTTGTCGTACTCCGAACAATTACTTCCGGCAGCGTAATGTAACCATGAATGTGAATGGCAGGATTCCGTATATTTTTCAAAAGCTGCATTGCAGCTTGAACCCCCAGATCAAATACATCAATATTTACTACGGTCGGAGACGGATCCATGATCTGAGAATAAGGATAATCATCAAATGTAATAACCTGTATATCTTCTGGCATAGACAGCCCAGCCATATTGATTGCTTTCAGTGCCCCGATGGCGATCGTATTATTCTCGCAAATCAAACTGTCGATCTGCCGTTTCTCTTTTAACAGCTCAGTTGCTGCACGCTGGCCTTCCTCAATACTTGAATCTGTATAGCGGATATTTTCGTCTTCGATTTTAATATTAAATTCTGAAGCTGCGATTTTCGCCCCATCCAACCGCTCCTGCGAAATGTGTTCATCCATACGCCCGCCAATAAAACCGATCCGCTTTGCACCGCCGTTCAGCAACTGACGTGCCGCGAAATCACCGGCCAAGGTATTGTTCGTATCCAGCCAGTTTACCTGACTTTCAAACTCTGGCTTTCCAACGATGATGTAGGGGAAATTATTATGCGTCAAAGTAATTGCTGCGCTGCGTGTAAGCGCCGAACCGTGGATAATCATTCCATCATAACCGCCAGCGGAAATCAGAGATTGTATTGTTTTGCCCGGAGTTTCTTCACCTGCTACATTTAGCAGAGACACGCAATAGCCTTTTCGCGCCAATTCCTGATGTGCGCCGCATAGTATCTCAAACAGGTGTGGATTAGAAAAAGCTTCTCCTTTTTCAAGTGCTGCCAAATATGCGATATTGTGTGTAGAGCGACGCTTGAAATTGGCTGCACGTACATTCGGGGTAAAGTTCATCTGGTTCATAATATCCTTCACTCTGGCCACAGTTGCTTCTGATATTTCCGGAGAGTGATTGATCACCTTACTTACCGTAGAAATCGAAACACCCGCTTCGTGTGCAACGTCCTTGATCGTGATAGCCATGAAATTCCTCCCAAGTCCTCTTACTTTCCGTCTCCGATACTACAACGTTTTCGTAAATTTGTCAACGGTTTTTTATAAAAAAGTATTGACCATGGCAAGGAATTAGATTATATTGTTAGACATAAAGACGGAAATTTCATAAAAACACGTCTGCAATTACGACATTAAGCGAAAGAAAGCGAGGAAAGATCATGATCGTTCGTGAAGCTGTTCTGCATATCCCCCTCTCTCAATATGCATACGCTCCAGATGAAAGCCGCCTAACGCTTCGGCTTAGAGCAGCAAGAAACAATCTCAGCGCTTGCATTGTTCACTACGGAAATCGCGCGCAGAATGAAATCCAAACGAATTTCACCCCATTTTATATGCAGATTGTCGCACACGATGCGTTATTTGACTATTATGAAGCAACCATCACGCCGGGTTTCAGACGTGTTTGTTACTACTTTGAACTTGTCTGCGCAGATGAAACCGTGATTTACTGTGCAGATCTATTTATGAACACCCTCCCACCCACACGCAGCGAATTTTATCAGTATCCGTACATTCGCCGTGAAGAAATCAGCGATGTTCCCCATTGGTTTAAGCACGCAGTCGTATATAACATTTTCCCTGACAGTTTTGCAAGTGGCAAGAGAACATTGGCCGCGAACCCACATCGAGCGGCATCTGGTTATGGCATAACGACCAAATCGCGGCTTGGCGGAACCATTCGCGGTGTAATGGAAAACCTCGACTACATAAAAGCGCTGGGCTTCAACTGTATCTATCTGAATCCAATTTTCGCCGCTGGTGAATATCATAAATATGATCTGATTGACTATTATCATATCGACCCAAGCTTTGGAACAGACGAAGATTTTGAACAGCTCGTTGATACCGCGCACAAAATGGGTATGCGCGTAATCATCGATGGCGTTTTTAATCATAGTGGTACACAGTTTTTTGCATTTCAAGACGTCCTGAAGAACGGCGAGAAATCGCAATACGTTGATTGGTTCTATGACCTGCATTTTCCGCTGACTCAGCCAGACGGCGGCAGCCGGCCGAATTATAGCTGCTTTGCGTATGAACCTAAAATGCCAAAGCTGAATACCTCAAATCCCGAAACACGCGATTATTTTATGGGTGTTTGCAAGCATTGGACCCGAAATTACCATATCGATGGTTGGCGTCTGGATGTAGCGAACGAGGTTGATCGTGAGTTCTGGCGTGCATTCCGGAGAACAGTAAAGAGCGAAAACCCAGAATGCGTTATGATCGGCGAGATTTGGGAAAGCTCGGAAAACTGGCTGCGAGGGGATATGTTTGATTCCACAATGAACTATGATTTCAGAAAAAACTGTCGGGACTTCTTTGCAAACGAAACATTGAATGCCGCAGAATTCCACGCAAGAACTACACAAATGAGAATGCGTTATCCAGAGGGGATCGTGCAAGGCCAGCTCAACCTGCTCGACAGTCACGATGTAAGCCGGTTTTTAAGCCTGTGTGATGGCGATGCACGCAGATTCCAGCTTGCTGTGGTATTCCTCATGACTTTCCCCGGCGTACCGAGCGTATTCTATGGCGATGAGATGGGTATTCTCGGTGATTGCGAAGACGAATATCGTGCCGGTATGCCGTGGGGACAGAACGGAAGATTTTCTTCCTTTTTTCAGGATGTCACCACGCTGCGCAGCAATGAAGCCGTTATCAGTGGGAACTATACATTGCTTCACGCTGAACCAGACAGCCATCTATATGCGTTCGCGAGAGCAACACAGAAGCAAAAAATTACAGTTCTTTTAAACGCAGGCGCAAAGCAGGAAAGCACCGTAAGCCTTGATCTGCCCAAACAAAAGCCACTTTTGTCAGATGGATTTTATAGCGAAAGCATCGGTGGTTATAGCTATGCTGTATGGGTAGAGTCAATTTCGTAAAAATCACGCAGAGCAGAAAGGACGAACACGATGGAAATTACATTAGATCGTTATCCGGAAGGACGGCAGAAAGCTCTCACAATGAGCTATGACGATGGCATTTATGATGACATTCGCTTAATTGAGATTTTTAATAAAAATGGGATCAAAGGTACATTTCATATAAATGGCGGCCTGTTCTGGAAAAAAGACTGGAATCGGATGGATAGAGAAGATGTTCTCCGCGCATATAAAGGGCACGAAATCTCCGGGCATGGCTTTGAACACAAAAAGCTGACCATCTTACCGGACGAGGGAATCATCAACGAGATCATCCATGACAGGGAAAGTCTTGAAGATATCACCGGAACGCCAATTCGCGGAATGTCCTATGCATTCGGCGATGTTGATGACAGAGTTGAACGAATTATTCGATCCCTCGGTATTGAATACGCCAGAGTCGTTCCGACAACAGGAAAATTTGATATTCCCGCAAACTTCCTCCGCTGGGAGGGAACCTGCCATCACGGCGATCATCTCATGGAACGCGGTGAAGAATTCTTAAAGCAGACGCCGTACCAGATGATGCTGATGTATGTTTGGGGTCACAGCTTTGAATTTGCGGGGGACAACAGTTGGGGACTTATGGAGGATTTCTGTGCAATGATGGGCGGCCATGAAGAAATCTGGTACGCAACCAACATTGAGATCTGCGACTATGTAAAAGCTGTTCGTTCGCTGCACTTCACAGTAAAGCAGGACGTTGTTTATAATCCGACTGCATTGGACGTTTGGATTTCCGCTGATGGAAAGCCGGTCAAAGTGCCTGCTGGCGAAACAATTCGTCTGTCCTGATCACGCGCTGTGCTATATCATCTGGCCGATAATCACCCGTACTTTACGTGACCGATATCCGTCTGTAATTTTCGAGTCACGAAAGATATAAAAGGAGGAAAAACATGAAGAAGTTACTCTCACTCATCCTGGCGCTCGTGCTTATGCTCAGCCTTTGCGCGTGCGCTGGCGGGCAGCAGTCCGCCGAAACCACAGCCAATGCTGATGAAACAGCATCAGCAAATCCTTCTGAACCCGCAGCAGAAACCGAATCCGCCGCAGAAGCTGAACCCGCCGCAGAAGAAAAAGAAATCAGCGGCGACCTGCTTGTGTGGCTGCCCTACGAAGATCACGCGCAGGCATTTATCAAGGCATTCAACGAAAAGTATCCGAATGTTAACGTTGAATACGAAATCATCGGTTCGCTGGAAACCGCAGAAAAGCTTTCGCTCGACGGTCCTGCCGGTATCGGTGCCGATGTAATTTGGACGGGAGCCGACAGATTCAATATTGACGATGGCTATATCGAGCCGTTCCCCGCTGATGTTCAAGCCAGAATCGAAGAAGTACTTCTTGATGCAGCGGTCGATGCAAAGATGAAAGACGGAAAAATGTACGGTCTTCCGATTTCTTTGCAGACAGTCGCTTTGTATTATAACAAAGACCTCGTGGAAACGCCGCCCGAAACATTTGAAGAAATCCTTGAATTCGCAAAGACATATAACGATGCTGCAAACGGCAAATACGCGCTGCGTCTGATGCCGAACAGCTCCTACACGAATTATTTCTGCCTGACGCCGTTTGGTTATCGTTGGTTCGGTGAAAACGGTGAAGATTGGAAGAACCCCGGTTTTGACAGTCCTGAGGTTGCTGAAGGTCTTGAATTCTTCAAGTCGCTGCGTACAGCATACGATGTTGACAATGCAGATGCGACTAACGATGCCGTATATGGCGCATTTGACAGAGGCGAAGTCCCGTTCGTTATCAATGGGCCGTGGGGCATTGCCAGCGCAAAGGCCGCAGGCGTGAATTTCGGCGTTACAAAAATCCCGACCATCAACGGCAAGCAGCCGTATACGTTCGCTGGCGCACAGATCATTGCTGTCTCAAGCTATTCCAAGAATTTTGACGCTGCCTTTGCATTTGCTGAGTTCTTCCTGTCCAACGAAGGCGCACAGATTCTTTATGAAACGCAGGGCGTATCGACTGCTTTGAAGGATATCAGCGGCGTTCCCGGGCTTTCGGACGATGAATATTTGATGGGCTTTGCAGAGCAGGAGCAGTACACCTATCCGCAGCCTGTTATTCCTGAAATGAACCTTTCCTGGCAGCCGACCATGGCGATGATGGAGTTCGTTTGGGACGGCAAGCTCACCGTTGAAGAAGCGCAGGCAAAGGCGATGGAGGACTACGAGCTGCTGCTGAATGGCAACGGCGAATCCATGTACGACTGACCGAATCCATTCATACATCAAAGGGGTTGTAACCTCGCTATATTGTAGCGCAGTTACAACCCCACATTCACACCATAAAACGTGTTGTTTCGTTCTGGAGGACACAGTATGAAACTTTTAGTTGCATTATGTTCCGCCGTTGTATGGGGAAGCGGTCAAGTCGTAAACAAGCAAAGGCTAAAAGGCTTTGTACTATTTCTTATACAATGTTCTTTTTTGTTGATCGAGCTTTCCACGGGAACGTGGAATGTGCTTCGCGGCACTTCTGAGGCGACCTTCCGTAATTGTGGTTATTTCACAAAGGGAATCTGGGGTTTGATTACGCTCGGAGAAATCCCAAGAACAGATTCTTCTGTATTGGTATATGACCACTCCATCATGCTGCTCGTTGGCGGTATTATATCCATAACGATTCTCCTGATTTTTGCTTGCATCTGGGTCTGGAATATCAAAGACGCTTATGCTACCAGAAAGGAAATCGAACGCGGAAAGTCCATCGGAAGCATTGCCTATGCGAAAAAACTGTGGGAGAAGTCATTTGAACACATTATGCTCATTCCGGCTGGTTTGCTGGTGGTGTTCATTATTGTGATCCCGCTGATTTTTACTGCAATATTAGCATTTACAAATTATAATGCCAATACGATTCCACCCAAGAATTTGATAGACTGGACCGGGCTTAAAACATTCGGCGATATTCTGAATCTTCCGATGTGGAGTTCAACGTTTGTCGGTGTTCTTTCTTGGAACGTAGTCTGGACCCTTGCTGCCACCTTTGCCGCTTATGCGTTTGGTCTGTTGCAGGCAACACTTGTAAATGCAAAGGGAATTCGCCTGAAACCAATGTGGAGGAGCATCTACATTCTCCCATGGGCGGTTCCGGCCATGGCTTCTATCCTGATTCTTCGCGCCATGTTCAACCGCGAGGGCGCTTTCAACCAGCTCCTGCTTGGTTCCGGGCTGATCGATCAGGCTGTTCCCTTTCTGAGCAATCCCCACTGGGCACGCGTTGTTGCGATATTGGTAAACACATGGATTTCTTTCCCTTACTTTATGGCACTCATATCCGGCGTCATGACAGCAATTTCACCAGAGCTTTATGAGGCTGTTGAAATTGATGGTGGAAATGGGTGGCACAAATTCCGCTACATATCATTGCCAACGATTCTTACCGCAACCTCACCGCAGATTGTCATGAGCATTACAAGCACTTTTAATAATTTTGGCATGATTTACTTCCTGACAGAAGGCGGTCCTGCAAATCCAAACTATCAGGTAGCCGGATCAACAGACCTGCTGATCAGTTGGATATTCAAGCTGACCTATGACAACCGTATGTATAACTACGCAGCAGCAATCACAATTTTGATCTTTATTATCGTTGGTGCAATAGGCGGCTTTAACCTGATGCGGACACGAGCATTCAAGGAGGACTGAAATGCGTAAGAAAAAGAATCTACTATCGCGCATACCCGGCATCCTTGCAAAAATACTTATCTATATCGAACTGATCGCAGTTGCAGTAATTGTAATTTATCCGCTGCTCTGGCTTGTTGGAACCTCATTGAACTCCGTAAACAGCATTGCACGGGTAAACCCAATTCCTGACCAGCCAACGTTGGCAAATTACATCCGACTGATCAAGGAAACGAGCTTCGTTCGCTGGTTCTTAAACACGGGGTATGTTGCCGTGCTGACAATGCTTCTCTCCGTTTTGATCAATACCATTTCTGCTTTTATCTTCGCACGTTTCAATTTCAAAGGGAAGAAAGCAAGCTTGTTGACGATCATGCTTCTGCAAATTTTCCCGAGTTTTATGGCTGTTACAGCCTATTACATGATCGCGCTGACCTTCAATATGCTCAACAACCTGAATATGCTGGTCATCATTTATGTCGCAACATCGATTCCTACGAATATCTGGCTTGTAAAGGGCAACCTTATGAATTTGCCAAAGTCGATCGATGAAGCTGCGTATATCGATGGCGCAACAAAATTACAGGTCTTTTCAAGAATTATACTTCCGCTTTCTATTCCGATCATCACATTCATTGCATTGACCGCATTCATGACACCGTGGATGGATTATATGATCCCGCGCTTCCTGATCAATAAAACGAACATGATGACGATTGCCCCTGGCCTATATGAAATGGTTACGCCGCAAACAGCAAATTACGATTTTACCGCATTTTGTGCGGGCGCTGTACTCATTTCGATTCCAATTACGCTCTTATATATGCTGGGTCAAAAGTATCTGATCGCTGGTCTGGCGTCCGGTGCGAACAAAGGCGAATAGTACTGTACGATTATCGTTTTGGAGTGGCCACTATGAATGGAAAAGATTTCTTGTTTTGCATGACGCACTGCATCCGCAAACCATTTGCATTTGCGAACTGCGCAAAAGCAATGAAGTGGAAGTATGTGATCCTTCAGTTCTTGATGATTCTATGCTTACTTTATATACCGCTATTTGTCTCAATCATCCGTACACAGCCAGCGCAGCTCTATGAGCGCTTGTTCTCGGAAGAATTCGATGGCCTGCATACGTTGATCTGCCATGGGGAGCTATTTTCCGGAGATCTTTCCGCGGTGGATAAGCCGGTTATTTACATTTTTGATGATAGTGTCGTATATGCGGATGACCGAATCACACTTGCAGCCCCAAAAGAACTGATTTTCCCCGCAGGCGACCAGACGTATACATTTCAGGAAGTCTTCGGAATGGTTGCCGTTTACAATGGTTATATTCCGCGGCTGCTGATTCCAATTCTGAGCAGTGTATTCGCTGTTGTCTGCATTTTGCAAATTCTTTTCTATATCATGTCCGCATGCGCCCTTGGGTTGTATCGAATGTCCTCGTCCAAATTCAGCTTTGCAGCACGGTCGAAAATCTCTATTATGGCCTCATCAGCACCTGCAACGATCGGTTTCGTATTTGGCTTTTTGATTCCTGGTGTGCATATCATCCTATTCCAGCTTTTGTGTCTGATCGTCTTGTTTACGGTATCCAAACGATACGATGTAGCAGAAAAGCAAAATATAGCGGAGTCGTGAATCATAAACGCAGTTGTTTATCATTCATGTCACAAGATTGCGGTCAGTCCTATTCGGCTTTGCTGTGCTATCCGGCACTCTGCTGATTGGGCTGCCGCTTTCTATTCCGTATTGCATGGTAGCAGCAAGCATATTCAGAGCCACTTCATCAAGGGATTCTTGTGGAACAGTCCATTGAATGTGCAAATTTTCTTCATTATTTTGCAGCCGTTATCCTCACCATAGCGGAGAAAGCGCCGCTCCTCTCCTGTTTTCGGAGAGGAGTGGTGCTTTTTTGTTTTGAGGAAAGGTGCTGAACTGCACCCTGCTGTATAGCCCCGATCCGACCATCTCAGTTTCTGCCGCATAACCTTTGCAGACCATAGGCAGCACAATCTGATTGAACAAATCGTACATCAATATCCGTTCATACGTCAAAGTTTGTCTAAAGGAGTCAACGTTTGGCAGAAAACCTGAAAAGTGCGTAAAAATGTATTATGCTTATATCAGCTCGGACGGGAAAGGAATGTATAACATGAAGGATGTTCAGAACGCTATATACTCCATCGTCGAGACACGCGGAAAAGAGTGTTACTGCATTTTATGCCATGCAATCGACATCGCAATCGAGCACCAGCCGACCATGCCGAAGATGCAGACAATCTGCAACGAGGTTCGTATCCGAACGGGAAAGAAAACGAATGGAGCTGTTTCGCGGGCATTGAACCGCGCAGCCAAGGATATTTGGCAGAATGGCCGCAGACGGGAACTACGGGCCTACTGGATCGAAGAACCGCCGACTGCGAAAGAATTGATTTCCCTGATTTCCGCAAAGCTGTGGGGCGACCGTCAGGGATAGGTTCTTTCTGAATAACATTTGAGTCCGAATATGTCGAATTGCGTCTCATGGTGAGACGCGATTCATCCGCGATTTGAAGCCTATGAATTATGCGGCATGACGCCCATCATAAGACGGACGGTCTGCCCAGTCTGCACGGCAGTCCTCCGTCGCTTCAAAAATTGTGTCCCGATTCGGGCCGCATTACCGCACAGAACCCGTCCCAACTTGGGACAGATTTCTGATCGTCATTCTGGAAAAGCGCATTATGTTCAATACGCTTTTGCGGGCTGACGATCCCGCTGACAACTGAATAGGGTCAACAGATACGTTTTGTATGTGCGAGCCTATGGGTGCGCGGGGATGCGCGGAATGGGAGGTGATACCGATTCTGGCGCGGAGCGAGAAACACCCGCATGGAGAGCGATTCATGGCTGGATCGTGCGACGACCGCATACAAAGAACAATGATACTTGCGTTAGCCATACGTCACAGAATGGAACGCCCCGCCATCAGCATGGAGGGAGGTGCAATGCCTATGGAGCAGTTTGCCGCTGCCGTCTGCCCGACCTATGAGAAAAATATCAAAACTAATTCGTGAGGAGGCGGTTTGTTTGCAGCCCGACGTGTGTGAAGTTCTTCATGTAGATAAGGCAAACCATACGCTTTATCTGAATGTCAACGGCTGTATGGTCACAGCAATTTGTGCAGAGCAGCGTGATGACGAGCTTTGCCGACAAATGAAATCTATTCTCTTAAAGTCCCTATCTTCCGCGACTGTTTGTGTCGAGAAATTTGACAAAAATGATGATATATGAGATAATATTGTTAGGAATATCCGGTATTGCACCTTGAAAATCGAATATTTCAGATATGTCAATTCATCATATATCTTCGTCAGATTTCAGAAAGGATGGATTGACTATGAATCAGACAAATTATCTCCAAAGTTATATCTTCGACAAACAAACTGGATGGCGGATTGATTTTCCATCTTATATTGCCCCCGGTACGCGTGTCCTTTGCCTTTACCGTGTTTCAACCGGAAAGCAACTATACCATAACGAGCAGAATCAAGCAGATATTCCGATGCAGCGAATCCGTTGTCGGGACTTTGCAGAACAGCAAGGTTGGACGGTGATATGCGAGCTGCAAGAGGAGGGCGTTTCCGGCCATAAGGTCAGAGCAGAAAAACGTGACAAAATCCAGACGATCAAGAGCTACGCACTGGAACACAAATTTGATATTCTGCTTGTATTCATGTTTGACCGTATCGGACGAATCTCCGATGAAACGCCATTCGTTGTAGAATGGTTTGCACAGCACGACATTCGCATCTGGAGCGCTGTTGAGGGTGAGCAGAAATTTGAAAGCCATGTGGACAAACTGACCAACTATATCCGCTACTGGCAGGCAGATGGTGAAAGCCGGAAAACCGCAGAGCGCGTAGCAAACAGTATGGCAATTCTTACCTCCGAGGGGTGCTATACCGGCGGCGGTCTGGCTTACGGCTATAAATACATCCGAACCGGGCGTACCAACAAGCGCAAACAGGAAGTCAATGATCTTGCCATTCGTGAGGATGAAGCCGAGGTTGTACGAATCATGTTTACAAAGGCACGTTATGAGGGATATGGTTCTCAGCGCGTCGCAAACTACTTAACAAGGAACGGCATTAAGAACCGCGAGGGAAAGAACTGGCACCCATCCACGATTAAAGCAATTCTACGCAATCCGCTTTACATCGGCATTATGCGCAGCGGCGCAACACGCTCGCCTGTGCAAGAGCATCTTCGCATTATTGATGATGAAACATTCTATGTGGTGCAAGCAAATCTGGATGCCCGCGCAAATATGTATGCGAACAAGCCGCATACGCCGGTCGCTACTTGCAGTAACGCACTTTTGTCCGGCTTTATTTTCTGTGGTCACTGCGGCGCTCGACTTTGTGTGACCACCAGTGGAAAGGGACGACCCCGAAAAGACGGCTCCGACCCAACAAGAACGCGGTACACCTGCCAAACAAAAAGCCGCACGCATGGCGACTGTGACGGTCAGACCGGCTATACAGTCAGAAAACTGGACGCCATGATTGATACGATTCTACATGGTATTTTTGCCAGAATCGGCAGTATGCGCCGTGAAGATGCAATCCGCGCGTGTTATTCTGGAAACCACGACGCGCAACAGGCTATTTTACAAAAGGTCAAGCGCGACTACGAAAAGGCAGAGCAAAATCTGCAAACACTGAAAGATGAAGTTGTAAAATCTCTTACTGGCGAAAGCGCATTTGAACCAAATATTTTGGATATGGCAATTCGTGGTCAAGAAGAAAAATGCGCAGAACTGAGACGTGCAATAGCGCACGCCGAGGAAGAAGCCGCAAAGAGCCAAGCCGCAGCGGAGCACATTGCCAAACAGTATGATGAGATTCTGGAATGGGCACAGCTCTATGATAATTGCAACATTTCCATGAAAAAAGTGATTGTTGCAAATATGATTGACCGCGTGGACGTTTTCCGGGACTACCAACTTACAATCAGACTAAACATCACAATCGAGCAGTTTTTGATTAGTTTAGAGAATGTTGCATAACACGTCAGATTTCTTGTTGTGGGGGTACACACGCCGTATTCTCGCAATGGGGGCATAGAAGATCACTACTTGGAGAGCGCTTGAATGGCATTCAAGAGGTCAGCGGTTCGATCCCGCTTATCTCCACCAAGTCCTGAAATCGTAAGGTTTCAGGGCTTTTTCTTTTTTATGCTCCATCGTAAAACAGATTCAGGTCGAAGCGGAAAAAATATGCAGTTCGTATCATAACTGCCATCGCAAAGTTTCCGATATCGCCTGCTGGCGGTAAGTGCCAAGCGTGCACCCCAGTGACCACAAAATACATTACCCGATTGTGCCGTGGAAACCAATGTTGCGGATTACCCTGCACTGGTGTATAATTATGGTAATGGCAATCTGTGATTCTTTGAGAGCGCCGATGATGTGAGCGGTGCGCCTCAGATGCTGGTCGCTGGAGGGAAGGTCTATTATTCCACCACCAATCTTCAGGGCGATGGAATGAGCGTTGAATCCAGCGACGGCATGCCAATGCATATATTGGTCCTCAAGAGGTGTATAAAACGACATAGAAGTGTGACATCCGTCGGATACACGGCCCGTGCCAACGATACAATGAAGGCAGCTGGCGATAAATTGCTAACAGGGTATGTTCGCCAGAGCTTTGGATAATGTGTGGTTGGAACTGCCGTGGTGGTATTGATAACGAGAGAGTGAGATACATGGAACAATTACTGATTATTGAAGATGATATAGGTTTGAATCAGGGGTTAAGTAAAGCGCTGAAAGCAGATGACCGTCAGATTATATCCTGCTACAATCTGAGCGGAGCAAGAGAGCAACTGCTTTGCGGGAGTGTGTCTCTGATCCTCTTAGACATAAATCTGCCGGATGGAAATGGGCTTGATTTTCTGAAAGAAATCAAAGAAAAGGCACCGGATATACGCAATAATTGCAGACAACGGAAAACAGCCCTCTGTCGACGAAAAGGCAGAGGGCTGAATGTCAGCCTAACTCCTGGCGGAGAGCGGCACAGTCAGCGGCTTTGCGGAAGTGCCTTATTCCTACAGCAATGCATACAAATACAATCCGCAAGCGTTCCAGGAGCCAAAAATAGGCTCAAGTTTGCTGCCATAAATCTGAAAACCTCCCCCACTGGAGTGGGAAGAACTCCATTTTCTCTCTGATAGTAGAGATTCTGGACGGAAACTACGACGAAATCCGGGCCTGGATTCTCCACGGCCAGGTGGACTGCGGCTTCCTGTCCTCCATTGTGGCGGAGCCGCTGCGCTTTTATCCCCTGTGGGACGACCCGCTGTGTGCGGTTCTTCCGGAAAATCACCCACTGGCGGAGAAAGCCCAAATTTCCCTGACGGAGCTGTTCCGGTATCCCCTGATCATCGAAACGCCGGGGTGTGACAACGACATTCAGCATCTGCTGAAGAAGTGCCCCGCCCGGCCCCGGATTGCCTACAGCTTCCGGGACGATCCGCTGATTATGGCCTTTGTCCGCCGGGGCCTGGGGGTTACCATCTCCCAGGAGCTGGTGCTGGAGAGCACCGGCCGGGCGGGAATCGTCTCCCGGCCCCTGGAGGCCGGCAGCAGCCGCAGAATTGGTCTTGCCTTTTCCAAAACCACCAATTCCGTGGTCTCCCGGGTTTTGCTGGAATATTGGCAGCGGGAATTTTCCAACCTTCCTTCCCCGGTCTCAGCCGCTGCGGCGGCGGGTCAGGGTCCAGTTCAGCCGGGGCAGGTCGGTCAGCCGGGCGGTGAGGTAGGCCACGGCGGCAGCCGCCGGGGCGCAGTCGGTGCCCAGGCTGGTAAGGGAGGCCTCCCGGGCTAAGTAGCTATTGTCGAAGCTCACCAGGCGGAGGGACTCCCCCCGGGCTTGCAGCACCCGCCGGAGGCGGTAGGCAATCTCATCGTTGAAGCACACCGCAGCGGTGCAGTCCCCCCGGATTTCCCGGCAGAACCGGTGGAGCATGGCATCGTCCCCTGCCAGCAGCCGGGCCCGCTCTGCCTGGGAATACCACAGGCAATTTTCCGGCCGGAAGGCGATGCCCGCTCCCTTGGCCCCCTCCAGCAGCCCCCGGTAGCGTGCCAGGCCCCGGGACTCGTCCCATTTCAGGATGGCGGCAATGCTCCGGTGCCCGGCAGCGGCCAGGTGGGTGGCCAGAAGCCCCGCCCCCGGGGCATCCTCGGTGACGACGGCCGGGCTGTGGGTATCGTAGCGGCCGTTCAGGTAGACCAGGGGAATCCGGGCCTCCCGGATTTGGGCCAGCAGCGGGCCGTTGCCGGTGCCCAGCACGTCGGTGATGGGCTGGAGCACAATGCCCCCGGGCGGGCGGCGGAGAAGCCGGGACAGGTGCTCCGCCTCCCGGGCCGGGTCGTCCCCGGTTTCCAGGCAGGTCAGGGTGAATCCGGCCTGCCGGGCGGCCTCCCGGGCCTCCTGCAGCTGGGCCGGGGCGGTGTATTCCTCCCGGTCCGGCAGGAGGAGGACAATCCGGCGGCTGTCCCCGGCGGCGGGGCTGACATAGGCGCCGCTGCCCTGACGGCGGAGAATCATCCCCTGGTGCTCCAGCAGGGCCAGGGCAGAGCGGATGGTCTGGCGGCTGCACCCATACCGGGCGCAGAGCTGGGCCTCGGTGGGCAGCCTGTCCCGGAACTGGCCGCTGCGGATATTCAGCTCCAGCTCCTGGGCGATGCGCTGATATTTGGGATGCATGGGCGCGCCTCCTTTGTATATTATTTATCTTTTTGGCCCGTTTCTATTATAAAAATCAGGCAGATTCCATAAGATAGCTATGAAATTTTACCTGATTTTTTCGGGCCGTATAAAAATTTCAACCCTTTTCTCCCGGTCACCGGGCAATTTGCTTTGCCGTAAAATGGTGGTGGCCGGATACAAATCGGAAATTTTCTTCCCTTCTATCATAAAATATTCAACAAAAAGATGTCAAGTCATGGGGTATCCAAAAATTTGTATTCTTTTTTGTTCGTTTTGGAAAAATTTGTATTTATTCAGTATCACAGTTTTGCATTTCGGCCCCTCCAATCCGTTGACGGGCCGGATTTTTTGTGCTCTTATATAGGCAGAAGCCCGCACAAAGCGGACAAAACAAAATTTTTATGAAAGAGGTACCCATTATGAAAAAGCTGCTTGCAATCGCCCTGGCGCTGTGCATGGTTCTTTCCATTGCCTGCTTCGCATCTGCCGAGTCCGACGAACTGATTCGTGTCGGCATCATCAACAACGACCCCACCGAGTCCGGCTACCGGGCTGCCAACGTGGCTGACATGGAAGCCACCTTCTGCAAGGAAAACGGCTACGAGGCCCAGTTCTTCTACTCCCTGAAGAATGAAGAGCAGATTGCCCAGGCCAAGAAGTTCATCGCCGACGAAGTGGACTACCTGCTGCTCTCCGCCGCTGCCACCACCGGCTGGGACTCCGTGCTGAAGGAAGCCGAAGAGGCCGGTGTTACCGTTATCCTCTTCGACCGCACCATCGACGCTGACGAGAGCCTGTATGCCGCTTCCGTAGTCTCCGACATGGCCAAGGAAGGCGAGACCGCCGTGGCATGGCTGGCCGAGCAGGGCCTGGATGAGTACAACGTCATCCACATTCAGGGCGTTATGGGCTCCGCCGCTCAGGTGGGCCGCTCCGGCGCACTGGACACCAAGGTGGAAGAGAACGACAACTGGAACATCGTGATTCAGCAGACCGGCAACTGGAGCGCTGACGAGGCCAAGCAGATTGTGGAGTCCGTCATCAACTCCGGCGAGAAGTTCAACGTCATCTACGCTGAGAACGACAACATGGCCCAGGGTGCCGTGGCTGCTCTGGATGCCGCCGGTATCACCCACGGTGTGGACGGCGATGTTATCGTCATGGGCTTCGACTGCAACAAGTGGGCTCTGGAAGAGCTGCTGGCCGGCAGCTGGAACTACGACGGTCAGTGCAACCCCTTCCAGGCTGAGACCATCTCCGGCATCATCGAGAAGCTGGAAGCCGGCGAAGAGCTGGAGGACAAGGTGGTTATCCTGGTAGAGCAGGGCTTCGACGCCGCCACCATCACCGCCGAGGACGTGGAGGCCTTCGGTATCTAAGGAACAAACCCAGTTCCCTGAATAGAACATAGACCGGGTACGCGGTACGGAGTATTGGAGTATGTCCTGTATCCGCACCGCGTACCTTTTTCATCTGACGGAGGCGATACCATGCAAGAAGGCGCAGTCCTGGAAATGCGGGGCATTTCCAAATTCTTCCCCGGCGTCAAGGCGCTGCAAAATGTGGATTTCACCCTGCGCTCCGGAGAAATCCACGCACTGATGGGGGAAAACGGCGCAGGAAAATCCACCCTGATTAAGGTGCTCACCGGCGTATACGAGAAGGATGCCGGAGATATTTACATTGCGGGCCAGAATGGAGCCGTATCCATCCGCCGCCCCCAGGATGCCCAGAAATGGGGCATCTCCACTGTTTACCAGGAAATTACCCTCTGCCCCAACCTGACGGTGGCGGAGAATATGTATATTGCCCGGACACCGGGCAGCTTCACCAGCTGGAAGAAAATGAACGCCGGGGCCAAGAGGCTGCTGGAAGAGCTGGGCATCCCCGCCGAGCCGGGCCGCCAGCTGGGGGACTATTCCATTGCCGTGCAGCAGATGGTGGCCATCGCCCGGGCGGTGGACATGGACTGCAAGGTGCTGATTCTGGACGAGCCCACCTCCTCCCTGGACGAGCAGGAGGTGGCTAAGCTCTTCCGGCTGATGCGGGACCTCCGGGCCAAGGGGGTGGGCATCCTCTTTGTCACCCACTTCTTAGACCAGGTGTATGAGGTCTGCGACCGGATTACCGTGCTCCGGGACGGCCAGCTGGTGGGGGAATACGCCATTGAAAATCTCCCCCGGGTGCAGCTGGTGTCCAAGATGCTGGGCAAGGAGCTGGACGACATGGCCGCCATCAAGGACGACAGCGCCGCCGACCAGGCTGCCTCCGGCGCTCCGGTGCTGGAGGCCCAGGGGCTTTCCAGCAGCGATGCGGTGTATCCCTTCGATTTCTCCATCCGCCAGGGGGAGGTCAACGGCTTCACCGGTCTGCTGGGCTCCGGCCGCAGCGAGTGCGTCCGGGCCATCTTCGGGGCGGACCATGTCACCGGGGGCCATGTCCGGGTCAACGGCAAGGCCGCCAAAATCAGAAAGCCTCTGGATGCCATGAAGCACGGCATCGGCTATCTGCCGGAGGACCGGAAGCGGGACGGCATTGTGGGCGACCTGTCCGTGCGGGAGAACATCATCCTGGCCCTACAGGTATTGCAGGGGCCCTTCAAGCCCATCTCCCGGGCCCAGGCGGAGAAATACGCCGACGAGTACATTCGGCTCCTGGAAATCAAAACCGCCTCCTCCGCCACGCCCATCAACCAGCTCTCCGGCGGCAACCAGCAGAAGGTGATTCTGGCCCGCTGGCTGCTGACCAATCCCCAATACCTGATTCTGGACGAGCCCACCCGGGGCATTGACATCGGCACCAAAACCGAAATTCAGAAGCTGGTGCTGAAACTGGCCGCCCAGGGCAAGAGCTGCACCTTCATCTCCTCGGAAATTGACGAGATGCTGCGCACCTGCTCCCGGCTGGTGGTTATGCGGGACCGGCATGTGGTGGGAGAGCTTACCGGAGACGACCTGAACCAGACCAAGATTATGGAAACCATTGCAGGAGGTGAGCACTGATGCCGAAAAACGCACTGAAGCCCCGGGAGAAGAAGGCCTTCGCCTCCCGGCTGAGCTGGCTGGTTCACCAGCAGCTGTTCATTCCCCTGGCCGCTCTGGCCCTGCTGATTCTGTTTAACCTTATCGGCGACAGCTCCTTTTTCTCCATCTACATCCGCACCAACAACAGCGGCAACAAGGTGCTGGGAGGCAACCTGATTTCCGTCATCAACGACGGCTCGGAGCTGGCCATTCTGGCCATTGGCATGACGCTGGTCACAGCGGCCTCCGGGGGGCAGGATATCTCCGTGGGTGCCAACATGGCCATTGCAGGCTCCGTTATTATGCGCATTCTCTGCGGCAGCGCCTCCGTGGCCAACCAGGCCCAGGCCCCGGTTATTGTGGCCTTTCTGGCGGCCTGCGGCGTGTGTATGCTCTTCGGTGCCTTCAACGGCATCCTGGTGGCCTATCTGAAATTGCAGCCCATGGTGGCGACGCTGATTCTCTTCACCGCCGGGCGCTCCATTGCCTCCTGGATTAACCACGCCCAGCCCATGAATCTGAAGGACCCGGTGCTGAGCTATTTCGGCACCTACATTCCCGGCATTCCCATTCCCACCCCGGTGTTCATCGCCATTGCCTGCATGATTGTGGCGGCTCTGGTGCTGAAATTCACCACCATTGGGCTGTATGCCCAGTCCGTGGGCATCAATGCCAGCTCCTCCCGGCTCAACGGCCTGAATCCCGCCCTTATCAAGTTCCTCACCTATGTGATTCTGGGGCTGTGTGTGGCGGTGGCGGGCTTTGTCAAGGTCAGCCGGGTATCCACCATCAACTATTCCAATTTCGCCATCGACATTGAAATGGATGCCATTCTGGCTGTGGCCCTGGGAGGCAACGCCCTCAGCGGCGGCAAGTTCAGTATGCCGGCCTCCATTCTGGGTGCCTACACCATCCAGTTCCTCACCACCACGCTGTACAAATACAAGGTTCCCTCCACGGCCCTGCCGGCCTACAAGGCGGCGGTGGTGGTGATTCTGGTGGTGCTCAGCGCCCCCACCTTCCAGGCAAAGGCCACCAAGGCGTGGAAAAAGCTGACTGCAAAATCCGGCGCAAAGGAGGCGGTATAAATGGGTACCAAAATTGTCCGGAAGGACGGGCGGCTGCAAAAGCGCTTTGTCATGTCGGACAGCAATGTGCTGCTGACCATCACCATTGTGGTATTCTTCGCCATGTATGCCGCTGCCATTGTATTTCTTGGCTCCGGCTTCCGCAAGCCCAATTCCTTCTGCAACATCCTCAATGAGAATGCGGGCATGATTATCCTGTCCTGCGGCATGAGCATTGTGATGATTACCGGGGGCATTGATATCTCCGTGGGCATGATGACCGCCCTGATTACCATGACCTGTGCCGTGAACCTGGATATGCACGGCGGCAATATCTTCACCGCCCTGCTGATTTCCCTGGGCATCGGTCTGGCCTTCGGTCTGGTGCAGGGGTATCTGGTGGCGTATCTGGACATTCAGCCCTTCATTGTCTCTCTGGCGGGAATGTTCTTTGCCAAGGGCATGACCACCATTGTCAACGCCAACCCCATCAACATTCAGAATGCGGCCTTCATTGCCGCCAAGGACACCCACATTCTCTTAAAGGGCATTGGCTACATGAACAAGAAGGGGAAATTCATCACCGCCTATGTGGAGCCCGGGGTGATTGTGGCCCTGGTGATTGTGGTGCTGCTGTTCGTTCTGCTGAAATGGACCAAGCTGGGCCGCAGCTTTTACGCCGTGGGCGGCAACGCCGCCAGCGCCAATATGCTGGGCATCAACGTCCGCCGCACCAAGTTCCTGGCCCATCTGCTGTGCAGCACACTGGCGGGCATCGGCGGCTTTGTATATGTGCTGCATCTGGGCTCCGGCTCCGTGACCAACGGGCAGGGGGCGGAGATGAACGCCATTGCCTCCTCCATTATCGGCGGTACCATGCTCACCGGCGGCGTGGGCAACATCATCGGCACCCTCTTCGGTGTGCTTTCTCTGAACACCATCAAGCAGATTGTGGCCTCTATGAACCTCACCGACCCCTGGTGGAAGGACATCACCGTGGCCGCCATGATTTGCCTGTTCCTGGTGATTCAGAAAATCGTACTGGCCAGAAAGAAAACCGTATAACCCTCCCTCCAAAAGCCCCGCAGCCCCCCAAGCTGCGGGTTTTTAATGCCGCATTGGGCTTGCTGCCTATACGGCAGCGCCCTGACCCACCCGGTATCGTTTTTGCGGAGGAAACCGGAACTGCCTGGTTTTGGTGCCGCTTTGGGTTTTCCGTCCATACAAGGGTTGGGGTAAAAAAATTTCCCCATGGCGGGGAAAGTGTGATACAATAAAAACAGAACGAACACCGCATGGAGGACATGCCATGGAAATGATTAAGGTATTCATCACCGAGGATGAGAGCATTGTGCGGGAGGGGCTGCGGGACATTGTCCCCTGGGAGAAGTACGGCTTTGAATTCGTGGGGGATGCCCCGGATGGGGAAATCGCCCTGCCGCTGATTCGCAAGCTGAAGCCGGATGTGCTGATTACGGACATCAAGATGCCCTTTATGGACGGCCTGGCCCTGAGCAGCATTGTCAGCCGGGAGCTGCCGGACACCAAGATTATCATTCTCAGCGGCTACAGCGACTTTGAATACGCCCGGCAGGCCATCCGGCTACAGGTGGACCAATATCTGCTGAAGCCCATCACCAAATCCGCCATCCTGAAAGCCCTGGAGGCCACCGGCCAGAAGATACGGGAGGAGCGGGAGCAGCGGGACTATCTGCGGCGCTACGAGCAGGACACCAAGAAATACGAGAGCTTCTCCCGCCGGGCCTTCTTCGAGCGGCTGGTGGAGGGTTCCCTGTCCGTGCAGCAGATTTACGAAGAGGCCCAGGGGCTGCACCTGGATTTGAACGCCGACGGCTACAATTTTCTCCTGTTCTCCGTCCAGTCCCGGCAAGCCACCGCCTATTCCGAGGCGGCGGCGGTGACCCTGGACGGGCTGCTGGATTTCTTCCTCCGCTATCCCAACTACATCCTCTTCCGGAGCGGTCTGTTGTCCTATGCCGTGCTGATTAAGGGGGATGGGGAGACCCTGGAGGACCTCACCCGCCGGGGCCTGGACAGCATCCGGAGCCGCTGCACCACCGCCGGGGAGGACCTGAGCTGGTGCGCTGCCGTGGGAACCCCCACCTATCGCCTCAGCGGCCTGGCCAAATGCTACAGCGATGCCAGCCATGTGATGGCCTACCGGCATCTGATGCCCGGGGAGCACATCTTCAGGGCGGATATGCTCCGCAGTGAGGGGGAGAGCGCCGCCATGGGCTGCCTGGAAACCCTGGACCCGGGGAAGCTGGACGCCAACCTCATCCGCAGCTTCATTCAGTCCGGCACCCCCGAGGAGATCGAGGGCTTTGCGGCGGAGTATCTGTCCGGCCTGGCCGGAGCGGAGCGCTCGCTGATATTCCGGCACTACATTCTCATGTCCGTGCGCATCAGCGCCGAGGTGGAGCTACAGCAGCTGGGCTGCCGGATGGAGGATTTCCAGAAGCTGCCCAAGCCGGAGGTGAATCTTCCTGTGGAGAAAATCCGGGAATACCTGGTCAGCGTTCTCCGGGCGGCATTGCAGCTGCGGGATTTGAAGAGCCAGCAGGAGAGCAGCGACATCATTGACAGCGCCATCCGCTACATTGAGCGCAACTACACCGACGAAAACATCTCCCTCAACGCCGCCGCCCAGGCCCTGGGCATCAGCGCCAACTACCTCAGCGCCTGCTTCAGCCAGAAGATGGAGGTGTCCTTTGTGGAATATGTAACCCAGAAGCGCATGACCCGGGCCAAGCAGCTGCTGCTGCGCACCGGCTTGCGCTCCAGCGAAATTGCCAACGAGGTGGGCTACCGGGATCCCCGGTATTTCAGCTTTGTCTTCCGCAAGACCCAGGGCTGCACCCCCCGGGCCTTCCGGGCCGGAGAGGCGGAGGCGGAATGAGACGGCACAACTTTGAGGCCAATTCCATCGCCGGGAAGCTCTATGGGCTGATTCTCAACCTCTTTGTCCCGGCGGTGCTGTTGGCGGCGGTGATTCTGGCCCTGCTGGTCAGCTACAATGTACGCAACGCCGCCGTCACCGGCAACATCACCACCGCCTCCCAATTCAACCAGAATTTCAAATCCGATGTGGATTTGAAGATGTATTATTACGTCTCCGGCGCCGCCCAGGAGCTGCCCACCGGGGACATTGCCGCCGCCCGGGCACTGGCGGAGACATTGCTTTCCAACTCCACCAATGCCGACAGCCGCCGGGCCGCCGGGAGCGTGGTGGGGCTGTGCGACAGCCTCAGCGCCAGTATCCGAAAAATCCAGCAGACCCAGGGCTATGACAAGCGGATGGAGCAGCTGGAAACCAGCGTATACATCACCACGGAGCTGATCCAGGAGTATCTGTACACCTACCTGTACCACGAGGCCGGGCAGCTGGCCGCCCTGCAGCAGCGCCTCAGCCGCATCCTCTGGCTGGAGCTGCTGGCCGTGGCCCTGAGCCTGGGCATCCTGGTGGCGGTGGCGGCCAAGCGGGCCATCCGCATCGGCCGGAGCATCACCGACCCCATTGACGCTCTGGCCTGCCGGGTATCGGAAATCGGCCGGGGGGATTTGAGCCGCCGCCAGCCGGTTCAGGCAGAGGACCCCAAGCTGCTGACCCTGAGCACCGGCATCGAGGACATGGCCGGGCGGCTGGACAAGCAGATAGAGCTGAACCGTCAGGAGCAGATTCGCCTGCGGGGCATTGAGCTGTCCCTGATTCAGGCCCAGATCAACCCCCATTTCCTGTATAACACCCTGGATGCCATTGTCTGGCTTATTGAGACCGGGAAAAACGAGCAGGCGGAGGAGATGGTCACCAGCCTTTCCCGCTATTTCCGGGCCTTCCTGAGCAACGGTCAGGACATTGTCACCCTGGCCCAGGAGCAGCAGCATGTTTGCAGCTATCTGGAAATTCAGCAGGTGCGCTACAAGGACATCCTGGAATACCGGATTGAAATTGACCAGGCCGTGGCCGACTGCCGGATTCCCAAACTGACCCTCCAGCCCCTGGTGGAGAATGCCATCTACCACGGCATCAAGCCCAAGCGGGGCAAGGGCACCGTAACGGTCACCGGTCGATTGGCCGACGGCTATGTCACCCTGGAGGTGGCAGATACCGGAGCGGGTATGGCCAAGGAGGATTTGCAGCAGCTGCGCCGCCAGCTGGAAAGCGACCAGGCCACCGGCTTCGGCCTGATTTCCGCCTACAAGCGGCTACAGCTGATGTACGGCAGGGACTGCCGCTTTACCATCGAAAGTCAGCCGGGGCTGGGCACCGCCATCACCATCATTTTCCCCTTCCGATTGGAGGAACACCATGAAAAAGATGCTTAGTTTTCTGTTTGCCGCCCTTCTGGCTGTCTCCTTGTCGGGCTGCGGGAAGGAAGCCCCCCCGGAGCCTAAGAAAACTCTGGTGGGCTTTTCCCAGCTGGGGGCGGAGTCCGACTGGCGGGTGGCCAACACCGCCTCCATGCTCCAGGCCCTTTGCCCGGAAAACGGCTTTGAGGTGCTCTATGACAATGCCCGCCAGCGGCAGGCCAACCAGCTGCTGGCCGTGCGGAACTTCATCGTCCAGGGGGTGGACATCATCCTCATTGCCCCGGCAGAGGAAACCGGCTGGGATGCGGTTTTGCAGGAGGCCCGGGATGCGGGCATCCCGGTAATCATTGTGGACCGGGCAGTGTCGGTGGAGGATGCCGGGCTGTACCTGACGGAGATTGGTTCGGACTTCCTCACCCAGGGCCGCCGGGCCGTGGAGTGGATAGAGCAGGCCCTTGCCGATGCCCCTGCCAGCATTCTCCATATCCAGGGCACCTATGGGGCCACCGCCCAGCTGATGCGCACCAAGGCCATATGCGATGCGGTGGAGGCCCACGACAACTGGCACTTCGCCGGTCAGCTGGCCGGGGACTATACCGAATCCAAGGCCTATGAAGAGGTGGGGGATTTCCTGAAAACCGGGGCGAAATTCAATATTCTATACAGTGAGAACGACAATATGACCTTCGGGGCCATGCGGGCCATGGACGAGGCCGGCATCACCTACGGCCAGGGGGGCGAGGTTTGCATCGTCTCCTTCGATGCCGTCCGCCGGGCCCTCACCGCCTGTATGGAGGGGAAAATCAACCTCTGCGTGGAGTGCAACCCCCTCCACGGCCCCCGGGTGGTGGAGCTTATCCGGCAGTACCTGAACGGTCAGGAAATCCCCAAGCAGATTTACGTAGAGGAGCAGGTCTTCACCCCCGAGGACCTGACCTGGGAATTCATTGCGGAAAGAGAATATTAAGGGCATTTTGCCGCAAAAAAAGAAGTAACCCGCCATGTGGTTACTTCTTTTTGCACGCTTATTCAAAAAATTCCCGGTGGATACTGCGAATGGCCGTCTGGTAGTCCTCCTCGGCTACGCCCAGGACGATGTTCATCTCGGTGGAGCCCTGGTCAATGACCCGGACGCTGATGGCCGCCTCCTTTAAGGCGCCAAAGACCCGGGCGCTGATGCCGGGGCGGCCCACCATTCCCCGGCCCACCACGGCAATCATGGCCAGGCCGTCCTCAATCACCAGGCTGTCCGGGTGGACGGCCTTGGAGATATCCTCCTGTAGGGTGTGCCGGTGGCCCTCCAGGGCGGCAGTGGGCACCACCAGGCACACGCTGCCCAGGCCGGTGGCCAGATGCTCGAAGGGGATGCCGCAGTGCTCCAGGCAGGATAGGATCCGGCGGACGTAGCCCACCATGCTGTTGGTGTTCTCCCGCTCAATCTGGATGGTGGAGTAGCCCAGGCGGCCGGCAATGCCGGTGATGGGGGCGGGAGTCTCCCGGGCCTCCTTCACAATCCAGGTACCCGGTGCCTGGGGGTGGAAGGTATTGCAGATATGGATGGGAATGCCGCTGCGGCGCACCGGCACCACGCTGTCCTCGTGGAGCACCGTGGCCCCCCGATAGGCCAGCTCCCGCAGCTCCCGGTAGGTAATGGCATGTAAGGGGGCGGCATTGGGGACAATCTTCGGGTCCGTCACCAGCATACCGTCCACATCCGTCCAGTTTTCGTACACCTGGGCATCCATGGCACTGGCCGCCAGGGCCCCGGAGATGTCGCTGCCTCCCCGGGAGAAGGTGTGAATCTCCCCATTGGGCATCACCCCATAAAAGCCGGGCAGCACCGCATTGGGCAGCTTGCGCAGCTGCTGGAACATGGCGTGCTGGGTTTTAATCAAATCCAGCTGGCCAAACTCATTGAAAAAGACACATTCCGCCGCATCCACAAAGGGCCAGCCCAGATAGGCGGCCATAATCCGGGCCGTGAAATACTCCCCCCGGGAGAGCAGATAGCTCTCGCTGCCCGGCTGCTCCCGCAGGGCCCGGAACTCCCGGGACAAATCCAGGCTCACATCCAGCTCCCGGGCAATGTCCTGAAACCGGCGCTCCACCGGCTCCAAATCCGCCTCCAGGCCGCTGCGCAGGAAGCGGTACAGCTGGTCGGTGATTTTCACATCCTCCGGGCACCGCTTCCCCGGGGCGGACACCACCACATAGCGCCGATTGGGATTCCCCCGGATGATGCTGGCCACATGGCTGAACCGCTCCGCCGATGCAAGGGAAGTGCCGCCGAATTTTGCAACAATCATAGCTCCCATCTCCCCAAATTCCATTTTTTCACTATCATACAGGAATTTCCCCGTTTTTTCAAGTGCTTCCCCCGGGGAAATTCCGGCAAATCAGATGCCCTGCCCCCTGGCTGCCGGGGCCTGACGGCGTATTCTATGATAACCGGCACCCCGATAGACCACCCGGCCCCATATTTTCCGCTTTTTGGGAAAGAATATGCCAAAAAGCGGGCCATCCAAAGGACGACCCGCTTTTGGTACGCCAGAAGGGACTCGAACCCCCAACCCTCGGAACCGGAATCCGATGCTCTATCCATTGAGCCACTGGCGCATATTCTTTTCAGCGGGAATATTATAGCAGATTCCAACCGATTTGTAAAGCAGAATTTTCGTCTGAACGAGATTTTTTCTTTTTCAACAGGGAATTCGGGAAAGTGACGGTTGTTTTCTGGCCTTTTCTGTGGTATAATCCAGAAAAAACAGGCAGGTCAGGAGGATTTTGGGTGATGGAGCAGCCAAGTCAGTTTCGTTCCTCTTTCAACGGCTTCAATCGGGAAGACGTGGTTCGGTATATGGAATTCATCAACAACAAGCACGCCTCTCAGGTGGCCCAGCTGACCAATGAGCTGGAATATCTCCGGGGCAAGCAGGACACCCTGGATGCCGGGCGGGTTTCTCAGCTGGAAAAGGACCTGAGCGCCGCCCAGGCGGAGAACGAGGCCCTGCGGCAGCGGGTGGCCCAGCTGGAAAAGCAGCTGGAGGGGAAGCAGACCGCCGCCCCCGCTCCCTCGGAATCGGAGCTGGAGGCCTACCGCCGGGCAGAGCGGGTGGAGCGCACCGCCAAAGAGCGGGCCCGGCAGCTGGGGCAGCAGACGGCCCAGGTGCTGGACCAGGCATCCGGCCAGGTGGAGGATGCCGCCGGGCAGATTGCCCAGGTATCCGCCCAGCTGGGGCAGCTGCTGGATCAGCTGCAATCGGTGATGGACAGCAGCCGCCGCACCGTCCGGGAAGCCGTAGGGGCTGTGCAGTCCCTGGGGGACAATGTACAATAATTTTTGTGGCCCGTTCCCAGGGGGAATGGGTCACTGTTTTCAGGGGGCCTACCAATGGATGTAAGCAAACCGAGTTACTATGATGCCTTCCGCTGCCTTGCCGGGGCCTGCCCGGACAGCTGCTGCAAGGAATGGGACGTGGACGTGGACGATGCCTCCGCCGCCCGCTACCGTGCACTCCCCGGCCCCCTGGGGCAGCGCCTGCGCCAGGTGCTGAAGGATACGGAATACGGCGTGCAGATGGCAGCCCAGAACCACCGCTGCCCCATGTGGCGGGAAGACGGCCTGTGCCGCATTCAGGCGGAGCTGGGAGAGGCGGCGCTGTGCGATGTGTGCCGGGAGTTTCCCCGGCTGCGGCATGACTACGGCGACTTTGCGGAGCTGGGCCTGGAGCTCAGCTGCCCGGAGGCGGCCCGGCTGATTCTCACCGGCCCGGAGGGGCCCCATGTCTTCTTCACCGCCCCCGGCGGGGAGACCCCGGAGTACCCCCGGGAGGATATGGAAATTTTGAAGCAGAGCCGGGACACCGCCCTGTCCCTGCTGAAATCCTTCCCGGCCAAGGAAGCGCTGACCCTGCTGCTGCTCTACGGTGCCCGGGCCCAGCTGTGGCTGGATACCGGGGAGCAGCCGGAATTTGACGCCCGGGCCGCCCTGGAAGCCGCCGGCAGCCTGGCCGGGGAGCCAGACTGGGCAGGGTTTCTGGAATTTTTCCGGAGCCTGGAAATCCTCACCCCCCGATGGCAGCAGCTCCTGTGCGGCCCCATCCGCCCCGGGCTCCCCGAGGGAACCCTCCGCCTGGCCGGATATCTGGTGGAGCGGTACTGGCTCCAGGCCATCTCCGATTTTGACCTGATGGGCCGGGTGAAATTTGTGGTAATCGGTTGCCTGCTGGTGGGGGCGCTGCCGGGGCGCTTCCCGGAAAACGCCCAGCTCTTCTCCAAGGAAATCGAAAACGACGCCGACAATGTGGATGCCATCCTGGATGCCGCCCAGTGCTGCCACGCCTTCGCAGACATCCGCCTGCTGGGTATGCTCCTGGAAATCCGGGAATAAAGGTGCGGCGGAAGGCCGGCTCCCCATGGCCGGCGGCCCAATTACAGACTACAAAGCCCCGCAGTGGTTCAGGATGCAAACCCATCCTGCCCCTGCGGGATTTTTTTGCACCTTCCCCGGGGAGGGGGCTTTGCTTCACCGGCGTGGCTTTGGCATCGCATCCCGGCGGATGTGCAACTTGCAATTTCGAAAGTTGCATATTGGTTCAGTTTGCGTGTTTCCGTCAGGGTGAAGTGCCGTTTTGCAAAGCTCCATGCAGTGAGGACAAGTGTTGATGCGCTGACGAACTGTTGCCACTGTGTGGAGCTATGTTCTTGCCCTGCACTACGTCAGCAAGAAATTTTCCGTTTTCGCCATGACAAATTGGCGGTTATGCCAGCAACATGGACGAAAATTCGACGCTGAAAAAGGACATGTTTATCATTAACCACAGTTGAAATGAAGGAATCGTACTGCTATAATTCAATTCATTAAACAGGTTGTGTGTTTCAGCGCACAGGAATCTGGAAAAGAAAGGGAGATTCCATGAACACCAAAACGCTTTTTTACATTCTGAAGCGTATTCTATTGGCGCTGCTGACGGTCTGGGTGGTAATCACCGTTACCTTCTTTGTAATGCGTGCCGTTCCCGGCGGCCCCTTCCTCTCGGAAAAGGCGGTTTCCGATGCGGCGCAGAAGGCGTTGGAGGCCAAGTACGGTCTGGATAAGCCCCTGATGGAGCAATACGTCACCTACCTCAAGGACATTGCCACCAAATTCGACTTTGGCCCCTCCATTAAGCTCCGGGGCCGTCAGGTCATTGACGTTATCATGGACGGCATGAAGACCTCCGCCAAGCTGGGCCTGGTGGCCGCCTTTGTGGCTCTGTTTTTCGGCATCGTCCTGGGCTGCGTGGCCGCCCTGTGCCGCAACAGCATTGTTGACAAGGTGATTATGGTGATTACCACCGCCTTTGTCTCCATGCCGTCGTTTATTATGGGAACACTGCTGCTGCTGGTTTTCTCGGTGAAGCTGGGCATCGTCCCCGCCAACGGCGAAACCGCCAAGGGCCTGGTGCTGCCGGTGATTACCCTTTCCCTGTATCCCATGGCCTACATCACCCGGCTGACCCGCTCCTCCATGCTGGACGTGCTGGGGCAGGACTACATCCGCACCGCCCGGGCCAAGGGCGTGGCATCGGCAAAGATTATCTTCGGCCATGCCCTGAAAAACTCCCTGATTCCTGTGATTACCTATTTCGGCCCCATGCTTGCCTACATTGTCACCGGCTCTCTGGTGGTGGAGCAGATTTACGCCGTGCCCGGCATTGGCCGTGCCTTCGTCAGCTCCATTACAGGCCGGGATTATCCCCTGATTATGGGCACAACCATTGTGCTTGCCATCCTGATTGTGGTGATGAACCTGATCAGCGATATTCTCTATACCGTGGTTGATCCCCGCATCAGCCTGGATTAAGGAGGTCTTCCCCATGGAAAAGAAAGCCCGCCTGCTGAACATGCAGGTGAATTTGGACGAATTCATTCCGGCAACGGAAGAAGAAAAGGAATACATGCTTCAGATGCGTCCCTCCACCACCTTCTTCCGGGACGGCATGAAGCGGCTGGTGAAAAACAGGATTGCCTTTATCAGTCTGATTGTAATTGTTATCATCACCCTGGCCTCCATTCTGATTCCCTTCTTCTGGCCCTATAAATACGACACCATGCTGGGCGTCCGCCCCGGCAAGCCTGTGGACAGCTCCTATAACAACCTGGCTCCCTTCCACTACGGAAAAACGGAGCTGAAAAAGATAGAGGCCGGGGAAAAGGTGTTCCCCCACATCTTCGGCACCGATTCCGGCGGGCGGGATTACTTCATCCGTGTGGTTTACGGCACCCGGATTTCTCTGGCCGTGGGCTTCTTCGCCAGCATCATCGTGCTGATTGTGGGAATGCTGGTGGGCTCCATAGCGGGCTACTGCGGCGGCGTGGTGGATTTGTTCATCATGCGAATAGTGGATATGATTTACGCCCTGCCGGATATGCTGATGGTTATCCTTCTGGCTACCGTTATGAAGCAAACATTGGGCCCCGCCATTGAGGGCACGGTGTTTGCAAAGATTGGCTCCAATATCATCGCTCTGTTCTTCGTATTCGGCCTGCTGTATTGGGTGTCCATGGCCCGGCTGATCCGGGGGCAGATCCTCTCCCTGCGGGAGCAGGAGTATGTGCTGGCCTCCCAGGCCACCGGCGCAAAGGCCCGGTGGATTATCAAAAAGCATCTGCTGCCCAACTGCATCAGCGTGGTGATTATCTCCACCGCCCTGCAAATCCCCAGCGCAATCTTCACCGAGAGCTACCTGTCCTTCCTGGGCCTGGGCGTCAACGCCCCCATGCCCTCCCTGGGCAGCCTGGCCTCCGATGCCCTTAACGGCATCAACAGCTACCCCTACCGTCTGGTGATTCCCGCCATTACCATTTCTCTGATTGTGCTGTCCCTGAACCTGTTTGGCGACGGGCTGCGGGATGCCTTCGATCCCAAGCTCAAGCACTGAAAAGGAGAGATACATTATGGCATTGCTAGAAGTTAGAGATTTGCACACTTCCTTCTTCACCCCTGTGGGGGAAGTCAAAGCCGTCAACGGCATATCCTTCAATCTGGACCACGGCAAGGTGCTGGGCATCGTGGGAGAGTCCGGCTCCGGCAAGTCGGTGACGGCCTACTCCGTGATGCAGATTCTGGAAAAAACCGGCAAAATCCTCTCCGGTTCCATCAAGGTGGACGGCAAGGAGCTGGTGGGGCTGCCGGAGCGGGAGATGAAGCACATCCGGGGCAACCGTATCTCCATCATCTTCCAGGACCCCATGACCTCCCTGAACCCCACCTACACCATCGGCCACCAGCTGATGGAAGCCATCCTGCTCCACACCAACCGGAACAAAAAGCAAGCCTATGACCGGGCGGTGGAAATGCTGAAGCTGGTCAACGTCAACGAGCCGGAAAAGCGGATGAAGCAGTATCCCTTCGAGTTCTCCGGCGGTATGCGCCAGCGGGTGATGATTGCCATGGCACTGGCCTGTGAGCCGGACATTCTGATTGCCGACGAGCCCACCACCGCCCTGGACGTGACCATTCAGGCCCAGATTCTGGAGCTGATGCAGAGCCTGCAAAAGGAGCTGGGCATGGCAATCATCATGATTACCCATGACCTGGGCGTGGTGGCCCAGATGTGCGACGAGGTCATTGTCATGTACGCCGGTTCCATCTGCGAGCAGGGTACTGCCGATGAAATCTTTTACAATCCCAAGCATGAATATACCAAGGGGCTGATTCGCTCCATCCCCACCGTGGACAACGACGGAGAGAAATTGCAGCCCATTTCCGGAACCCCCATCGATTTGCTGAATATGCCCGCAGGCTGTCCCTTCGCCCCCCGGTGCGAAAACGCCATGAAGATTTGCCTGCACCAGCGCTGCCCCAGAATGCAAATCAACGCCGACCACCAGGCTGCCTGCTGGGTGACGGCAAAGGAAGAAATGGAAAAGGAGGGCGTGTGCAATGGCTGATACATTGGTGGAGGTTCGCAACCTCAAGGAATACTTTACGATTACCACCGGTGCCTTCACCTCCAAGCCGCTGAAAGCGGTGGACGACGTTTCCTTCTCCATTCACCGGGGCGAGACGCTGGGCCTGGTGGGGGAATCCGGCTGCGGCAAAACCACCGTAGGCCGCACCCTGCTGCACCTGTACAAGCCCACCGCCGGGCAAATCTTCTTCGACGGCAAGGAGGTCAAAACCAAGAAGGACGTTCTGGAATACCGCAGAAAGTCCACCATGGTGTTCCAGGACCCCTATTCCTCCCTGAACCCCCGGATGACCGTTGCCGACATCATCGGAGAGCCGCTGGATGTGCACAAAATGTACGCCAGCAAGAAGGAGCGGGAGGAAAAGATTCTCGACCTGATGGCCAAGGTGGGCCTGAACTCCGAGCACGCCAACCGCTATGCCCACGAATTCTCCGGCGGTCAGCGCCAGCGCATCGGCATCGCCCGGGCCATGGCAATGAACCCCCAGTTTGTTGTTTGCGATGAGCCGGTTTCGGCCCTGGACGTTTCCATTCAGGCCCAGGTCATCAATATGTTTGACGAGCTGCAAGAGCAAATGGGGCTGACCTATCTGTTCATCGCCCATGATTTGCTGGTGGTGCGCCACATCTCCGACCGGATTGCCGTGATGTACCTGGGCAAGATGGTGGAGCTGGCAGATGCCGCAGAAATCTACGACCACCCCCTGCACCCCTATACCAAGTGCCTGATGTCCGCCGTTCCCCTCCCGGACCCCAAAAAGGCCAGGGAGAACCACAGAATCGTCCTGTCCGGCGACATTCCCAGCCCCCTGAACGCCCCCTCCGGCTGCCCCTTCCGCACCCGCTGCCCCTACGCCACCGAGGCCTGCGCTGCCTCCATGCCGGAATTTAAGGAGGTACAGTCCGGCCATTTCGTGGCCTGCCACCGCATTCAGGAAATTGGCTGATTTCCCCGGGGCATCCCATGCCCCATTCCACCGAATTCAAACCCCGGATTGGGATTTGAAGATACAATCCATAATTGAGAAAGGACAATGAAAAATGAAGAAACTGCTTGCATTGCTTCTGGCTGCCGTAATGGTAATGAGCATGGCGCTCACCGCCACTGCCGAAACCGAAAAGGTTGACACCAGCAACATGACCCCCGCCGAGAAGGTTGCTGCCGAAGCGGAGATTCGCTACGCCATTTCCCTGCTGTATGACCGCAACTACATTGTTGAGGAGATTGGCCAGGCCGGTCAGGTTCCCGCCTCCTCCTTCGTTGCCATGGGCATGACCGATGCCGACGGCTCTCAGTTCTACCAGAACGCCGGTCATAACGACGGCTTCTATGGCTACTGGGATGTTTCCGAAGATGCCTATGAGGACAACTTCACCAAGGCCATCGAGATTCTGTCCAAGTACTATGACTACGACGAGACCACCGGCCAGTTCACCAATTTCCCCACCCTGACCTACCTGTACAACACCAATGAGAGTCACAAGGCCATCGGTGAATATCTGTCCAGCGTGCTGGCCGGTGTGGGCATCACCATGAACCTGGAAAACCAGGAGTGGAACACCTTCCTGAACACCCGGAAGAACGGCGACTACTATGTGGCCCGTAACGGCTGGCTGGCTGACTACAACGACCCCATCTGCTTCCTGGATATGTGGACCACCACCTCCGGCAACAACGACGTGCAGTTCGGCAAGGGCGAGCACGCCGACGTGAAGGTCTACAGCCTGGACTTGACTCCCTACGGCCTGGATACCAAGGTTGAAAACGGCACCTGGGCAGAGACCTATGACGTGCTGATTTCCGCCATCAAGAGCTGCACCGACAAGGACAACCGCTACGCCATGATGCACGTGGCAGAAGATATGCTGATGGATTCCGGCTGCATCGTGCCTCTGTACTTCTACACCGACATCTATATGCTGGATGACTCCGTCCACGGCTTCTTCAGCAACCCCCTGGGCTACAAGTACTTCTACAAGGCCGACGTGGACGGCAAGACCGACAGCATCTCCGTGTGCATCGCCTCCGAGCCCGATGTCATCGACCCTGCTCTGAACTCCTCTGTGGACGGCGCTACCCTGGACAGCCACCTGTTCGCCGGTCTCGCCAAGTGGGATACCGATGCAGACGGCAACCTGGTGATTACCGCCGACTGCGCCAAGGAACTGCCTGAGGGCGTTGTCAACGATGACGGCACCGTGACCTACACCTACACCCTGAAGGACGGCCTGAAGTGGTCCGACGGTCAGGATCTGACTGCCTCCGACTTCGTGTTTGCATGGAAGCGCGCCGCTTCCACCACACTGGGCGCTGACTATGGCTATATGTTCGAGGGCGTGAAGGGCTATCCCGACGACCTGGCTGTGGAAGCCACCGACGACAAGACCATCGTTGTCACCCTGAATAACGCCCTGACTTACTGGGACGAGCTGCTGGCCTTCCCCGCCTTCTTCCCCGTCCGTGAGGACGTGGTTGCCGACGAGGGTTGGTGCACCGACGCTGCCACCTTCGTTTCCAACGGCGCTTACAAGATGACCGGTTGGGACCACAACTCCGTGATTACCCTGACCAAGAACGACAACTACTGGGATGCCGAGAACGTCACCATGCAGGAGATTAAGTTCTACCTGTCCGATGATGCCAACAACATGCTCACCAACTTCAAGAACGGTGACTGGCTGCTGATTGACGACGTGCCCACCAATGAGATTGCCTCCCTGAAGGAAGCATACCCCACCGAGTTCGTGGTCGCCGGTCAGATTGGCACCTACTACGTCTGCTGGAACATCAACAAGTCCCTGCTGCCGTAATCTCCCAATTTTTTTCCCCCCCAAGCGCCCGGGGCCGACCCATGTCCCCCCGGCGCACCCCATACACCAAGCAAAGGCCTCGCACTGGTTTCCCGGTGCGAGGCCTTCTTGTACAAATTGCTCACCTTGGCTTCCGTATTGGGCACAAAGGGAGGGTTCTGAGTGATGGTAAGAATCAAAAGCGTTGTTCAATTCCTGCCATTAAAAACTGAACCATTCTTTCGAAAAGGGTATTATGCGGCAGGTGCAAAATGCAAAAAACGCTGCTGCATCAGTATAGCCTACTCTTTTTTGATAGGGAGTCATTCACTGAACAGGTCAATGCCCAGGGAGGTTAGGGTTGCTTGCAGGTGGGTGACGTTCAGTTGGCGGGGGGTGCAGTGGGTTTGGGCGCACAGGGCGGCGGCGATGCCTACGGCCTGGCCCATGGCCATGCAGATGGACATGACCCGGTAGGAGGCGTGGGCACGGTGGGTGCCGGAGATGCAGCGGCCAGCCACATAGAGGCCCTCCACCTTCCGGGGGACGAAGCAGCCATAGGGCAGGTCATAGGGGATGCAGTACTGAATTTTCTTTTCCGCCTGTCCGGCGCCTGTTGGGTTGTGGATATCCACCAGGAAGTCCGCCTTGTGAACAATAACGTCTGGGAACCGTGCGCCGGAGGCACATTCCTGGCCGGTGATGCAATAGTCGCCGGTGATGCGCCGGGATTCCCGGATGCCGGTGGTGGAGGCGGAGCCCACAATTTTGCAGTGCTCATAGCCGGGAAGCTGACGGCGGAAGAAGTCCGTCAAGACCTCCATCTGCTGCCGAAGCTCCAATTCCGCCCTGTAAAGAGTCTCCACCTTCGTGCTGTCCACGCCGTTTACCTGGGTGGTATTGACCTGGCGAGAGCCCGGGTAGACCGTGGGATGCAGCCGGACGGCGGCGGTGTTTTGGGGGATATTTCCCTGCTCTGCCTGGGCTTTCGTCCAGTCCAGGAAGCGCTGCCCCCGGAAGGAGACATCGTCAATGTCCCCGATGCAGAGGATTCCCCTGTCCTCGTCCACGTTGTCCAGGGTAAATTCCACTGTCACCGGCTGCATCAGGCCGTCTTCCCGGCCCTTTTGGTAGTCGCAGCCGGCAAACACCGCCACGTCACCGTCCCCGGTGGCATCGATTACCGTCTGGGCAGCCAGCACCCGCAGTCCCTCTTTGGTGCAGACCACTGCTCCCCGGATTCGGTTCCCCTCCATCCAGGCATCCGCCACAGGGGTTTGCAGGTACACCTCCAGATTCTTCTCGTCCAGCAGCTTGGTCAGGGCAATCTTTGCCCGCTCCATGTCGTGGGCCACGCCGGTGGTGCCGTCCATATCGTTGTCCGGCACTCCCAGCAGGGCCACCACCTCGTCCCGCATGGTGCCTTGGCTGACGGAGCCCAGAATGGGCCCCACGCAGCCGGAGGTCAGGTTGCCCCCGGGAATGCCGTAGCGCTCCACCAGGGCCGTGCGGGCTCCCTGCCGGGCCGCCGCCACGGCGGCGCAGATTCCGGCAGGGCCCGCCCCGCAAACCAGCACATCATATTCCTTCCAGACCGGTATCTGTCTGCTGTAAGATAGTTCCATATGCGTCTCCTCAGTAGGCACGAACCTCGAAGATTCGTGCGGCATCGTAGCCATAGGTGGCGGTGACGGCAATGCGGATGGTGTCGCAGAGCACCGGCTGCTCCGGCTCCAGCACATTCAGCCGCTGGCCATTGCCGGAAACCTCCCTGCTCCACACCACCTGGCCATCCCGCAGCAGCTCTGCCCGGTAGTCCTTTACCAGCTCCAGGGGCAGGCCCTTGACCTGGCGGTTCCGGACGTTCCGGGTCATGGAGGGCATGATTTCCCGGGTCAGGTTGGGGTCGAAGGTCAGCCGCAGCTGCTTTACAGGGGCTGCCTTCTCCAGGCGAAGGGTCAGGACGGCATCCTGCAGGTCCCGGGACTCCCAGGCATTCTCCTGCTCCCCTACCCGGCGGGCCACACCGTTGACAACCAGCTCCGGCTCCCGGCCGGGCTTGTGGGAGGAGGCGGTGACCTGAGCCCGGCGGCACAGGTCGTCGGGGTCGTGGTTGGCAAAGCCGGGGATATAGCAGTCGTCCTTCAGCAGGGTCTGCTGAAGCTGGTCCATATGGGTCCGGCCCAGCTCCCGGGGGGTGAGGCCATAGTGGACTGCCATGGCAGCAGCGGTGCCCACGGCCTGGCCGCCTACGGCGCAGGTGCCCATGACCCGGGTGGAGCCGAAGGCGGTTTTGGTTGTGGAGATGTCCCGCCCGGCCATCATCAGGTTGGGAACCTCCTTGCTGTAGAAGCAGCGGTAGGGAATGGAATAGCAGCCCTTGAAATTCAAAATCCGGCTGGGGACCTGGTCAAAGGCCATCAGGCCCCCGGCGGTGTGCTGGTCCATCTGCCAGCCGCCGTAGGCCACGGCATCCTCAAAAATCCGGTTTTCCCGGACGTCGTTTTCGTTGAGCAGGTAGTCGCCCTCCAGGCGGCGGCTCTCCCGGGTTCCGGGGACCATGCCCACCCAGTCCAAATCCAGATTGTCCACGCCGTGGTCGCCCTGGTTTTTCAGGTGGTCCCACACGCCGTAGACGCACTTGACCAGCTCGTCCCGGATGTCCTCGCTCTGGCGGATGATATCGTCCCAGTCGCCGCCCAGCTCAATCCACCAGTAGCCGCTGTCCACATTGGAGAAATTGGGCAGTCTGCCGGAGCCCTCCTCGAAGGCCACCAGCTTGCCGCCGTCGGCGTGGGAGCCGATGGAGTTGGCGTGCTCCCGGAATTTCAGCTGCTCCTCGGTAAAGGTATAGGCCCACTTGGGCTTCTCGAAGGTGACCTTCTCCCCCCTATCCACGGCGCTGAACATCAGGCTGTTGCCCATGGTGTCGGTATTGGCCATGTCCGGGGCATCGGCCTCGTGGAATTCTCCCTTCGCCTCCGTGCCCATGCGGCTGCCGCAGCCTGCCAGGACACCCAGAGTGCCGTGGCCGGTGGCATCCACAAAGATTTTTGCAGACAGCCGAAGCTGGGTTTCCGTGGTGTTCTGGTGGCAGATGACGGTGCGAATCTGCCCGTCTTCCATAACCACATCGTCCATATTGGTGTTCAGGTAGCTGTCCAGCCCCGGCTGGAAGCGGACGGCCTCCCACATAACGGAATCAAAGACAGGGAAACTGGCGTAGGGGTTGCGCCGCTTGTTTTCCAGGAGCATTTCCAGCAGGATGCCGGTCTCGGCCAAGTCCGGCTTGGCGGCGTGGGAATTGGCTCCCACAATGTGCATTCTCACCTCCGAGCTGGCGTTGCCGCCAAAGACGGAGCGGTTCTGGACAATGGCGGTTTTCGCCCCATGCCGGGCGGCGGCAATGGCGGCGCACATGCCGGACAGGCCGCCGCCTACCACCACAATGTCATAGGCTTTCTCGATAACATGAATGGACATTTTTACTCCTCCGGCTTTACAAGCACTTTGATGGACTCCGGGCTGACCTGCTTCTGGATGGCAGCTTCCAGCTGGGAGACGGGGAAGCGGTGGGTAATCAGTTCTTTCAGCTTCATCTGGCCGGAGGACAGCAGCGCCACGGCCCGGCTGTGGGTATCGGGATTAACAAAGGAGCCCATAATGGTCAGCTCCTTCTGGAAAATAGGATGCATCTTGGTTTGCAGCACCGCCTCCGGGTCCGGGACACCGAAGAGCAGCACCCGTCCGCAGCCGGCGGCGGCATCAATGGCCTGGCCGGAGGTCCGGGGAGAGCCCACACACTCGATAACCACGTCGGCCCCATCCTTGCTCAGGAGCTGGGACAGCCGCTGGTTCAAGTCCTCGTGGATGGGATCGATGGCAGCATCGGCACCCAGGCGGACGGCCAGCTCCCGGCGGGCAGCCACCGGCTCGCTGAGCACCACCTTGGCCGCACCGGCCAGGCGGGCCAGTTGCAGCATAATCTGGCCGATGGTGCCGCCGCCGATGACCAGCACGTTTTCACCGGGGCGAATGCCCGCCCGGTCGATGCCGTGGAGGCAGCAGGCCAGAGGCTCTGCCAGGGCGGCCAGCTCCGGGTCCGTCCCCTGGGGCACCGCCACGCACTGGGCGTGGGGCACCAGGCAGTAGTCGGCAAAGCCGCCGTCCATGGTGACGCCCACGGCCTTCATATGATGGCACATCTGCTTCTGCCCCTGGCGGCAGGGGCGGCACTGGCCGCAGTAAATATTGGGGTCCACGGTAATCAGCTGGCCCACCTCCAGGCCGGAGACACCGCTGCCCAGCTTCACCACATAGCCGGAAAATTCATGGCCCAGAATCACCGGGGGTGTCACATCCGCAGAGCCCTTGCCCCCCTGGTAGATGTGCACATCCGTGCCGCAGACACCGCAGGCGCAGACCTTAACCAGAACCTGCCCCTGTCCGGGCTCCGGAAGAACCAGGGGGCGGGTTTCAATCGTTTTATTGCCAAGAAAATATGCACCAATCATTGTTGTTCCTCCTAAGGTGTTTCTTCTTTTTCCGTGTTCAGCAGGTACGCCTGGATAATCGGCTGGGTCAGGAAGGCGGCGGTAAAGGCAATCATGCTGTACAGGAAGCAGGGCACCAGCACAATATCCGCCACGATGCACAGCCCCAGCAGCAGGGCACTGACCGCCAGCACCAGCAGCGGCCGCCAGGGCTTCACCAGTGCCAGAATCAGGCTGTTTTTCAGCAAGGCCCCAAAGGGCAGCTCCACCGTAACCATAATGGGATACACATATACCCGCACCATGCCGTAGAGCAGCATCAGCAGGGCCCAAATCAGCTTCACTGCGCCCCCCATGGAGCCGAACACCGCATTGCCGTCCACCAGATAGTAAACCGTGGCGAACCCCGCTGCCACATCCAGCAGCCCTATGGGCAGCGCCTGCTTCCAGTTGCGCTTCCAGGCCTCCCGGAAGCCGGGCCAGAACATGCCGGGCCGGTCCCAGGCGCAGTTCAGGGCGCAGTAGCTCATGGCCGCCGTGGCCGGGCCCAGAAGCAGGGCCGAGGCCCCAATCAGGGCAGCCAGCACCGGGGCGGACCAGTCCATGACAAAATACAGCATCAGGGGCCCCAGCATGGTGACAATGCCGCCATGCTGCGCCGCATTGGCATTGATTAAGGAGGTCAGCCACATATAAAGGGGAAGGGTAATCAGGGCGTACACCAGATTCAGCTGAAGAAGGGGTAGGAAATTCCGCCCGTATCGTTTCCAGAATCGGATAAAGGGTGGGTAGACGTTGTCGTCTACTGCGTCGTTGCCGGGTTTGGTGAAATCCAGGAATCCGGGCCATCCGTTTGCCATCGCAGTGACCTCCTATGCTTCTCGTTTTATTCGCCTACAAAGGCTCCCTGCCGGGTCAGGGCATTGCGCAGGGCATCGGTGGGCACCTTGCGCACCGGGATATCGGTGGCTGCGGCCATGGCAGCAGCGGTTCCGGCTGCCTGTCCGAAGGCCATGCAGGAGGGCATCATGCGGATGGCGGAGCCCGCCTGGGCATCGGCAGAGATGGCTCTTCCCGCCACCAGCAGATTGTCCACCCCCTTGGCCACCAGGCAGCCGTAGGGAACGTCAAAATAGGGCTTGTCCGGCACATGCAGGGTGCCGCCGGGGTTATCCTTGTTGTGGGTATCCATATTGGTGGCCATACAGGCGATGGCATCGGGATGGAGGACACAGTCATAGACCTCCTGGCCGGTGAGGGTATACTCGCCCTGGATGTGCCGGGTCTCCCGGATGCCGATGGTATCGGCGGTATTCAGCAGGATGGCGTTCTCAAAGCCCGGGGCGTGCTTTTTCAGGAAGTTGAAAATGAACAGGCACTGCTCCTGGCCCACCTCGGTGGCCCGGGTCAGGTCGCCGGTTTTGGTGGCATCCACGTCCAGAATCCGGCTGCAATTCACCCGGAAGACACCGTGGTCTACCTCTTCGTAGACACCAATCTCCCCCCGGGGGAAATTGTCCCAGTCCTGCGCATACTCCTTCAGCAGCCAGCTGAAGGGGCCGAAGAAGGGGCGGATTTCCTGCCAGTGCTCTTTCATATTGGCAGTCACCCTGGCGGTATCCACATTGCCAATCCGGAAGAACAGGGAGGCAGGCTGGATATTACCGCTTTCCCGGTCGCCGAGGACAAAGTCCACCCCGGCCCGGGCTGCCACGTCGGCATCGCCGGAGCAGTCTACCACCACCTTGGCCTGGATAACCCCCAGGCCATCCTTGTTGGCAACCACCACGCCGGTAATCCGGCGGCCCTCCATCAGCACCTGGACAAACTGGGTGTGCAGCATCCGCTCTGCCCCGGCCTCCTGGAGCATCCGGGTTCCCACCAGCTTGAGGATATCGGATTTGAAGGGGCCCACATTGTTGTGGCCGATGCGCAGATAGCTGGCATAGGAGTCGCCGTTGCGGGTTTTGCCCGGCTGAATGGCACCCCCCAGGGCCTCCATCCGGTCAACCAGCTCCTGGAAAATGCCCCGAATCACCATGTTGTTTCCCTGGGAATCGAAGCTGGTCATAAAGGGGCCCACGCCGCCGCTGGTGGCCATGCCGCCAATGCAGCCCGCCGCATCCAGCACCAGGGTCTTTGCGCCGCTGCGGGCAGCGGCAATGGCGGCGCCCAGACCGGCAGGCCCTGCGCCCACCACCACCACATCTACATTGCGGAGAACGGGCAGCTCCTGCTGAAAATGAACAGACATCAGAAAACCTCCTGTTTCTGCGGAAGGCGGGATCCCGAAGAACCCCGCCTTAGAAATTGGTTTGTGAATTACTTCTTGCTGTCGTAGTAGCTCTGCAGCTCGGTACGCACTTCCTCGCCGCCGGCGTTGACCCAGTCCTTGGTGAAGGTGCCCAGGTCATCGATGGTCCGGATACCGGCCATAACCTGCAGCAGGTAGTCCTTCAGGCTGTTGAACAGGGTGGTGTTGTACTTGGAGTAAGCCTCGGTAGCGGGCTTGAACTTGAACTCGTTGGTGACGAACTCAATCCGGTCGGTATCGGCGTTCATGGTCACAGCGGAGAAGGCATGCCACTGAGAGGCGGACTTCCGAACACGTGCGGGCCACAGCTGAGAGCCCCAGGTGGCGGAGGTGACGTCCACGTACCAGTAGGAGTTGCCCCGCTCTTCTGCGAAGATGGGATTGATGGGGTCGATGCCGCCGTTGGCATCGTAGTTGAAGTGAACACCCTCGTCGCCGATGGTGATGTGCAGGTCGTCCTTCAGGCGCAGGTTCCACCAGTTGACCACGTCAGCGGCGTTGCCGGAGGACTTGGGCACGCAGGAGACAAAGTTGAAAGCGGTGGTCTCCATGTACTTGCAGGTGCCGTCGGAGCCGGACAGGGCGGTGATGTAGCCCAGGTCGTCCCAGGTCAGCTTCAGGTTTTCCATCAGAGCGGGCATGGCGTAGTCGCCCAGGCCCCGGTTGCCGCAGCAGATGATGGTCTTGCCGGAGGAGAACTTCTCTTTCAGGGTGGACTCGGTGTTGACGGCCCAGTCGGGGTCGATGAGGCCTTCCTTGTACAGCTTGCTCATGAACTCAACCAGAGCGGGGAAGTTGGGATGCTCGGTCATGTAGATGACCTTGCCCTCGTCGTTCACCATCCAGTCGGAGTAGATGCCGAAGGCAGCGGTGATGGTCTTGGGGATGGCCCAGGCCTCGTTGGCCTCGGATGCCTGATAGAAGGGGCCGGACAGGACGATGTACTTGTCGCCGTAGAATTCCTTCAGCTTCACCAGCATGTCATAGAAGCCGTCGATGGTGGTGGGCATTTCGGTGATACCGGCCTCACGGCACAGGTCCAGACGGGCAACCATGAAGTTGGCAATCTCGTGGTCGCAGGGGTACATATAGGGAACGGCGTAGATGTGGCCGTCCTCGCCCCGCAGGGCATTCCAGACTTCCTCGGAGTGGCCGGAGTTCAGGATATCCTGGCCATAGGCATCCAGCAGGTCGTCCAGGGGCTGCAGGCCGCCCTGGGCCATCAGGGTACGGAACTGGTTGACGGTGACGTTGACGCAGTCGTAGTCGGCGCCGCCGGAGATGTCCATCAGCAGCTTCTCATCGGCATTTTCAGCGGGGAGCATGAAATACTCCACATGGTAGCCGGTGGATTCTTCCATAACCTGGGCATTGATGTCCTTGTTGGGGTCAAAGGCGGTGTTGTAGCCCAGACGCTTCAGGGTGACGTTGCCGGGGCCCTTCAGCTGGGGAACGTTGCTGGGCTTCTCCGGCTCCGTCTCGGGAGTGGTGGCAGGAGCTTCCGTTTCTTTGGGGGCAGAGGTCTCGGGGGTTGTGGGGGTCGTGGTGGCCGGTTTGCCGCCGCAGGCGACCAGGCTCAGCATCATGACCAAGCAGAGAAATAACGCGAATGCCTTTTTCATTTCAAGATCTCCTTTTGATTAGATTTGGACTTTCGTCCGATTTATTTACTGCGCTGTGCAGTGAAATACGGTGGTATCAGCCCTTGACGGAGCCGATGGTGATGCCCTTGACCAGGAACTTCTGAACCAGGGGATACAGGGCAATGATGGGGATAATGGATAGGGTCACGGCAGTGGCCGTCAGGCCCTCGGCGGTGATGTTGGGGGAGATGCTGCCGCTGGTCAGGCCGCCGCTGGTCAGGTTCTCCAGGAACCCGGCACCGCTGTTAATCAGGTCGTACAGGTAGACCTGGAGGGTTTTCATGTTGGTGGACTGAGTGTACATCATGGCGTGGAAGTAATTGTTCCAGTAGTTGATGGCGTACAGCAGCGTCACCGTGGCAATCACCGGGGTGGACATGGGGCACACAATGGAAACCAGAATCCGCAAATCCCCTGCCCCGTCAATCCGGGCGGATTCCTCGATGGTCTCGGGCAGGCCCTCGAAATAGTTCTTCACGATGAACATGTTGAACTGGACGATGGCGAAGGGAAGAATCAGGGCGGCGTAGGTATTCAGGAGGCCCAGCATCTGCACCACCATGTAGGCAGGGACGATGCCGCCGAAGAACACCATGGAGAACACATACAGCAGCACCACCACCCGGCGGCCCTTGAAATTGGGCTTGGACAGGGGGTAGGCTGTGGTGATGCTCACCACCACGGAGACGAAGGTACCCACAAAGGTGACAATCAGGGTGTTTTTCAGGGCCGTGAAGAACTGGGTCTGGAAGAGAATGTACTGCATGGTTTCCAGCTGGAAGCCTCTGGGCCAGAACCACACCGCACCCTGGGCCACGTAGGTGCCCTTGCTGAATGCCTTGCTCGCCACATGCAGACAGGGCAGGATGGCAACCAGGGCAAAAACAGTCATCAGCACATAAGCAAGGCCCGCTACGAATTTCTCGCTGGCGTCCAGGGCGACGCCGGTATGTTTTTTCTTCTGAATCATACAGCGTACCTCCTTACCAGATGCTTCTGCCCAGGGACTTCTTGCTGACGGCGTTGGCACCCACAATCAGGATGAAGGCCACAATGGCGTTGAACAGGCCCAAAGCCGTTGCCAGGGAGAAGTCCGCCTGGCCCAGGCCAATCCGGTAGACGTAGGTTTCGATGATGTCCGCCACGTCGTAAACCGAGGGATTGTAGAAAACCAGGACCTGCTCGAAGCCGGTGGTGAGGATGTAGCCCACCTTCATAATGAGCATCAGCACAATGGTAGGCAGCAGGCCCGGCAGGGTGATGTGGCCAATCTGCTGGAATTTGTTGGCTCCGTCCATTCTGGCGGCCTCGTAGAGGGTGGGGTCAATGCCGGTGATGGCAGCCAGATAGATTACCGTATTGTAGCCGATTTCCTTCCAGCCCTCTGTAAAAACCAATATCCACCGGAACACCGAGCGGTCGCCGAAGAAATTGATTCGGCTCTTGCCCAGGGCCGTGATGGCGGTGTTTACGATGCCGTAGGAGCCCAGCAGAGAATAGAAGATGCCGAAAATCAAAACCCAAGAGAAGAAGTAAGGCACATAAATCATGGTCTGGCAGAGCTTCTGATAGATTCTGTTGCGCATTTCGTTGAGCAGGATGGCACACAGGATGGGCAGGGGGAACAGGCACAGGATTTTCAGGAAATTGATGGCCAGGGTATTTCTCAGAACCTTGATAAACTGAGAGCTGCCGAAGAGCTTCCGGAAGTGCTTTAAGCCCACCCAGCTGCTGGCGGTGATGGCCTTCCAGGGGGTTTCCGCCGCAAACATCTTATAGTCCTTGAAAGCGATTTGCAGGCCCCACAAGGGAAGCAGCTTGTAGACGAACAGGAAGAACAGTCCGGGGAGCAGCATCACATAGAGTATCCAGTGCTGCCGCAGGTAGCTCCCCGCGTGGCGGAGTTTTCTGGCGACGGGAGACATGCTGTGGGGGTTCCGGTCCGCCAGGGCGTTGGGTGGTTGTTTCATGAATCTCGCTCCTTTCCTGTCTGCCTTACAGGATCCCTTGTATGCATTTATGATAGCATTGAACCTGCATAAAGTAAACGACTCATTCTTTCGATTTCTTGTTCATATTTTTCATTCTTTTAGTTATAAACAACAATTTGAATAGAGAGTAACATTTTACAGTTGTATAAAAGAGCAACAATTTTCGTTCCATCCCCCGGTTGGCAGGGAGATGGAGCGAGGGGAGAGATTGGAAAGGGTCCCAGGTTTAGTAGGCACGAATCTCGAAGATTCTGGCCTCCGGGGAGCCGTTGGTGGCCTGGACTTCCACCCGCAGCGCATCGGCGCTGACCTCTTGGGGAAGGTCCAGAATATTCAGCCGCTGGTGATTATCCGCCACCCGGGTGCTGAAAACGGCCTTGCCGTCCAGGTATGCGGTGACGGTATAGTCCCTCAGCAGAGTGGGAGCTACCCCCAGGGGCTCCTTGTCCAGAAAGGCCTTGGACACGGAGATGCAGCGCTCCTGGCTCAGGTCCGGGTCCAGGGTCAGGCGAATCTGGCGCAGCGCCACCGGCGCATCCCATTGCAGCTCCAGCCAGGGGGCGGTCTCCGGGGCGCTGCACCAAAGATTGCTCCGGCCCCCCTCTTCGGTGCGGGCAATGCCGCTGAGAACCTGCTCCGGGCCGAAGCCGGGCCGGCTGGAGGAGGCGGAAGCCCGGGCTGCTCTTGCCAGGTCCGCCGGGTCCTGGTTGGTCAGGCCGGGGATATAGCAGTCGTCCTTCAGCAGCTGCTGCTGAAGCTGCCGGAGGTGGGTCCTGCCAAAGGCGGCGGGACTCAGCCCAGCCTGGGCCGCCATGGCGGCGGCAGTACCGGCGGCCTGCCCGCCTACGGCGCAGGTGCCCATGACCCGGGTGGAGCCCATGGCCAGCTTGGAGGCGCTGATGTTCCGCCCGGCCATCATAAGGTTTTCAATATTGCCGGAGCAGTAGCAGCCGTAGGGGATGGTGTACAGCCCGGGGAAGCTCCGCACCCGGGAGGGGATCTGCCCCTTGGCCCGGAAGCCCCCGGCCACATGCTCATCCATGGGCCAGCCGCCGTAGGCCACTGCATCGGCGTGGCGGGAATTGGCCAGAATCTCCTGCTCCGTCAGCACATGGGTTCCCAGCAGGCGGCGGCTCTCCCGGGTACCGGGGAGATTGCCCACCCACACCAGCTCATAGTTCTCTGCGCCGTGGTCGCCGCCGTTTTTGATGTGATCCCAGACGCCGTAGATGGTGCGGTACAGCTCCCAGCGGATGTCCTCGGCCTGGCCGATGATGTCCTTCCAGTCGCCTCCCAGCTCAATCCACCAGTAGCCGGACTTGACATCGTATTTTTCCACCAGCTGGTCGGCGTGGTCGGCATAGTCCTCGTCAGGGCGCAGCACCACCACGTCATCGGCATCGTGGTAAACCACAATGTCGCCGTGGTAGCGGTGGACGAAGTCGCTTTCGTCAAAGCTGTAGGCCCAGTCGGGCTTTACGAATTTGACCGGGTGGCCCCTGTCCTCCGCCACAAAGTAGATGGTATTGCCCATGGTCTCCCCGTCGGCCACCGCCGGGGCGTCCTTCTCGCCATAAGTTTTTCCGTCCTCCCGGCCGATGGCGTATTCCGCCCCGGCGAAATAGCCCAGGGTGCCGTTGCCGGTGCAGTCCAGATAGATTTCCCCGGTGACACAGAAGCGCTTTTCCGTGGTCATCTGGTAGCACTCCACAGACTGGATGCGCTTGCCGTCGGAGTGCACCGTGTCCATGGTGGTATTCAGGAGAATGGTCAGGTTTTCCGTCTTCCGGGCGGCGGACCAGAGCACGCCGTCCCAGATGGAATAGTTATAGCTGTCGTTCAGATATTTGTTTTCCAGCTGCAATTCCATGAGGATGCCGGTTTCTGCGGCGTTTTTCTTGCCCCAGTGGCAGGAGGCACCGGAGATGTGCATCCGCATTTCCGAGCTGGCGTTGCCGCCGAAGACACCTCTGTCCTGCACCAGCAGGGTTTGGGCCCCCTGCCGGGCAGAGGCCATGGCGGCGCACAGGCCGCTCATGCCGCCGCCGATGACCACCACGTCATAGTGCCGGTGAACAGGCGGGTTCACCGAGGGGGCGGGAATCTCGTGGACAAATCGCTCCATAGTGCGCCTCCGTCAGACCGTGGGATAGCTGTCCCGGGCGTTGGGGTCGGTTTCCAGCATGACCCCCTGGCTGCGCAGGATCCTGCGCAGCTGCTCCACGTCAATCTGGCCCGGCAGGCAGCCCTGCTGCACCGCCAGAGCAGCGCCCACACCGGCTCCCTGGCCCATGGCCATCAGAGGGGGCATCACCCGCAGGGAGGACAGGGCCACCGCATCCATGGAGGCACAGCGGCCGGAGAACATCAGATTGCCAATGTCCGCAGACACCGTGGAGCCGTAGGGGATGCCATAGGGCTTCACCTTCTTGACGATGGTGCTGGCACCGCCGCCGTCGTGAATGTCGATGATGTAAGAGCCGATGCCCACGGCGGTGCTGCCGATGGTGCCCTGAAGCAGGGCTTCCTCTGTCAGGGTCTCGATGCCGTGGAACCGGCGGCTCTCCCGGATGCCGATGAAGGGGTAGATTTTGGTAAGGGTGGCATTTTCAAAGCCGGGCATATACTTGCGCAGCACCTCCACCAGCTGTAGGTTCTGGATATGGCCCTCGATTTCGGCCCGGGTCAGGTCCCGGACATCGGAGCCGTCCACCCCCAGGTGCCGGGTGCAGTTCAGGTTTACCCGGCCGGGGGTCAGGGTCTGGATGGAAATCAGGGTGTCCCTGTCCACCGGCAGAATGCCCTGGGCCTTCAGGGAGGTGAACATTTTCCGGAAGGCCACCATCACATGGTGGTCGGGGTTGGCACGGTAGTAGTCCGCATTGTACCCCGGGCCCACCTCGGTGGTGTCGGAGAGCAGGGTCTCCTCGGGGTGGGCAGCCAGATAGTCCACCAGCTCCTGCTCGTTGACCCCGTCCACGGTGCACATCAGCGTGGGGGGCTGGAGCTTGCCGGTGCCCTTCTGGCCCATCTCATAGGTAGCTCCCGCCAGATAGCCCACGTCGCCGTCGCCGGTGGCGTCGATGAATACCCGGGCGTTTACCTCCATCTTCCGGCCCTTGCCGAAGAGGGTGACGGATTTCAGCAGACCGTTTTCCACATTGGTATCAATTACCTGGGTGTGCAGCAGCAGCTCCACCCCGGCCTCCAGGCATTTTTCAAAGGCCACCACCTTGAAGACCTCGTCATTGTAGATGGTGACGGAGTCGTGCATGGGGCACCAGTGATGGGGGCTGCACGCACCCTTCTGGCGCAGGGCATCCACAAATTCCTGGGCGATGCCCCGGACAACCTGGTTGCCGTACTTGTCCAGATAGCCCAGCAGAGGAAGCCCCAGGGTCAGGTTGCCCCCCAGGTAGCCGTTGCGCTCCACCAGCAGAACCTTGGCCCCCTGCCGTGCCGCTGCCAGCGCCGCCGGAAGACCGCCGGGACCGCCGCCAATGACCACGATATCGTAATTCAGTGTCTCCATTTTCATACGCTGCATCCTCCTCAGGTGCGTTCGGTTGGATATATATTTTGAAAATTGTGGATATTCCACATCTTCATCTTATGCATTGTTCTATTTTTTGTCAATATCTCTGAATTGCGATGAAATGTCCATTCTTTCTGTTTTTGGCCGCCGGAGCCACCCCGGTGTTGACATTTTTGCCCCGCTGCGGTATTTTAGAAAAAATGCGGGTATTTTGTCCTGTCCATTCCCATGTAAGGAGGCTGAAAGTATGTATAAGACCATTATTGTAGATGATGAGGAATCCGTGCGCTGCGGCCTGCGGGACCATTTTGACTGGGAGCTCCACGGCGTTACCGTGGTGGAGATTTTTCCGGACTGCGCCAAGGCCTATGAATATGTCCGCACCCACCCGGTGGACCTGGTAATTACCGATGTAATCACCCCCTATATGGACGGCATTACCTTTGCCAAAAAGCTCCAGGCGGAGTATCCCAATATCAAGATTGTCTTTATCAGCGGCCACGCCAATGTCCAGTTTTTGCAGGAGGCCATGAAAAGCGACGCCTTCGACTACATTCTCAAATCCGTGGATCTGGACGAGCTCTCCGTCACCATCACCCGGGTGGTAAAGCTCCTGGATGCCCGGAACCAGGAGCAGCAGCGGGTCACGGATATGGAAAATCAGCTTTACCAGATGATGCCCCTGTACCGGGAGCGGCTGCTGAGAAGCCTGGTCGATGGGGACTTTGACCGGACGTGCGCCCCCATACTGGGGGTCAATCTGGATTTCTCCGCCCGCTACACCTGCCTTGTGATGCGGCTGACCAACAAATGGACCATACTCAAGGATATGGCAGCGGCCGGCCGCCAGATGGTGAGCATCCGTGTGGAGGAAATCTGCGCCCGGACGATTGAAAAATGGCCGGGCAGCGTCACCTTTAAGAACCGGGTTTCCGAGTTCATGGTTGCCCTGAAATGCGAAAACGCAGACTATGAATTGGATGTGCTGGATGTATCCAATCGGCTTCGGACGGCTTTGCTTCAGGAGCTGGGGCTGGAATGCTCCATCGGTGTCAGCGAACCGGCGCTGCTCCAGGATTTCCGGGAAGCCTATCTGGAAGCCTGCGAGGCCATTGAGCAGCGCTATTACCTGGCAGAGGACACCGGCATCGCCGTGAAGAAATATACCGAGCTTCCCTCCACCAAGGAGGCCCGGGAGTATGCGGAGAAGAATCTGCCGGAGGCCATCCTCAGCGGCCAGTCTGGGCAGGTGGATGCGGTGCTGAACCAGGTATTCGCCGATGCCCGGGGTATGCCCCAGAACGAGCAGGACAATTTTATGCTCTTCGTCCTGCTGCTGCCCTCCCGCACCCTGCTGGGGCTCCGGGCCCAGGAGGCCAACCCCTACCGCAACCAGCGGCAGCTGGTGGAGCACTGGCTGAGCTGCCCCTCCCACGTGGAGCAGGAGCAGTTCCTGCGGCAAATCATGCAGGAGACCACGGAGCTGCTCAGCGGCAGCAACGGCCCCGGCACCAGCGCCATTATCCGGCAAATCAAAACCATTGTGGGAGAGCAGTACATGGAGCAGATTTCCGTGGCCAGTCTGGCCTCCCAGGTGCATCTGACCCCCACCTATCTGTGCGTGCTGTTCAAGCAGGCCACCGGCAAGACCATCAACGAATATCTGACGGCAGAGCGGATGCACCAGGCCAAGCGGCTGCTCAGCGACCCCTCTGTGCGGCTGTATGACGTATGCTACCAGGTGGGCTACCTCTCCCCCAGCTATTTTTCCAAGCTCTTCAAAAAGCTCACCGGTATGCCTCCCGGAGAATACCGGCAGAAGGCCATCAGCGACAACCCAGGCTAAGGAGGGCGGACCATGGGAAGATTCCAACGAACCGGTGAGACCATCCGGGAGCGGATTCTGAAAAAAAGCGGCCGCTCCATTTCCTGGAACAAAACCGTGCTGGCCATGCTGGTGATGGGTGCCGTCGCCCTGATGGCCATTTTCCTGCTGTTCCGGATGACGTCCCAGGTCATGGCCCAGGATGTCCGGCTGTCCCTGGAGCAGACGGTGGAGCAGCAGCGCATCCACTTTGACTTCCGCCTGCGCAGTGTCCAGCAGCAGGCGGAAAACCTGATGCCCATTATCTATCCCCTGGTATCCGTCAGCGAGAACCCCCTGGAGCAGTACCAGGAATTCGAGCAGCTCCGTTCCGCCATCAGCCTCAGCACCAACAACACCGATGTCTCCGGGGTGCGGCTGTATGTGCCCAGTGACAAGCTCTACAGCAGCCAGGGAGAGACCTTCCTCCCCCTGCGCTGGCTTCTGGGCCTGGATTTGCCCTATCTGGAAAGGGCGGGCATCCAGTGGCTGGAAACCCAGGCGGTGCCCATGACGGACCCCAGCGGTACACGGAAGACCGTCCAGGCCATCACCTGTGTCTATTCCATGCGCCAACGCACGGATTACAGCCAGATTTGCTGCGTGCTGATGCTGGACGTGCCGGTTTCCGGCTTCGATGAGCTGCTCTCCGTAGAGGGGGCGCCGGACCAATACGGCTTCCTGGTAAACAGCCGGGGCATAAGCCTGGCCTGTCCGGAAAGCCGGCTGCTGGGGCAGCAGGTGGTGGAGGAGGCCCTGATGGAGCAGATTCGCGCCAGGGGCAGCGGCAGCATCCAGCAGGGCAGCTCGGTGTATGTGTTCCGGAAGCTCAGCAATTTCGACTGGTACCTGGTGATGCAGTACCCCGCCAGTATGCTCACTGTGGGGGACAGCATCCAGGCCAATTTCCTGAAAATTCTGGTGGTGGCGGTGCTGGTGGTGGCACTGTTCATTGTGTTCATGCTGGCCTACCACTTCACCACCAACGTAACCCTCACCCGGATTAACGCCACCCTGGAAGCCCTGAGCCGGGGTGCCCAGCAGCCCGGCGGGGAGCAGGCCCCGGAATTCCTGGACCCCCTGCACCACCTGGAGCGCAACGCAGACCAGATGGTGCTGACCATCAATGAGCTGATGGAGGAGCGCTACCGGGACAGACTTGCCATAGCGGAGTCCCAGATGGAGTCCCTACAGGCCCAAATCAAGCCCCATTTTCTCTACAACACCCTGGATATCCTCAAATGGATGATTCTGGACAACAAGGATGCCGATGCGGTGTGGATGGTAAACGCCCTGTCCAAATATCTGCGGCAGAGCATCAACAAGGGCCCGGCCATCATCCCCTTGCGGGAGGAGCTGGAGCTGTCCCGGAACTATGTGCAGATTATGCAGAAGCGCTTTGCCAACCGCTTCCAGGCCCATTTTGAGATTGACGAGGATGTGGAGGAATACCGGATTCCCAAGCTGTCCCTCCAGCCTCTGCTGGAAAATGCCCTGCTCCACGGGGTGCTGTACTCCGAGAAGCCGGACAAGGAGCTGAGCATCCGGGCCTGGCTGGCAGACGGTATGCTGAATCTGGAGGTGGAGGACAACGGCAAGGGCATGAGCCAGGAGCAGTGCCAGGCCCTGGAGCAGGGCCGCAGCGGCTACGGCTTCTCCAACGTGCTGCGGCGGCTGGATTTGTTTGCCAAGGGAAACAGCTCCTGCCGCATCTTCTCCCGGGAGGGCGTGGGCACCTGCATCTCCATCCGTATCCCGGCCACCACCCGGGAGGATGCCTTCGACCGTCAATTCTGATATTGTGCATAAATGCCAACGGTTTTTCCCAGTCGGGAACCGTTGGCATTTATATATTATGCACATATATTGCTGTATTTTTCGATATTGTTTGTGAAGTACTAACAAATGAGCATTGACTTTTCCGAAGAAAAACGTTTATAGTAGCCCTGAGAATGCAAAAAGCCGAAACCACCCCCACAACAGAAAGAAGGATTCTTATGAACATGAAGCAAGTCACCCTGGTAAGCCCGGAAACCTTTGAAATCCATCAGGTTCCGGTGCCCCAATGCCAGCCCGACCAGGCCCTGCTGAAGGTCAAGGCCGTGGGCATCTGCGGCTCGGACATCCACGCCTACTACGGCAAGCACCCCTTTATGTCCTTCCCCATCACCCTGGGCCACGAGGCTGCTGGTGAGGTGGTGCAGGTGGGTGCCGAAGTCACCAATGTGAAGGTGGGCGACCGGGTGCTCATGCGGCCCCAGAAGGTCTGCGGCAAGTGCCGGATGTGCCGGGAGGGCAGATACAACATCTGCAAGACCCTGGAGGTGCTGGGCTGCCAGTGCGCCGGTGCCAGCTCCGACTATTACCCCGTGAAGGCCGAGCTGCTCTACCGGCTGCCGGACAACATTTCCTATGACGTGGGCACGGTTATTGAGCCGCTGTCCGTGGGTGTCCGGGCGGTGAACCGCCCCGGGGATGTAAAGGGCAAAAATGTGCTGGTTATCGGCGCAGGCACCATCGGCAACGTGGTGATGCAGAGCGCCAAGGCCCTGGGGGCCAACAAGGTGGTTATCTCCGATGTCTCCGACTACAAGCTGAACATGGCCAAGGAATGCGGTGCAGATGTCGCCGTGAATGTGGCCCGGGAAAAGCTGGAAGAGGTGCTGGACCGGGAGCTGGGCATCGACGGCCTGGACGTGGTCTACGAGTGCAGCGCCAACGGCGGCGCTCTGAACCAGGTGCTGCGCTACGGCCGCAAGGGCATGGCCGTTGTCATTGTGGCCGTATACGGCAAGAAGCCCGAAATGGAAATGGGCCTGATCCAGGACCGGGAGTACGAGCTCTACGGCACCCTGATGTACCGCCACGAGGACTACCTGACTGCCATCCGCCTGGTGGCCGAGGGCAAGGTCAACCTCCAGGCCCTGATTTCCAAGGAGTTCCCCCTGGAGGAGGTCTCCCAGGCCTACAAGTACATCGAAGCCCACCGGGACGAGGTGCAGAAGGTCATTCTCAACGTGTAAAGCAGGAGGTTTTCCATGAAATACGGAATTTACTATGCCTACTGGGAAAAGGAGTGGGGCGGCGAATTCATCCCCTATGTAAAAAAATGCAGCGGGCTGGGCTTTGACATTCTGGAAGTGGCCACCGGGGCATTCTGGCGGGAGGACGATGCCTTCTTCCGGGAGCTGGGGCAGGCGGCCAAGGACTACGGTATGCGCCTCACCGGCGGCTACGGCCCCCGGCCGGAGCACAATCTGGCCAGCAAGGATGCCGCAGCGGTGGAGAAGGCCTTCGCCTTCTATGCCGATATGTTCCGCAAAATGGAGCTGGCCGGTATCGACCGGCTGGGGGGTGCCCTGTACTCCTATTGGCCGGTGGACTTCAAGGCTCCCATAGACAAGCCCGGCGACACCGACCGCTCCATCCGGCGGATGCAGCGTCTGGCGGACATGGCGGCGGACTACGGCATCACCCTGAATATGGAGTCCCTGAACCGGTTCGAGGGCTATATGATTAACGAGTGCTACGAGTGCGTGGGGTATGTGAAGGCTGTGGACAAGCCCAATGTCAAGGTCATGCTGGACACCTTCCACATGAACATTGAGGAGGATTCCATCCCCGATGCCATTCGTCTGGCCGGGAGCCTGCTGGGGCATTTCCACGTGGGCGAGGCCAACCGCCGTCCCCCCAGGCCCGGAACCCGGATGGACTGGGTAGAGATTGGCAAGGCCCTGGAGCAGATTCACTACCAGGGTGACGTGGTAATGGAGCCCTTTGTCACCATGGGCGGCCAGGTGGGCAAGGACATTTCCATCTGGCGGGACCTGTCCCACGGCGCAACGGAGGCAGAGCTGGACCGGGATGCCGCCCAATCCGTGGCATACCTGCGGGGTCTGTGGGGATAATCCCCCACCCCACCGGCCAAAAAGCAAGCAAAGGCCCCCGGAGTTCCAGGCAATGCGTCTGAAGCTCCGGGGGCCCTTCGGTATGCGGCTTTCCTTTTCCCCGGCTGCCGCAACCATGGCATTGTGGTGCCGGGGATTTTCTGGTACAATGGCAGCACAGCCCGGTATGGTTACAGGTCTGCCCCCCAGGCGGTGAGGGTCTCCCGCAGGGCGGGGATATCCACATTGTGGACGCTGATGTTCTCCCGGCTGCACATGGCGGCAGCCAGTCCGGCAGCCTGGCCCAGGCACATCATCGGGGCCTGCACCCGCACCGAGGCGGAGGCAATCTGGTCGGCGGAGAGGCAGCGGCTGGGGACAATCAGGTTGTCATAGCCGGGGACAATCAGGCTGCGGTAGGGAATATAGGCCGCATCCTCCAGGAAGGTGCAGCGCTGGTGGGTATCCTTGGCGCTGTGAATGTCAATGGGGTGGGCGCTGCGGGCCACGGTGTCCGGGAAATGCTCCCGGTTCAGGTACTCCTCACCGGTGAGGATATGAACGCCCCGGATATGCCGGGTCTCCCGGGTGCCCACGGTGGGGGCGGTATAGGCCAGATAGCAGTTCCGGAAGGCCGGGTCCAGGCGGCGGAACAGCTCCGCAAAGCGGAAGGCATCCTCCCGGAGCTTGCACTCTGCGGCAGTGGCATCCAGGTGGTTGTCCATATCCGCAAAGGTGCGGGTGACATTGACCAGGGTGAAGCCCGGCCGGAGAATATGGCAGAACCAGGGGCCGCCGAACTGGGGCACATCCTCGGTTTCGGCCAGCGCCCGCAGGGCCTTTTGCAGCGCCTCGTGGTGCATGTTCACCCCCTGGCGGCTGTGGTGGTCCACACCCAGGGCATCGGTATCCACGCCGCCCAGGCAGAAAATCAGGGAGGCGGGCTGTAGGGCCATTTCCGGTGTCTGCATGGGCACATCGGTCAGGGCGCACACCGCCCCGTCGCCGGTGGCATCGATGACGTACCGGGCCTCAAAGGCCTGGGGGCCCTGGCGGGTGTCGAAAATCACATGGCTCAGATGCCCCTGCCGGTGCAGGCAGCCGGTGATGGTGCAGTGCAGATGCAGCTCCACCCCTGCCTCCAGCAGCATCCGCTGGGCCACCAGCTTATAGATTTCCGGGTCATGGGCCACATTGCCCAGGGGCTTTTCCACCTGGGCGCCCCGAAGGGCCTCCATCCGCTGGACGAACTCCCAGGGAATGCCGCCGCAGACCAGCTTTCCGTTGTAAGTAAATACGCTGATGGGCAGCACCAGGCCGGCGGTGGCCATGCCTCCCACAAAGCCGAACTGCTCAATCAATGCGGTTTTTGCGCCGCCTCTGGCTGCCGCCACGGCGGCAATCCAGCCTGCGGGGCCGCCGCCGCAGACAACCACATCATAGCTCCCGGTGACGGGAACACTGCGCTGCTGAGTGACCTGCTTCATGCTTCATCGCTCCTTTTCTGAATGCCCCTTGGGGGATGGATTCATTATATCGCATCCGCCCTCCCATTTGCAAGCAAGGCGGCGGGAGTCCGAAGAAATGAGCCAGAGCCTCAAGATTTCGCAGAAAAAATCCCGGGGCTTTCTTGTATAATTCTACCAAAAGGAGGGGGCTTTTATGGAAACCGATCCCCGAAAGGAAAACGAGATACGGCAGAAAAACCGGGGGGCGGTGTTCGCCCTGTTTCGCCGGGGCGGCGAATGGTCTCGGCAGCAGATTGCCGGGGAGCTGGGGCTGTCCCTGCCCACGGTGACCCAGAACCTGAAGGAGCTGACGGAGCTGGGTTTGGTTTGCCGGACAGGAACCATGGCCTGCACCGTGGGCCGGAGGGCCACCGCCTATGCCCTGGCCAGCCGGGCCCGGATTGCCGTCGGGCTGGACATCACCCGCCGTCAGGTGACGGCGGTGGCCCTGGACCTTCGGGGCCGGGTGCTGTGCACACTGCGCAGGAGCCGGAGCTTTGACCGCTCACCGGCCTACAGTGCCCTGCTGGGGGAGCTGGTGCAGGAGGCGGTGCACCTGGCCGGTGGGAAGGACACCCAGGTTCTGGGGGTGGGCATTGCCCTGCCCGGGCTGCTGACCCGGGACAAGCAGGCCCTGAGCTACTGTGCATTCCTGGGCTTTCCCCAGGTGACGCTGGCGGAGCTGGCTGCCCGGATTCCCTATCCGGCTGCCCTGTGCCACGACACCGCCGCCGCCGGATTTGCAGAGGTCTGGAATGCCCCGGAGCCCTCCACCGCCTTCTACCTTATGCTCAACGCCAGTGTGGGCGGCTCTGTCTATGTGGGCGGCAAAAGCTACGAGGGGGACAATCTCCGTTCCTGCGAGGTGGGGCATATGCTGCTGGTTCCCGGGGGGCGGCAGTGCTACTGCGGCAACCGGGGGTGTGTGGACCCCTATTGCGGCGGGGCAGTGCTGGCGGATGCCGCCGGGGGGAGCCTGGAGCGGTTTTTCGCCCTGCTGGAGCAGCAGAGCCCGCTGGTATTGCCGGTATGGCAGAGCTATCTGGAGCATCTGGCCCAGGTTGTGGGGAATCTGCGGATGCTGTATGACTGCAATGTGATACTGGGGGGCAATGTGGGCAGCCGGATGGAGCCGTATATGCAGCAGCTGCGGCAGCTGACGGCCCGGCAGGACCCCTTCCAGGAGGAGGCGGACTATCTTCTGCCCTGCCGCTACCGCCAGGAGCCGGTGGCTACCGGTGCCGCCCTGGGCTTCATCTCCCAGTTCCTGGACGGTGTGTGATTCCCTTTTGTAAAATGCGGGGGCATCCGTTTTACGGAACTGCCCGTTCCATAAAAAAACGGCGGAAAATCTTGTAAGGGTTGGCTGATTGACGTTCTCCGGAGAAACGTGTATAGTTAGATACAGAAAGGTCCTTTACAAAATGGCTTGATTCAGGAGGTAATCACGATGGCAATTCCAAAAACCATGAAGGCACTGGTGGCCTACGGCAAGGACGCGTATCGGCTGGAGACGGACTATCCCACCCCGGTCTGCGGTCCGGATGACATTATCATCAAAACCGAGGCCTGCGGCATTTGCGCCGGAGACCTGAAGTGCAGCCACGGCGCAGCCATGTTCTGGGGCGACGAGGTGCAGCCCGCCTGGGTGAAGCCCCCCTTTATCCCCGGCCACGAGTTCTTCGGCCGCATTGTGGAGATGGGCGAAAACGTCACCGGCTTCCGGCTGGGAGACCGAATCACCGCCGACCAGATTGTGCCCTGCGGCAAGTGCCGTTTCTGCAAGACCGGGCGGTACTGGATGTGCCAGCCCCACAACATCTTCGGCTTCCAGTCCACCAACAACGGCGGCATGGCCGAGTATGTCCGCTATCCCAAGGAGTCTGTGATTTCCCGGGTGCCCGAGGAAATGTCCCTGGAGGATGCGCTGCTGATTGAGCCCTATGGCTGCTCCAAGCACTGCGTGGACCGTGCCCAAATCACCAACGAGGATGTGGTGGTTATCTCCGGCGCCGGTACCCTGGGTCTGGGCATGATTACCTATGCCCGCATGAAGAATCCCAAGCTGCTGATTGCCCTGGATATGCAGGACAACCGGCTGGCCAAGGCCAAGGAATTCGGTGCGGATTTGGTATGGAATCCCGGCAAGATGGACGTGGGCGAGGAAATCCGGAAGCTCACCGACGGCTATGGCTGCGACATTTACATCGAGGCCACGGGGCATCCCTCCTCTGTGATTCAGGGCATGGACATGATTCGCAAGCTGGGGCGGTTTGTGGAGTTCTCCGTCTTCGGCGCTCCCACCACCATGGACTTCTCCATCATCGGCGACCGGAAGGAGCTGGATGTTTTGGGTTCCCATCTGAGCCCCTATGCCTATCCCTTTGTCATTGAGAACATCCAGAAGGGCAATCTGAAAACCCAGGGTGTGGTTTCCCACATCTTCCCCCTGGAGGACTGGGAGACGGCCTTCGACTACGCCAGCGGCAAATACGGCGACTTTAAGGTAGCCTTCCGCTTCTAAGCAGCTTTATCAACAGGGCATGACACGCTTCCCCGGCTGTCATGCCCTTTTTTATTACGCTTGGAGATGGTGCCGATACGGTGGTTCCCTAACCCGCCCGGTAACGCTGTCTTAGTAGAAACCGTTGGCGTGGAACCCCTTTCAACGCTTCCTGGTGCCGATACGGTGGTGCCCTGACCCGCCCGGTAACGCTGCCTTAGCGGAAACCGTTGGCGCAGGAGATTTTCCATGTCGCTTTGGGGGAAGGACGCTTTGCAGCCGCATTGCGCTGCTTCTTAACATTTGCAGTTCTCCGCCTTAACATTTGCTTAATATTCTTGCATTTGGCCCGGCTGTGTGTTAAAATTTGGTTCATAAATTAAAGTGCATGATTATCTGCAAAAACAGAGAGAGGCTGGACGAATGATTGGATTTTACGATTACACTGTGATTCTCACCTATCTGGGGGCCCTGGCGGGGCTGCTGGGGGTGGCCATGTCCGTACACGGGATGTACGTCAACGCCATTTTGTGCATGGCGGTGGCGCTGGTCTGCGACACCCTGGACGGCATTGTGGCCCGGAAGAAGAAGAACCGGACAAAGAACGAAATGCTTTTCGGCATTCAGATTGACTCCCTGTGCGACCTGATTTCCTTCGGCGTGTGCCCGGCGGCGCTGTTCTATATGCTGGGCATGAAGGGCGTTTTCGACATGACCCTGCTGGGGGCCTACTGCCTGTGCTGTGTCATCCGCCTGGGATATTTCAACGTCATGGCCGTCCAGGCCGAGCTGGGCACCAAGGGGGACTACCACGGTCTGCCTGTGGTGTGCCTGGACATTGCGGCCCCGGCGGTGTATCTGACCTATCTGCTGGTGCCCGACAGCTACAAGCTGTGGGTGCTGCGGCTGGCACTGGCGCTGTTCGGGTTCCTGTACATCCTGGATTTCAAGGTGAAGAAGCCTGTGCTGTGGAAATTCATTGCCATGGGTGCAGCGGTGCTGGCTCCCCTGCTGATTCTGCTGCTGCGGTGCCCCGGATGATTTGGAAGGACAGAGAGGGGAACATCGTCCCCGGAGACCAGGGGCAGGACCGAATGCTGGAATGGCTCTACGGCACCTCCCTGGGCCGCCTGATGGTGAAGGGGCTGATTCGCCCCCGGGTCAGCCGGGCGGCGGGCTGGCTGCTGGACCGGAGAATTTCCGCCCTGGCGGTAAAGCCCTTTATCCGGAAAAACCACCTGAGCATGGAGGATTTTGAGCAGCGGCCCTACCGCAGCTTCAACGATTTCTTTACCCGTCAGCTAAAGCCCGGGCGCAGACCCATTGACCGGGAGCCCGGCCATCTCATCGCCCCCTGCGACAGCAAGCTCACCGTCTGCCCCATCCGTCCCGACTCCCGGTTCTGGGTGAAGGGCACGGAATACACCTTGGCGGGTCTGCTGCGGGATTCCCGGTTGGCCGAAACTTTTTTCGGCGGAACCCTGCTGCTGTTCCGCCTCACCGTGGGGGACTACCACCGCTACGCCTACATCGATTCCGGCTTTGCCGGGGAGTCCGTCCGAATCCCCGGGGTATTCCACACCGTCAACCCCGCCGCTGCCAGCCGGTACCCCATCTACCGGGAGAACACCCGGGAGTATACCCTGCTGGAAAGCGAGCATTTCGGCACCCTGCTGCAAATGGAGGTAGGGGCCGCCATGGTGGGGAGAATCGTCAATGCCCCCGGCTCCCGTCAGGTCTCCCGGGGGGAGGAAAAGGGCCGGTTTGAATTCGGCGGCTCCACCGTCATCGTCCTGCTGCAAAAGGATGCCGCCATTCTGGACGAGGACATTCTGCGCAACACCGCCCAGGGGGCCGAGACCGTGGTTCGGCTGGGCCAGAAGATTGGCTGCCGCCGCCCCGGCTGAGGCAGCACACCCGCAATACATCCGTTCCGGAACCGGCAGGCCAAGGGGTCTGCCGGTTTTTCTCTTTCGGATTTGGTTTTCAAAAAAGAGTTGACGAATGAAAAAAACTGTCCTATCATTACAGTGCAGACGAAAAAAAGGAGCGGACAGCCATGAACACTTTTATGAATGCAGATTTTCTGCTGAAAACGGAAACCGCCCGGAAGCTCTACCACGAGTATGCCGAGCAAATGCCCATTATTGACTACCACTGCCACATCAACCCCCAGGAGATTTACGAGGACCGGCGCTATCAGTCCATCACCCAGGTCTGGCTGGGGGGCGACCACTACAAGTGGCGGGCCATGCGCTCCTGCGGCGTGGCCGAGAAATACATCACCGGGGATGCCAGTCCGGCGGAGAAATTCCAGAAGTGGGCCGAGTGTATGCCCAGCCTCATCGGCAACCCCCTGTACCACTGGACCCATCTGGAGCTGCAGCGGTATTTCGGCATCACCCAGCCCCTGAACGGCGACAATGCCATGGAAATCTACGAAAAGTGCAACGCCATCCTGGCCCAGCCGGAGATGTCCGTCCGGGGCATCATCCGCAAGTCCAATGTGAAGCTGATTTGCACCACCGACGACCCTGTGGACGACCTGCGCTGGCACGAGAAGCTGGCCGCCGACCCCACCGCCCCCGCCGTGGTGCTTCCCGCCTTCCGGCCGGACAAGGCCATGCGGGCGGATAAGCCCACCTTCCCCGCCTACGTTGCCCAGCTGGAGAAGGTGGTGGGCTTTGCCATCAACACCGCTGCGGATATGCGCCGGGCCCTGACCAACCGGATTGCCTACTTCAACGACCACCGCTGCCGGGTGGCGGACCACGCCCTGGACTACGGCTTCTGCGTGGAGGCCAGTGAGGCCCAGCTGGACGACATTCTGGCCCGGGCCAAGAGCGGCAGCGCCATCACCTGGAACGAGCAGCTGGCCTATCACACCGCCATGCTCATTGCCGTGGGCAAGGAATACAGCCGCCTGAACTGGGTCAGCCAGTTCCACTTTGCCTGCCTGCGGGACAACTCCGCCAAGATGTTCGCCAAGCTGGGTCCCGACACCGGCTACGACTGCATCAACGACCAGCCCAACGCCGCCGGTCTTGCCCGGCTGCTGAGCAAGCTGGAGGCCGAGGAGGCTCTGCCCAAGACCATCCTGTACTCCCTGAACCCCGCCGACAACGGCACCATCGGCTCCCTGATCGGTGCCTTCCAGACCGATGCCTCCATCCCCGGCAAGGTGCAGCAGGGCGCCGCCTGGTGGTTCAACGACCACAAGCCCGGCATGGAGGCCCAGATGGTAAGCCTGATGAGCCTGGGGGCCATGGGCACCTTCAACGGTATGCTCACCGACTCCCGCTCCTTCCTGAGCTACACCCGGCACGAATATTTCCGCCGGATTCTGTGCAACCTCTTCGGCCAGCTGGTGGAGGACGGCGAGTATCCCGACGACATGAAAACCCTGGGCCGGATGGTGGAGAACATCAGCTACTGCAACACCCTGCACTATTTCCGCTTTGACGAACTGATTTAACCGACAACCCGAGCCGCCCCGGTGGGGCGGCTCGGTGAATAGAGGGAAGTTATGTACTGCGACTGTCACATTCACATGGTTCTGGACGGAGTGGATTGGAAGGCTGCCATTGCCGCCCACCGGGCCGGGCCGGAGGAGCGCATTCTCCGGGAAAACCTCCGCCGCTATCAGGCGGCGGGCTTTTCCTACCTGCGGGAGGGGGGCGACCGCTGGGGGGTGGGGGCCAGAGCCCGGGCCCTGGCACCGGAATACGGAATCCGGCTGGTAACCCCCCTGTCCCCCCTATGCATGGCGGGGCACTATGGCAGCTTCATCGGCACGCAATTCGAAACCCTCCGGGACTATGCCCGCCTGGTTGCCCAGCAGCGGAAGGCAGGGGCGGATTTTATCAAAATCATGATTTCCGGCCTGATGGATTTTAACCGCTTCGGCGTGCTCACCCAGCCGGGGCTGCCGCCGGAAACCATCCGGGAGATGGTTCACATCGCCCACGAAGAGGGGTTCCCGGTAATGGCCCACGCCAACGGGGCCCGAACCGTTCAGGCCGCTGCCCAGGCCGGGGTGGACTCTGTAGAGCATGGGGCCTATCTGGATCGGGAGGCCCTGCACGCCATGCAGGAGGCGGGGACCGTATGGGTGCCCACTCTGTCCACCATCGGCAATCTCCGGGGCCGGGGCCGCTTCGACGAAACCGCAGTAGAACAAATACTTGCCGCCGCCCAGGAAAATCTCCGCCGCTTTGCCGCCCTGGGGGGGCTTCTTGCCCCCGGTACCGATGCCGGTGCCTGGGCAGTCCCCCATGCCTCCCTTACAGAATACGCCCTGTTTCACCAGGTTTTCGGCAAACAGACCCAGGGCATTCTGGAAAGGGGCATCGCCGCAATTCAGGAGAAATTTTCATAGCCCCATAGACAATCCCCAAAATACGCATCCCCCCGGCAAACAGGCCGGGGGGATGCTGCTTTTTATGGCTGAATGGAGAAGTATCCCGCTTCCATCAGGCGGGTCAGGGCCTCGTTGGCCTCTGCATCGGTAAACAGCGAGGTGAAGCGCTTGTCGATGGACAAAGCCTCCAGGCTCCATTCCAGGTGATGCTGGGCTGCCAGCTGAGAAAATCCGTCGCTGAGGCGGCTTCCGGTGAGGATGCGGTGGGCGGTTTTCATAGCCTCCTCCGGGGCCACCGGGCGCATACGGATACCGGCGGCGGCAGCCTGAGAACGGCACTGCTCCCAGGCGGTGATAAAGGCACGTTCCATAGATTTTTTCTCCTTTTGTTGCCCTGGGGAAGCTCTTTCCGTTTTAATCAGGGCTCCCCTAAATAACGGCGTAATAATACCGGTATACCGGTTTTTTCCACCAGGGGGCCTGGCGCAGACAGCGGCAGTAGGCCCGCTGGCAGGCGGGATAGCGGCGCAGTTCCTCCGCCGTCAGCAGGTGCTGGCTGAACATGGCCTTTTCGGTAAGCTCCTGCAAGCTCTCCGGCACCGGCTTTCCCGTCAGCCTGGAAAGAAGGGTGAGCTCCCGGGCATAGGCGGCGGCCCGCTGGTTGTTGTCCCCCCTGGCCTGACTGCGGCGGCGCAGCCGGAGACGAAGCAGCCGCTGCAGCTCCGCTGCCAAAGCCGTCAGTCCTGCCGCCAGAAGGCTCAGGGGAATCCACGCCGGAACTTGCCAATGGGTCTTCTCCTCCTGTTGGGGCTGGGTCTCAGGCTGGGTGGGGGCGGCGGTCTGGGGCAGCGTGGCCGGGAGCTGGGTGGCAGGCTGGGTAGCCTGGGTAGGTGCGGTTTGGGTGGGGGCGGGAAGCTCCTCGGCGGCGGTGGGGGTGGCCTCCAAAACATACCAGCCCCAGGTGCGGTAATTGTAATACTCCACCCAGGCGTGGGCATCGTTGGAGGTCACCTGCACCGGCTCCCCGGCCCGGGCCTCCACCCGGTAGCCGGTGACATACCGGGCCGGAATGCCCGCACTGCGCAGCAGCACCGTCGCCGCCGTGGCAAAGTGGACACAGTAGCCCTGGGTTGCCTCCTCCAGGAACCACAGGGCGAAATCCTGCCGCCCCTGGGCCATGGTGGTGCCGCCCCGGTCATAGGCCGCACTGCTGCGGACGTAGTCCGCCACATTTTCCACCGTCCGCTCCACGCTTTCCGTGCTGATGCCGACGGACTGAATCAGCGCCCGGGCCCGGCTGCCTGTGTCCTCGGGCAGGGCAAGCCACTGGTCCCCGGGGTAGGCAGCCAGAGAAAATTCCCGCAGACGGTAGGTGTTCTCCCGACTGTCCCTGTCCGCCTCCGCCCCGCCGTTGGTCAGGAACACCTGCCCCTCCGGGAAGGCGGGGAGCAGGGCATTGCGCTGGTCACTGCCCAGGGAAATGTGCACAATCCCCTTCTCTGCCCCGCTGCCGGCCAAAACATCCTGCCGGTTGGGGGAGGATTCCCAGGCGGTGCCGGTGTACACATCGTAATCCTGGGCCCGCAGGTACACCGGGCCTGTCTGCTCCGCCGTCACCTCCGCCACCGGGATGCCCAGCAGCAGCTGGGTGGGCAGGCTGGACAGCTCCACCCGCTCCCGGGGCCGCAGGCCGGAGAGCAGGTGCATTCCCTGGCCCTGGAGAGTCTGGGGCAGCTCCAGCACTGCCTGCAAAATATTCTCCCGCAGGGTCTGGGTGGTATTGACATAGCCGGACTGGGGGAAGCAATAAAACAGCAGCCCCAGGGCCAGAGCCACCGGAAGGGCCACCCCGGCGGTCAGGCGGCTGGCCTGGATTCCGTTCTCCCGGCGGACGCTGTCCGTCAGCAGCAGCAGGCACAGCGCCAGCAGCAGACCGAACAGATACACCGGATCCGGCACTGTATCCGTCACCACCAGGGTGGTGGCCAGAGTGAGCAGCAACAGCAGCACCGGGAGCACATTGCCCCGGCGGCGGCATACCGTGCGGCTCACCGCAAAAATCATACCCATCCCCAGCACCAGCAGGGGCAGGTCTGCGGCGGTCTTCTCCACTTGCAGCACCTGGGGCACGCCGAAGCCGTAGCCGCCGTCATAGGCCGCTGCCATGGTGCCCAGCATACTCAGCAGCTGGGTGCCGAAGGCCCCCTGGTACCACAGTCCCACCGCCCCGGCGGCCGCCACTGCCAGAAGCAGCGCCCCGCCCCAGCGGCGAAACAGCAGTACCCCGCACAGCAGCGCCCACAGCAGCCACGTCAGCAGCACCGGCTGCTGGGCGGAAAGCCGGAGAGAAAAGGCCGAAATCAGGCACCCCGCCCCGCTCCACGCACACAGCAGGGACAGAATCACGGCCTCCAAAAAGGCGGGGAGCTTACGCTTCATCGGCGTCACCTCCGATGTGATACTGCCAGCTGGCCTCCTGACCGTCATCCCAGGCATCGGTCTGGTCGGCCAGAGGAGTGCACAGCAGCTTGTCCACCGCCTTGGAAAGGGCGGCGGGGGAGTCCACATGGCAGGCCAGTACCCCCTGGCCGGTGAGGGCCCGGATTTCGAAATCCAGCTCCCGCTCCAATAAGTAATTGCCGGCATACAGCAGCCGTCCGAATTTTCTGTCCAATGTCTGGGGGGTGCCCCGGAGGCTCAGGGTCAGCAGCACCGCCCCCTGCACCGGCTCCATGGGCTCCCGGAGAATCAGGCTGCCCACCTTGGCAGAGAGCTTCCAGTGCAGCTGGTTCAGGTTGTCCCCCGGGCGGTAGGGGCGGTGCTCGTGATTCTCCGAGAAGCCGCCGCCGGGCTTGGGGGCCCAGCTGTTGATTTCCATCCGCTGGGGGTCCACCAGATTCGTTACCGCCTGGGGCCGGGGCCGCACCAGCAGGAGCTGCTCCTTGGTCTTCCTGGCCCGGAAGGAAAACAGCCCCAGGTAGTCGCACACCCGTGCCTTCTCCACCGTCACCCGGTAGCCCCCGCAGTGCCCGGTGGGGAAGCCCTTGTCCTGCTCATAGCGCCAGCTTTTTCCGGTAAACAGGCTTGTCACCCGCAGCTGCCCCCGGAAGGGGGGCATGGGCACGGCGCAGCTGCCCAGAAGCCACAGCTCCGCCTCCTCCCCCTGCTCCAAAACATCCGCCCCGGCGGGGGCGGCCTGGAAGCCCAGGATGGCAGGCAGACTCAGCAGCAGCGACACCCAGGGCAGCCCCAGGGCCGTCAGCAGCAGAATCCAGGCAATCCATTCGCCGCTGGCCACATAATATACTGCCCCGCAGGCAAGCAGCAGCAGATATTCCAGTCTTCTTGCAGCCATGGCATCAGCGCAGACGGGGGGCGGGAACGCTTTCCAGAATCCGGCCCAGCACCTGCCCGGCGGTGACCCCCTGGGTGGCCGCCCGGGGAGTGAGAATCAGCCGGTGCTCCACGCACTGGGGGAATACCTCCCGCACGTCGGCGGGCACCACATAGTCCCGGCCCCGCAGCTGGGCAATGGCCTTGGACATGGCCGCCACGGCCAGGGTTGCCCGGGGGCTGGCCCCCCGGGTAATCTCCCCGTCGTTCCGGGTGGCCCCGATAAGGCGGACAATGTAGCCCACCACAGCATCGCTGATGAAGGTCTTCTCCACCGTGTCCTGTAGGAGCACCAGCTCCTCCCGGGACAAAATGGAGCGCAGGGCCAGCAGGGGGTTTCCCTCCTGCCGGTTCAGCACCATGGTCACCTCGTCACCGGGGTCTGGGTAGCCCAGGCTCAGGCGGATGAGGAAGCGGTCCATCTGGCTGTCGGGCAGCAGCTGGGTTCCCGCCGCCCCCACCGGGTTCTGGGTGGCGATGACAATAAAGGGCTTGGGGATGGGGTGGCTCACGCCGTCCACCGTCACCTGCCCCTCCTCCATGGCCTCCAGCAGGGCGGACTGGGTGCGGGAGGCGGCCCGGTTCAGCTCGTCCGCCAGAAACAGATTGGTCAATACGGCACCAGGCTGATAGCGCAGTCCGCCGCTCTGGGCATCGGGCACGGAATAGCCCGTAATATCCGAGGGGAGCACGTCCGGCGTAAACTGGATGCGGCTGTAGCCCAAATCCAGGGCCTTGGAGAAGGCCAGTGCCATGGTGGTCTTGCCCACCCCGGGAATATCCTCCAACAGAATATGGCCTCTGGCCAAAATGGCAGCCAGTACCCAAACCAGCACCTCGTCCTTGCCCACCACGGCCCGGCGCACCTGGTCGAGAATCTGCTGGGCCACAATGGTCACTTCATTTTCCCTGGTCTGCATCACAACGCTCCTTCCGAAAAAATCCATACGCATCACATTATACCCGCTCCCGATGAAAAAAACAAGTCGAGGGGGTGAATCAAGTGTGAATATCCCCGGTTGTTTCAAAAAATGCCCCTGGGGCCGGAAAAGCTGTCGTTTGTTTTCCCGCCCCGGCGGCACAGGATTCGTGGTATTTTCCGCAGGGCAGTGGGTATACTGGTGCTCAGCAGAAGCATTTATTGATTTACGGAAGAGGAGGCCAAGGACAGATGCAGTGTCAAAAGCTGAAAACCTATATGGAATCCGGGCGGGTGGTCTTTCTGCCCCCCAAAAGCATCCGGGCCAATCCCGCCCAGCCCAGGCAGGTTTTTCCGGAAGAGGGGATTGCCGAATTGGCCGACTCCATCCGGCAGCACGGAATTTTGCAGCCCCTCTCCGTCCGCCGGGTGGGCACGGGCTACGAGCTGGTGGCCGGGGAGCGGCGGCTCCGGGCGGCCAAGCTGGCCGGGCTGACCGAGGTGCCGTGCATTGTAATGCAGATGGACGACCGGGAATCCGGCTTTGCGGCATTGGTGGAGAATTTGCAGCGCCAGGACCTGGATTTTATCGAAGAAGCGGTGGGCATCAGCCGCCTGATGGAGCTGGGGAGCATGAGCCAGGAGCAGACCGCCCGGCTCCTGGGCAAAAGCCAGAGCGCCATTGCCAACAAGCTCCGGCTGCTGCGCCACAGCCCGCCGGTGCTGGAGGCCCTGCGCCGGGAGGGCCTGACGGAGCGCCATGGCCGGGCCCTGCTGAAGCTCACCGATGAGCAGGCCAAGCTGGCGGCCATTGAACAAATCGGCCGCCAGAGCATGAGCGTGGCCCAGGCGGAAAGGTACATCCACTCCCTGCTTCAGGGCAAGCCGGACAGCCCGGCCCGGGCCAACGTGGGGGCATTTCTGAACAGCCTGACCCAGTCCCTCTCCCGGATGCAGTCCAGCGGCATCCCCGCCGTATCCGAGCGCCGGGAAACCGACAGCCAAATCGTACTGACCATCACCATCCCCAAGGAAAAAGGCTGACCGGGCATCGGCAGAATTCTCCGGAAGAAGCCCTTCGCCGCTCTTGACTTTTTCGCCGGGAGCCGTCATAATAGGAATATTTAGTACGGCGTGAAAAGGAGAAAATCCATGAGAAAAAAAGGGTTGGCCGGTACCATTGCGGCGGCTGTGTTGGTGATTGCCCTGGCAGTGATTCTGGCAGTGAGCTGCTTTATTCTGAAACGGTATGTGGTGATGGGCGGGCAGCTGTTCGCCAAGAACCAGCAGGTGCTGGACCTGCGCACCCGGGCCATTACCCGGGACGAATTTGACCACCTGAGCTGGAAGATGCCGGGGACAAAAATCCTTTGGAGCGTTCCCCTCTCCGGCGGCTACGCAGACAGCACCACCGAAATACTTACGGTAACCCATTTCTCCCAGGGGGATGTGGAGCTGCTGGCCTATTTTCCCAATCTGACAACGGTGGATGCCCAGAGCTCCACGGACTACGGCCCCCTGGGGGTGGCCTATACCCGCTATCCGGACATTGCATTCCGCTACACCGTCCCCATTGCCGGGGAGAATTACGCCCCGGACACCACCACCGTTACCCCGGAGACCCTGAGCCAAGAGGATATCCGGCTGATGGAGGCCCTTCCCGCCCTGACCCGGGTGGATGGGCGGGGCTGCCGGGCCTTCCCCCTGCTGCGCCAGCTGGCGCAGCTCCACCCGGAGTGGGAGGTGGACTATCTCACCAGCATTGCCGGGACGGAAATTGATGCCGGTGCCCAAACCCTGTCCCTCACCGGAGCGAGCTATGCCGAGCTTTCCGTGGGTCTGGCGGCCATGCCGGAGCTCCGGAGCCTGACCATTCGCAATCCCCAGGCCGACGGCCAGGAGCTGACGGCCCTGCGCACCGAATATCCCAATGTGGATATCCACTGGCAGGTGGAGGTATTCGGCAACACCTTCCCCGACGACGCCACCGAGGTGGACATCTCCAACCAGCCTGTGGGCACCATTGAGGATGCCAAGCAGCTGGCCGCCCTGTTCCCGGAGCTGCAAAAGCTGATCGTGGACAGCAGCGGCATTGAAAACCAGGATATGGCCGCCTACCGGGAAGAGGCCCGCAGCAGCTACAAGGTGGTCTGGACGGTGACCTTCACTGACAAGTGCAAGGCCCGCACCGACGAAACCAAGTTCATGCCCATTGAGCAGGGCGAATACTATTTCCAGGACAAGCACGTTTACAACCTGCGCTACTGCGAGGATATGGTGTGCATCGACATCGGCCACTCCACCGTGGAAAACATCGAATTTGCCGCCTATATGCCCCACCTGAAATATCTGATTCTGGCCTGGACTCAGGTAAAGGACATCACCCCCCTGGAAAACTGCAAGGAGCTGGTGTATCTGGAGCTGGACCACGGCATCGTCCACGACTTCACCCCCCTACAGGGCTGCACCGCACTGGAGGATTTGAACATCAGCGACCATATGTGGAATTCCAGCGTGGAGCCCCTGACCAAAATGACCTGGCTGAAAAACCTCTGGACCACCGGCCTGAACGGCACAGACCAGCAGACCCTGGTGGAGGCCCTGCCCGATACCCGGGTGGTCACCGGCAACCCCAGCACCGCCAGCGGCCAGGGATGGCGCTGCCTGCAAAACTACTACGACATGCGGGACTATCTGGGAAAGCCCTATATGAACTGACGAATTTGAAAAAGGCTGCTGCAACGTTTTTTCCGTTGCGGCAGCCTTTTTATTACATTATGCCTCTTCCTGTATGCCCTGGTATTCCAGCAGCTCCAGCACCTGCTGGCCCCGCCGGGTCAGGCCCATGCTTCCGCAAAGGGGATATTCCCGGTAGCGCTCCAGGGATGCGCCCCTGAGGGGCTGGGTGTAGTCTATGGAAATCAGGGCCTTCTTTTCCAGGCATTGCAGCACCAGGCTGGTCTGCTCCGGATTCCCGCAGCCCTCTTCCAGGCACACCGGCACATCCTCCCCCAGCCTCCGGGCCACAGGCAGGAAGGCCACCTGGCCCAGCAGGCGCAGAAGCGCCACCTCCGGCCCGGTAAGCTCCAGGGTGGAGGCATTGCTGCACCCGGTGCAGCCGGAGGCATTTCCGCAGCCGGAGCAGCTGCCGCAGTCCGTCATTGTGCGCCCCCTCTGTGGGCGGTAACATGCCGCTTGATGATGGCAAAGGTCTCGTCGCTGATGTCATGCTCGATTTTGCAGGCATCCTCCACGGCGATTTCCTCCGGCACCCCCAGGCCGATGAGCCCCTGGGAGAGGACGGTATGGCGCTCGTAGATTTTCTCGGCAATGGCCCGGCCAGCATCGGTGAGCAGCAGGCCACCGTCCTTTTCCATGGTAATCAGGCCGCCCTTGCGCAGCAGCCCCATGGCCCGGGACACGCTGGGCTTGGAATACCCCAGATATTCCCCCACATCAATGGAGCGGACAAAGCCGCTTTGGCGGCTGAGAACCAAAATGGCCTCCAGATACATTTCGCCGGACTCGTGGACATTCATTATGCATACACTCCGTTTTCCCGGGGATACCCCGGGGTACTTTCCTATCTTATTTTATACCACAATTTCCCCGGAAATGCAAGGGATTGGGCAGAGCAAATGCGCAGAAGCCGGGGCAGCGGCTTCTGCACAGGATTTTTTATGGAATTTATCCTCTGGCTGCTCTGGCCATGGCGGCAATGTCCCCCACGCCGTCCAGGACGATGCTGGGGCGGTAGGCGTAGGTTTTCAGTGTCTCCCGGGTGGAGACGCCGGAGAGCACCAGGACGGTGGCCATGCCGCTCTCCATGCCGGAGATTACGTCGGTATCCATCCGGTCCCCCACCATCACCGCCTCGGCGCTGTGGCAGTTCAGCAGGTTCAGCCCGGTGCGCATCATCAGCGGATTGGGCTTGCCGCAGAAATAGGCCTGGGTGCCGGTTGCCATCTCAATGGGGGCAATCAGCGCCCGGCAGGCCGGGGCGATGCCGCTTTCAATGGGGCCGGAGACATCGGAGTTGGCCCCGATGAGCTTGGCCCCCTTCAGCACCAGGTTGGTGGCCTTGGTCAGGGTGTCCAGGGAGTAGGAGCGCCCCTCCCCCACCACCACATAGTCGGGATTCACATCGTTCATGGTGATGCCCGCATCATACAGGGCGTTCAGCAGCCCCGCCTCGCCGATGACGAACACCGAGCAGCCCGGGGCCTGCTCCTTCAAAAAGGCAGCCGTGGCCAGAGCGCTGGTATAAAAATGCTCCTCCGGCACGTCCAGCCCCATCCGGGCCAGCTTCTGGTTCAGCTCCCGGGGGGTATAGCCGCTGTTATTGGTCAGGAACAGGTATTCCTTCTCCTCCTCGTGGAGCCACTGGATGAACTCCGCCACCCCGGGCAGAATCCGGTTTCCGTGGTAGATGACTCCATCCATATCGCAGATAAAGCCCTTTTTCTCGTTAAAATCCATTCTCTCCATCTCTCTGTCAACCTTCTTTACCATTCATATTTTACAATTCCAACATACCCCGGAATTGTAAAATCGGCAAGAGGATCCAGGTAAAATCTATGTAAAATCAGATGGAGTCCTTCTCCTCCAGCTGCTTTTCCAGGGCAGCCTGTCTTGCCAGAATTGCCGTGACCTTGTCGTAGAGGTCTTCTATCATGATTTCGGTTTTCAGGTTGACCTTGTAGTCGTTTTCCGCCCGGCGGCGGTCCTTTTCCTCCTGCCGGTTCTGGCTCATCATAATCAGCGGGGCCTGAATGGCAGCCACGCAGGAGAGCACCAGATTCAGCAGGATAAAGGGATATGGATCAAATGCCTTGGCCGCCAACAGGACGTTGACTGCCATCCACAGAATCAGCACGCCGGTAAAGGAGAAGATGAAGGCCCAGCTCCCGGCAAATTTTGCGATGGCATCCGCCGCCCGCTGACCCAGGGTGTATTTTTCCTTCTCCCCTGCGGGATTCACGGAAACCTTGCTGTCTGCCAGAAGGTTCAGCACCTCCTCGTCTGTCATGTCGTGGCGGATATCCGCCAGAACCTCTTTCAGCAGCTTTCGATTTTCTTTCATTTTGCTTTTCCCTCTTTTTTCCCGCCGAAGACAATCCAGCCGATGACGGCCAGAAAGGCGGCTGCCACAATCAGCCAGGGAACCAGGTAGCCGGTGCCCTTCTCCCGGAACATATCCCAATAGCCCTTGACGTAAATCACCACCACAATGGCCGGGAGCACATAGCGCATATAGCCCCGGGCCCAGCCGGGGAAGCGCAGGCCCTTACCGGCATCCGCCTCTGCCAGGAAATTGTCCCAGCCCCAGCCGCAGCGGTTGACGCAGAAAGCCAGATACACCAGGGAGCCCAGGGGCAGCAGATTGTTGGAGACGATGAAATCCTCCAAATCCATCAGCCCGGAGCCGGGGCCCAGGGGCTGTAGGCCGGACAGCACATTGAAGCCCAGCACGCAGGGCAGGGCCAGGACAATCATGGCCACGGTATTGACGGCCACTGCCTTCTTCCGGCTCCAGTGCCACAGGTCCATGGTGCAGGCCAGAATGTTTTCGAACACGGTGATGATGGTGGAGATGGCGGCGAAGGACATGAACAGGAAGAACAGCATTCCCCAAATCCGCCCGCCGGACATCTGGTTGAAGATATTGGGCAGGGTAATGAAAATCAGAGAGGGGCCGGAGCCCGGCGTAATCCCGAAGCTGAAGCAGGCGGGAATGATAATCATCCCGGCCATCAGGGCCACAAAGGTGTCCAGAATGGTGACGCTCAGGGCATCCCCGGTAAGGGAGGCATCCTTATCCTTATAGCTGCCGCAGATGGACATGGCACCGATGCCCAGGCTCAGGGTAAAGAAGGACTGGCTCATGGCGGCAAAAATCACATTGCCAATCCCCTGCTCCGCCATGGCGGCGAAATCCGGCACCAGATAGAACCGGATGCCCGCTCCTGCCCCGGGCAGGGTGGCGGAGTGCACCGCCAGCACCACAATCAGCCCCAGCAGGCCAATCATCATGCACTTGCTGACCCGCTCCACGCCCTTCACCACACCCAGGGCGCAAATCCCGAAGGAAATCACCGTGGCCAGCACCGCCCAGAAGAGCATCTGCCCCGGGTCGCCGGTGAGGGAGGTGAAGGCATCGGCCACCTGCTCCGTGGTCATGGCGGCGGCGGTGAACTCTCCCCGGAGGCATTTCCAGAAATAGCACATCATCCACCCGGCCACGGTGGTATAGAACATCATCAGCAGCACATTGCCCGCCATGGCCATCACGCCATAGTGGTGGAAATGGCTGCCCTTGGGCTCCAATTCCTGGAAGGAGGCCACGCAGCTTTTCCGGCTGCTGCGGCCCACGGCGTACTCGCACACCAGAATGGGAATGCCCAGCACCGCCAGAAACACCAGGTAAATCAGTATAAAGGCCGCTCCCCCGAATTCGCCGCAGATATAGGGGAACCGCCAGACATTGCCGATTCCCACGGCACAACCGGCGGAAACCAGGATAAAGCCCAGCCGGGAGCTGAAGGTCTCTCGTATTTCCATATGCTCTCTCCTTCTATGCTCGAAAAGATGAATAGAGTATATCGTATTTTTCGATAAATAGCAAGCACCGGTTTCATTTTTCATACAGAAAGGCGCCCCCATGCTTTTGCTGCACGGGAGCGCCTTTGCTTTTTATCGCTCTTCTCGGAAGTAGGACTGGCCCAGGCTCTCGGGGGGCTGGGTCTCCCGCTTATTACGCATACTGGTCATCACCAGCACCACAATGGTGACAATATAGGGAAGCATCTTATACAGCTCCTTCATTGCCATGTTGGGGCTGGGCAGGAACAGGTACAGAATATACAGTCCGCCAAAGAGGATGGAGCTGAGGATACCCACATTGGGCCGCCAGATGGTGAAGATAACCAGTGCGATTGCCAGCCAGCCCCGGTCACCGAAGCCATTGTTGGACCACACGCCGTTGGCATAGTCCATCACATAGTACAGGCCGCCCAGGCCCGCAATCATGCTGCCGACAATGGTGGCGGCATATTTGTATTTGCCGATGTTGATGCCCGCAGCGTCTGCCGTGGCAGGGTTCTCGCCCACGGCACGCAGGTGCAGGCCGGTGCGTGTGTGGCCCAGGATATAGGAGGCCAGCAACGCAATGAAGATGGCCAGATACGCCAGGAAGCCATAGGAGAACAGCAGCTTGCCCACGGTGCCGGTGGTCTGGGCAAAGGGCAGGGTTCGGCGGAAATAGCTGCTGGTGGCAGACAGGGCAATGGAGGGCACATCCGCCCCCACCAGCTTAATCAGAGAGCCGCCGAAGAAATTGCCGAAGCCCACGCCGAAGGTGGTCATGGCCAGACCGGTGACGTTCTGATTGGCCCGCAGGGTGACGGTGAGGAAGCAGTACAGCGCCCCCATCAGAGCAGAGCCCAGAAGGCAGCCCAGCATGGGGAAAAGCAGCGCCAGGAAGCCATTCATATTCCCCTTGGCGGCCTGCTCATACAGGAAAGCGCCAATAACGCCGCCAATGCCGCCCACATACATAATGCCGGGAATACCCAGGTTCAGGTTGCCGGACTTTTCGGTGATGGTCTCACCGGTGGAGCCAAAGAGCAGCGGGATGCCCTGCATCACGGCCCGGGGGATAAAGGCAACAAGGTCAAACATTACTTTTCCTCCTTCCCCCCTGCCTTACGCAGGGAAATCTTATAGGTGATGAAGAATTCACAGCCGATAATAAAGAAGAGGATGATGCCGGTAAGGATGTCACCAAAGGAATCGTTCAGCCGGAACTGGGTGGCAATCTCCCCAGAGCCCCGGCCCAGGAACACCAGCAGCAGACTGGTGAAAATCATGCCAATGGGATTGAATTTTGCCATCCAGGACACCATAACGGCGGTAAAGCCCCGGCCTCCGGCGGTGGCGGCGGCGATGGTATGGTCAGAGCCGCCCACCAGGAGCAGACCTGCCAGGCCGCACAGGGCGCCGGACAGGGCCATGGTGCGGATAATGACCCGCTCCACCTTGATGCCCACATACTTTGCCGTGCGGACGGACTCGCCCACCACGGAAATCTCATAGCCGTGCTTTGTCCAGTTCAGGTAGATATACAGCAGACCTGTGAGAATGGCCACCACCAGAACGGTGAACAGGTATTTCTGCCCGGCCACTGTGGGCAGCCAACCGGCCCGGGTGGACTGATTGATGATGCCCACCTTACCGGAGCCCTTGGGCACCTCCCAGAGGATGACGAAATAGGCAACAATCTGGGTGGCCACATAGTTCATCATCAGGGTGAACAGGGTCTCGTTGGTGTTCCACTTTGCCTTGAAGAAGGCGGGGATGGCCCCCCAAACGCCACCGGCTGCCAGGGCGCAGACCAGCATAACCACAATCAGCAGCCAATTGGGCAGCTTGTCGCCCAGGTGAATCATGCAGGCCGCCGTGGCCAGGCCCCCCATCAGCACCTGTCCTTCGCCGCCCACGTTCCAGAACTTCATCCGAAAGGCAGGGGTAACGGCCAGGGAGATGCACAGCAGAATGGAGAGGTTTTGCAGCACATTCCAGATGCGGCGGGGCGTGCCGAAGGCGCCATCCCACATGGTTTTGTAAATGGCAATGGGGTTTTCGCCGGTCATGGCTGTGGTGACAAAGCCGCACACCACCAGGGCCAGCAGGATTGCAACGCACCGGATGCCCCAGGCTCCATACCAGGGCAGCTCCTTGCGCTTGGAGAGGTGGAAGAGTTTCTGATTCATATTAGCCTCCTACCTTGGTCATCATCATGCCCACCCGGCTCTTGTCCGCAGGGGTGGGATGCTCCACCACACCGCTGACCTTGCCGCTGCACAGCACCAGAATCCGGTCGCACAGCTCCAGCAGCACGTCCAGGTCTTCGCCTACAAATACCACAGCCACCCCTCGCTCCTTCTGCTTGGTGACCAGGTCATAGATGGCATAGGAGGAATTGATATCCAGGCCGCGCACGGCGTAAGCCGTCAGCAGCACGGTGGGGGCGGAGGCGATCTCACGGCCGACGAGCACCTTCTGCACATTGCCGCCGGAGAGTCGGCGCACCGGGGTGGATACACTGGGGGTGACCACCTCCAGCTCGTCCACCACCTTCTGGGCAAGCTTCCTGGGCCGCTTCCGGTCGGTGAAGAAGGAGTGGCCCATGCGGAAGGAACGGAGCATCATATTGTCCGTCAAATCCATATTGCCCACCAGGCCCATGCCCAGCCGGTCTTCCGGGACGAAGGACAATGTCACGCCCATGGAGGCAATCTCCATGGGGTCCTTGCCCAGCAGCTCCTCCCGGGAGCCGTCGTCCTCCAGATAGGTCACGGTGCCCTTTTCGGTTCTCTGCAAACCGGCAATGGCCTCCAGCAGCTCCTTCTGGCCGCAGCCGGAGATACCGGCAATGCCCAGAATCTCGCCGGAGTTGGCGGTGAAGGACACGTCGTCCAGCTTCACAATGCCGTCGATGCTCCGCACCGTCAGCCCCTCCACCTGAATCCGGGGCTTGGGGTTCACCGGCTCCGGGCGATGGATATTCAAGGTGACGGCATGGCCCACCATCATGTTGGTCATTTCCTGGGCGTTGGTGTTCTTGGTGAGCATATCACCCACGAAGCGGCCCCGGTTCAGGATGGCCACCCGGTCGGACAGGGCCTCTACCTCGTGCATCTTGTGGGTGATGATGACAATGGCCTTGCCGCTGTCACGCATATTCCGCAGGACGTTGAACAGCTTCTCCGTCTCCTGGGGCGCCAGCACGGCGGTGGGCTCGTCCAGAATCAGGATATCCGCCCCCCGGTAGAGCACCTTCACAATCTCCACCGTCTGCTTCTGGGACACGGACATGTCGTAAATTTTCTGGTCGGGGTTTACGTCGAAGCCATAGGCATCGCAGATTTCCTGAATCCTCTGCCGGGCTTCCCCCAGGTTCAGCCGCCCGGGCAGACCCAGCACAATATTCTCGGCGGCGGTGAGCACGTCCACCAGCTTGAAGTGCTGATGAATCATGCCGATGCCGTGGTCAAAGGCGTCCTTGGGAGAGGCAATGATCACCGGCTTGTCGTCGATGGTGATTTCCCCCTCGTCCGGGAAATAGATGCCGGAGAGCATATTCATCAGGGTGGTCTTGCCGCTGCCGTTTTCTCCCAGCAGGGCCAGGATTTCGCCCCGGTAGATGTCCAGCCAAACCCGGTCGTTGGCCAGGACGGCACCGAAGGCCTTTGTGATGTTGCGCATCTTCACCGCAGGGACCTTGTCTCCCTGTGTGGGATGCATCACAGTCTGCTTTTCCATTTCCAAGGGCTTCACGCTCCAGTATTGTAATCTGTCCCAATGGGACGCAAAGTACGCTCTTGCATTGCAGGGCTTCCCGCCGCCTGGGCGGCAAATGACGAGGCACGGCAGAGGCAATGAAAATTGTCCGCAGCGTGGCCGGGGCGGGCAATTTTCACTGCCCCCGCACAGGGGGCGTTTTCAACGGAAAGGGGGCAGCGCAGGGGAGATCACTGCGCTGCCCTCGGCAGTCATGAAATCAGGTGATTAGAAAGCGGTATTCAGCAGGTTGATGCCGTCAATCTTCACATCGAAGTAGGGAGCGGAACGGAAGGTGGACTCGCTGAAAGCACCATCCACAACCACCTCGGTGTCGGCCTCGAAGGCGGGATCGGTGTCCACGTCAGCCATGTAGCTGTTCAGGGTCTCGCCGTTCACAGTGAAGGTGGTCACGTCGAAGACCTTCACGGAGCCGTCTTCCAGAGCCTTCTGCACTTCGGCAATCTTCTCGACAGTACCCGCAGCGGCAGCCTTCTCGTTCACATCGGACAGGACAACGGAGCCGGTAGCGATGGTGCCAGTCCAGTCGGCAGCGATTTTCTCGCCGTTGGCAACGCAGGTAATCATGTACTCGAAGTAGGGAGCCCAGTTAATCCGGGAGGACACGATGAAGGTGTTGGGGCAGGCATCCACGGTGGAGCCGTTGTAGGAGACGTTGGGAACACCGGCGTTCTCGCAAGCGGTGGGAGCGCCCATGGAGTCGGCGTGCTGGGAAATCAGCTTGCAGCCACCGTCTATCAGCTTACCGGCAGCTTCCTTCTCGGCGGTCTCATCGTACCAGGAGCCGGTGAAGGTCACGTCCATGGTGACGGTGGGGCAGACGCTGCGAGCGCCCAGGAAGAAGGAGGTGTAGCCGGAGACAACCTCGGCGTAGGTGAAAGCGCCCACGTAGCCCAGCTTGGCTTCCTCGGCGGTGAACTCGCCGTTCTCAATCATCTCGTTGAGCTTCAGACCGGCGGCAACGCCAGCCAGGTAGCGGCCCTCGTAGATGGAGGCGAAGGCATTGTGGAAGTTATCCAGGCCCTCGGTGTGGGCCTTGGTGCCGGTGGCGTGGCAGAACTGCACGTCGGGGAATTCCTTGGCAGCTTCGATCATATAGTCCTCGTGACCGAAGGAGTCGGCAAACACGACGTTGCAGCCGGCATCGGCCAGGTCGGCAGCAGCCTCGTAGGCAGAGCTGTCCTCAGGGATCATGGTCTTCATCAGGTACTCGACGCCCAGCTTCTCGCAGGCTTCCTTGGCGGCGTTCAGGAAGTTCAGGTCGTAGGTGGAGTTTTCGTCGTGCAGGAAAATGAAGCCAACCTTCACCTTGGAGGTATCGGTCTCGGCGGAAGCGGTGACGGCCAGCAGGCTCATCATCATTACCACAGCCAGGACCAGGGAAAGAACCTTTTTCATGTTTGTTTGTCTCCTTTTCGCATTGTTGTTTTATTTGAATGGGTTTTGCGACATATTCAGCGGCGGAACTGGATGCCGTCATCGCTCATCCGGTCGATGATGGCCAGGGATTCCACCCGCACTCCCTGGGAACGCAGCGCATCGCCGCCCCCCTGGAAGCCCTTTTCAATGGCACAGGCGGCACCGGCCACCTCTGCACCCGCCTGGTGCACCAACTCCATAAGCCCCAGCAGGGCCTTGCCGTTGGCCAGGAAATCATCCACCAGCAGCACCCGGTCGCCGGGCTGCAAATACTCGCTGCTCACCACCACGGTGTAATCCGTGCCGTGGGTGTAGGAATGCACCACGGTGGAGTATACGCTGCCGTCCACATTGCTGGACCTGTGCTTCTTGGCAAACACCATGGGCACCCCCATGGCCATCCCCGCCGCCGCCGCAATGGCGATGCCGGAGGACTCAATGGTCAGCACCTTGGTCACGCCGCAGCCGCCGAACAGGGCTGCAACCTCTTGGCCTATCTCCCGGAGAAATGCGGTATCGATTTGCTGATTCAGGAAGCTGCCTACCTTCAGGATTCCCCCGGGCAGCACCTTGCCCTCGCTTAAAATCTTCTGCTCCATCCGCTCCATTGGAAAAACTCCTTACATCTTCAGAAAAATAAAGGACGAACCGGCGCAAGGCACTTGCATGTGGGCCTGCTTCGATTCGTCACGGGACTATGATGGCAAAAGAGAACACAATCCCCTTTGAGCTTGCTACCAATAGTCGTGACTTAAGCAACGGCAGGCGTCACGGTAGAAACATTCGGGCCATTTATCCGAAACTATATCGGTACACTTGGAAATATGGTTTCATCTTATTTCAAATTCCGACAAATGTCAACCCAATCTGCGGTATTTCCCGGTTTTCCTCTGAAATGCACAAAGAAAGTTCAGCCGCCGCCTGCAAACGTTGACAGATTGCCAGCCCCCGGAGAAACGATAAAATGTAGAATAAAAGTCCCCTTCCCACCACGCAGAAACCCCCGGAGTTCCTTGACGGAACCCCGGGGGGTAGGGTGGGGCTTACACTTCCTTGGACTTGGTGGCAACCTCCATCAGGCACTTGCTGAGGAAGGCATCGGGGGTCATGGCACCCAGGTCATCACCCTTGCGGGTACGGACGGAGACAGTGCCGTTTTCCATATCCCGGTCGCCAACCACCAGCATATAGGGAATCTTCTGCATCTGGGCTTCCCGAATCTTGTAGCCCAGCTTCTCGCTGCGCAGGTCGTTTTCCACGCGCACGCCGGCTGCATCCAGCTTGGCGGCAATCTGGGTGGCGTAGTCATGGGCGCGCTCGGTGACGGGCAGCACCTTCACCTGCACGGGAGCCAGCCACAGGGGGAAGGCACCGGCAAAGTGCTCGGTAATTACGCCGATGAACCGCTCGATGGATCCGAAGACGACACGGTGAATCATGACGGGGCGGTGCTTTAGGCCGTCCTCACCCACATATTCCAGGTGGAACCGCTCCGGCAGCTGGGAATCCAGCTGGATGGTGCCGCACTGCCAGGTACGACCCAGGCAGTCCTCAATGTGGAAGTCCAGCTTGGGGCCGTAGAATGCGCCGTCACCCTCGTTGATGACGAAATCCTTGCCCATGGAGGTGATGGCCTTTTTCAGGATGTCCTGGTTGAACTCCCACTCCTCTACGGTGCCGATGTGGTCTTCGGGCATGGTGGACAGCTCGATGGTATATTTCAGGCCGAACACGTTGTAAACCTCGTCAAAGAGCTTCACGACGTTCTGAATTTCGGTCTCCATCTGCTCCTTGGTCATGAAGATGTGGGCATCGTCCTGGGTGAAGCAGCGGACGCGGAACAGGCCGTGGAGGGCACCGGACAGCTCGTGACGGTGAACCAGACCCAGCTCGCCAACCCGCAGGGGCAGGTCACGGTAGGAGTGGGGCTCGGAGGCGTACACCAGCATACCGCCGGGGCAATTCATGGGCTTGATGGCGTAGTCCTGGTCGTCAATGACGGTGGTGTACATATTGTTCTTGTAGTGATCCCAGTGGCCGGACTGCTCCCACAGGGTACGGTTCAGAATCATGGGGGTGGAGACCTCCACATAGCCGTACTTCTTGTGAACCTGACGCCAGTAGTCAATCAGGGTGTTGCGCAGCACCATGCCCTTGGGCAGGAAGAAGGGGAAGCCGGGGCCGTAGTCGGTGAGCATGAACAGACCCAGCTCCTTGCCCAGCTTGCGGTGGTCGCGCTTCTTGGCTTCCTCAATGCGGGTCAGGTAAGCGTCCAGCTCGTCCTTGGTGGGGAATGCGATGCCGTAAACACGCTGGAGCATCTTCCGGTTGCTGTCACCCCGCCAGTAAGCGCCACAGGTGTTCAGCAGCTTGAAGCCGTTGTGCTTGATCCGGCCGGTGTGGTCCAGGTGGGGACCGGCGCACAGGTCGGTGAACTCACCCTGGGTATAGAAGGAGATGGTGGCATCCTCCGGCAGGTCCTCAATCAGCTCCACCTTGTAAGGCTCGTTCTGCTCCTGCATATAGCGGATGGCCTCTGCCCGGGGCTTCTCGCTGCGGACAATGGGCAGCCGCTCCTTGCAGATTTTCTTCATCTCCGCCTCAATCTTTTCCAGATGCTCCGGGGTGAAGGTGAAGGGGGCATCAAAGTCATAGTACCAGCCCTCGTCAATGGCGGGGCCGATGGCCAGCTGCACCTCGGGCCACAGGCGCTTGACGGCCTGGGCCATCACATGGGAGCAGGAGTGCCAATAGGTTTTGCGGTACTCGGGGTTTTCAAAGGTGTACAGATTTTCTTCGCTCATGGTATTTACCCTCCTTAATATTTGGGGTGTGATAAGAAAAATCCCACCCCTGAAAGAATCAGGGGTGGGATGAAAAATCATTCCACGGTTCCACCCTGGTTGCAGCGCATACGCACTGCCACTCATTGGCGCATTAACGGGCGCACCCGGCAGGTCATTTCCGGCCTGCGGCTCAGAAGTGGTATCCACCCCGGCAGGGGTACGGGAGCCTTGCACCACAGGGGCTCTCTCTCTGGGAATCTTACCGGGAGGGCATGTCTTCATCAATGCCTTTGCAGTTCACAACTTAGCACAATCCCGGTGCCTTGTCAAGGGGAGGCGGAAAAAAATTAAAGAAATCGCCACATTTTTCCGGGGAAGGAAGCGCTTCCCCCCGGGGCCGGGGATGGGTATTTTCTTCGGCGGAAAACAAAATTCAAAAATAATAGTATACTTTTTCACAAATCTGTGCTATACTCTTTGTATTCGGTGCGGGTGGGCAGACCCGGCCTTCCGTTGGGGGCGGATGAATTCCCCGGTGAACAGAGAGAAAATGCGGGCGTTTTTCGGAAAGAAGGCGATTCAGGGCTGAGCTTTCTGAAATTGGCCGCCTACTTTTTGTGTTCAAATTGTTGAATGCGGGGCTTTTGCGCCCCCAGGAATATTTTACTTACAAAATCTGAAAGGAGATTTTATCATTTGGCAGAAAAACTAAAGATTATTCCTCTTGGCGGTCTGGATGAGATTGGCAAGAACATGACCGTGCTGGAGTATGGCAAGGATATGATTATCGTCGATTGCGGCGTTGGCTTCCCGGACGAGGATATGTACGGCGTTGACCTGGTGATTCCCGATTTTTCCTATGTCATTGCAAATTCCAAGAAGCTCCGGGGGATGTTTATCACCCACGGACACGAGGACCACATCGGCTCCATTCCTTATTTTATGAAGGAGGTAATCTGCCCCGTCCACGGTACTGCCATGACCAACGGGCTGATTAAGCTGAAGCTGGAGGAGCACCGGCTGGACGACAAGGTAAAGCTGGTGACCCACAAGCCCGGCGACGTGGTGAAGGCGGGGTGCTTCAGCGTGGAATTTATCCATGTGAACCACTCCATTGCCGACGCTGTGGCCTTTGCCATCCGCACCCCGGTGGGTACGGTGGTGATGACCGGCGACTTTAAGATTGACCCCACCGCCTCCTGCGGCATGACGGATCTGGCCCGGCTGGGTCAGCTGGGCAACGACGGCGTGCTGGCACTGCTGGCAGACTCCACCAACGTGGAGCGCCAGGGCTACACCCCCAGCGAGAATGTGGTGGCCGAGAGCCTGGACCGGCAGTTCAAGGGCTGCGACCAGCGGATTATCGTCACCACCTTTGCCTCCAATATGCACCGCATCCAGGCGGTGCTCACCACGGCCCAGCGCTATGGGCGCAAGGTGGCCGTTACCGGCCGGAGCATGGAGAACATGCTGAAGGTGGCGCAGGAGCTGGGATATCTGAATATCAAGCCCGGCACCATTGTGGACATTGCCTCCATCAAGAGTCTGCCCAAGAACAAGCTGGTGATTGTCTCCACCGGCTCCCAGGGTGAGAATATGTCCGCCCTGTACCGGATGGCCTTCTCCACCCACAAGCAGGTGGATATCACCGCCGGTGACCGGATTATCATCTCCGCCTCTGCCATTCCCGGCAACGAAAAGGCGGTTTCCCGGATTATCAACGAGCTGTACCGCAAGGGTGCCGACGTGGTATACGAAAAAAGCGAGGGGCTCCACGTCTCCGGCCACGCCTGCCAGGAGGAGCTGAAAATCATCCACGCCCTGGTCAAGCCCCGGTTCTTCCTGCCCGTCCACGGTGAGCAGCGGCATTTGCAGATTCACAGCAAGCTGGCCCAGTCCATGGGCATGAACCCCCGGAACATCCACATTGGCGAGCTGGGCACGGTGTTTGAGTTCACCGGCAAGAGCTGCAAGGAGGCGTCCCCCGTCACCGCCGGAAAGGTATATGTGGACGGTACCGGCGTAGGCGATGTGGGCAGCGTGGTGCTGCGGGACCGCAAGCATCTGGCCCAGGACGGTATGCTGGTGGTATGCGTCAACCTGTCCAGCCAGAACGGCGAGGTAATCTCCGGACCGGACATCATCACCCGGGGCTTTATCTATGTGAAGGAGTCCGATGAGATGATGGAGGAGCTGCGGCAGGTGGCTATGGAGGCCATCGAGCGCTGCCAGCGCAAGCGTGTCCGGGACTGGAGCGCCATCAAGTCCGCCATCAAGAACGACCTGAGCGGCTATCTGTACAAGACCACCAAGCGCAATCCCATGATTCTGCCCGTTATCATGGAAATCTAAAGGATACAGCTAGAGGGATGCCCATGGGTATCCCTCTTTTTGGCATCCGTTGCCCACGGAAAGGATTCTTATGGACTACTATTTTGCCCCCATGGAGGGGCTGACTGACAGCATTTACCGGAAGCTGCATCACAGCTTTTTCCCGGGGATTGACCGGTACTACACCCCCTTCCTCTCCCCCACCGTGCATCGGAAGCTGACGGCGAAAGAGGAGCGGGAGCTGCCCCCGGCGGACAGCCTGGATGTCCAGGTGGTGCCCCAGCTGCTGACCAAGAATCCGGAGGATTTTCTGTGGATGGCCCGGGAAATCCGGGAGCGGGGCTACCGGCTGGTCAACCTGAACCTGGGCTGCCCCTCCGGCACCGTGGTATCCAAGGGCAAGGGCAGCGGTATGCTGGCAGACCCGGCGGCACTGGATGCATTCCTCAGCCGGATTTTCCGGGATACTCCCCTGCCGATTTCCGTCAAAACCCGGGTGGGGCTTCAATCGCCGGAGGAATTCCAGGCGCTGATGGCGGTATTTTGCCGCTATCCTCTGGCGGAGCTGATTGTCCATCCCCGGGTGCGGAAGGAATTTTACGACGGCAAGCTCCACATGGACTGCTTTCAATACGCTCTGGAAACCGCCCCCTTCCCGGTGTGCTTCAACGGAAACCTGTGCAGCACCCGGCAGATTGACGCATTCCGCAGGGAATACCCCGCCGTCCGGTCCGTGATGCTGGGGCGAGGTCTGATTGGCGACCCGGGGATGCTCACCCCCGGCGGAACGGATGCAAAAACCCTGGAAGCATTTTACCAGGCGCTGCTGGAAGAATACCTGGTGGCCTTTGGCGGCTCCCGCAACGCCATGTTCCGGCTAAAGGAGCACTGGCGCTATCTGCTGTGCCGCTTCCAGGGCAGCGAGGCCTATGCCAAGGCCCTGCGCAAAACCACGGACTTGGCAGAATACCGCAGCATTGCCGCCCGGATATTCTCCCTGCCCCTGGCAGACACCTTGGAGCCGGACTGGTAGGAATGTAAAATTCATGTAAAATAATGGTTGCGTTTTATACAAAGATAGTCTATAATACCATCTTATAATTATCCAATTCCAACAGAAAGGAAGTGTTTCCCATGGCTGCCCTACAGCAGACCTTAGCCCAGCTGCCCCAGGTACCCACGGTGATTATCTCCGTGGCGCTGATGCTGTTCTCCGGCTTTTTTCTGACCCGGATTACCAAGCTGCTGCGGCTGCCCAATGTGACGGCCTATATTGTGGCGGGAATTCTCATCGGCCCCTATTGCCTGAACCTGGTGCCCCAGAGAATCATTGACGGGACGGATTTCCTTTCGGACATAGCCCTGGCCTTCATCGCCTTTTCCACCGGTGAATTCTTCAAGCTGGATGTGCTGAAGCGCAACGGCATGAAGGTGGTGTGGATTACCGTTATGGAGGCCGTGCTGGCATCCGTGGCGGTGTTCGTTCTGACCTACTGGATTCTGGGACTGGAACTTGCCTTCTCCATTGTGCTGGCAGCCCTGGCCTCTGCCACCGCCCCCGCCTCCACCATGATGACCATCCGGCAAACCGGGGCCAAGGGGGACTTTGTGGACACCCTGCTGCAGGTAGTGGCCCTGGACGATGTGGTGGGGCTGGTTCTCTACTCCGTGGCCATTTCCGTGGCTCTGGCCTCCTTGCAGGGGGCGGGGAGCTTCACCTTTGCCACCCTGGCAAAGCCCATTGCGCTGAATCTGCTGGTGATGGCCCTGGGGGGCGGCTTCGGTCTGCTGATGAAGCTGCTGATGCCCAGCAAGCGCTCCACGGACAATAAGCTGATTATCTCCATCGCCCTGCTGTTCTCCTTCTGCGGCCTGTGTGCCCTGCTGGGCATCTCTCCCCTGCTGGGCTGTATGGCCATGGGCACGGTGTATACCAACATTGCGGAAAACGACAAACTCTTTAAGCAGCTGGCCTATTTCAGCCCGCCGATTCTGCTGCTGTTCTTCGTCCGTTCGGGAATGTCCTTCCAGCTGGATGCCCTGCTCTCTGCCCAGGGGGCGCTGAACGGTGTGCCCCTGCTGGTAATCGGGGCCAGCTACTTCATCGTCCGTATCCTGGGCAAATACCTGGGGGCCTGGCTGGGCTGCTGGACGGTGGGCAAGAGCAAGCTGGTGCGCAACTATCTGGGCCTGGCCCTGATTCCCCAGGCGGGAGTCGCCATCGGCCTGGCGGCATTGGGTGCCCGCACCCTGGGGGGCACCATGGGCAGGGATTTGCAGACCATCATTCTGGCCTCCAGCGTGCTCTATGAGCTTATCGGCCCCGGCTGTGCCAAGCTGGCCCTGTACTTATCCAAATCCTACTCCACCAAGCTGGAGGATGTGGCTCCGGTGGAGGAGGTCACGGAATCCGGCCAGAGGAAAACCGATGTGGAGCTGCTGATTGAGCGCATCCGGAAGATTCAAAAGGAGCTGCCGGAGCACGACACCGCCATGAGCGAGGAAGAGGCCGCCTTCACCGAGGCCGCCGAAGAGCACCTGGCCCAGACCCAGGCCCAGCGGCGATATTTCTATATGCGGAGGTAAGCGTATGAAAACAGATTGGATTGCAACGTTTCTCGGCCCCTGGAGCAGCACCCTGTGCCTGGGCTCCGTCCTGCTTCGCCTGGCCATGAGCCTGGTGCTGTCCGCCATCATCGGCTGCGAGCGTTCCAGCAAGCGGCACTCGGCGGGGCTGCGTACCTTCATCCTGGTAAGCCTGGCCGGAACCGGCACCATGCTTATCGACCAGTATCTGATGTTCCAGTTCAGCGTCCCGGTGCCCCTGCTCTCTGCCGGGGCGGTAATCGGCACCGCCACCATCAGCAGCAACTCCATTTTGTATAGCTCCAAGAGCCAAATCAAGGGACTGACCACCTCTGTGGGGCTGTGGTGCTGCGCCGTGGTGGGTATGTCCCTGGGTGCGGGCTTCTATACCCTGTCCCTGGGTCTGTTTGCCAGTATGCTGGCCTGTATGTCCGGGCTGCCCATGCTGGAAAAGATTCTGAAAGACCGCTCCAACCACTTTGAGGTGCATCTGGAGCTGAAAAACAAAGGCGACCTGCCGGACTTCGTCTCCACCGTCCGGGCCCTGGGCATCCGGATTGACGACATCGAGTCCAATCCCGCCTATCTGAATTCCGGCATCAGCGTCTTCTCCGTCTCCTTCACTGTGGCCAGTAAGGAATTGAAGCAGTACAAAAAGCACGAGGACATTATCAATGCCCTGCGCTCTTTGGACTATGTGTATCATATCGACGAGATGTAAGAAAAAATACTGCGGCTGTGGAAAAACCATAGCCGCAGTATTTTTATTGTGCCGTCTCCGCCCTGGTCAGAAGCAGGTCTCCGCCGGGGGATACCTCCGCAAGCCGATAGCTGCCGTCTTCCAGGAACGCCCCGGCGTAGTCGCTGTTTTCTTCCGGAATCAGAATCTGCTCCGGACGCTTGTCGGGGCACAGCCGGTAGTAGATTTCCAGTCGCTCCAGAATAGACTCCGGCGTTCCCGCCGGCCAGCCGGAATAGCTGCTGTTGGTGCAGCCGGTGAACAGATAGTAATAGCTCTTGCCGCCCAGCACCAGCAGGGAGCCCTGGGGGTTCAGGCGGGAGGTGAGCTGTAGGGCCTCGGTATATTCCTGCTCCCATTGGGGGGATACCAGCAGCCCCTTATCCGGCCCGGCGGTCAGAGGCTGGGTTTGCTCTGCCAGGCTGTTCTCCCAGTAGACAAACTGCCAGCGGTAGCGCACCTGATAATACCCCTGGATGAGAAACAGCAGAGCCACCGCCACCGCAAGGCCGCATTTCAGCACCGGGCAGCGCAGGCCGGGCAGCTGCTCCTGCACTGTCAGCAAAATTATCAGCACACTGGCCACCGTGGAAACGGTAAAGGCATGGCTGATGGCAAAATAGCCCTGATTGGATGCCATATGCAGACACAGCGAGTAGACCATCCCCGGAATCCAGAGCCCATAAAACAGCGGCTTGGCCGAGGCACTGCGATAGACCAGGTAGAAGTACAGCCCCGCCTGGCTCATGGGGAACATCAGAAAATTGATGTAATGTGACTGCCGCAGAGCCAGCACCGTCAGGGCCAGCACCAGGCCGCCGGTTACCGCCCGGGCCTCCCGCTGCCGCACCAGCAGCCCGCACAGCAGCAGGGGGAGCAGGAAGAGTATCAGTCGGTGATTCACCAGTTGGCGGACATACTCCACAGGCTTTTCCCAAAGGGGCATACTGTGCTCCGGGTCACGGAACATCCCCGCCACAATCCGGGGCCAATCCGTCAGGGGGATCCGTGGCAAAACGCTGAGCAGGAAGAGGACGGCGGGAATGCCAATCCCCAAAACATACATTCCAAACTGCCGGGGCACCAGAAAGGGCAGCCCTTCTCCGAATTTCGGGAAATGCCTTGCCGCCAAAACGCCGCAGCCGTATACCGGCAGCAGCACCGCCAAATAGGGGCAGCACAGCACCGACAGGGCATACAATGCCCCCGCTGCCACATTGCTCCACCGCCCCCGGGCGCAGGTGACAGTGGCGGCGGACAGGGTCAGAAGCCCCAGGCCCATGGAGTTGTAGGACAGCGCCGAGATGCCAAAGGGGGTATAGATGCAGTAGCACAGGGCGGCCACCACGGCACCAAGCCTGGATTTTCTCCGCAGCAGCCAGAACAGCACCGTACTCCCCACCAGATGCACCGCCACATAAATCTGGCGAAAGGCCAGCACCATTCCCTCGGTGCTTCCCTTCCACTTCAAAAACAGGGCCATGGGAAACTGCAAAATCCACCCGGCCATCTGGGAAAGGTGCCACTCGTTGAGAAACAGCCTATCCCCCTGACACAGCCGGTAGGGAACCGTCAGATAAAAGGATTCATCCCGATTGCCGATACCATATTTGCATTTTGCAAACAGCATTACCGCCACCGGCAGCATGGCCGCCAGAAACAGAAACACATCGTAGTTGCGCCGAAGCAGCTGCTTTTTCCCCATAGGGCTCCCCCTTATTTTTCCAAAGTCCGTCCCGGCCAAAGCCGCCGGAGGCAGTCGTCACAGCCCAGTATACCACAGAACCGCCAAAACGCAACCCCGGCGGTACCGGCCAAAAAAGCAGTGAAATCCCCGCTGCACTTGCGCAGCGGGGATTTCGTACAAAAGGGGTTAGAAAGAAGAGAGGTAGAAAAGAGGGGTCTACGGTACGAAAGGGAGCGGCTCACGGCTTCCGCCGCCTTTCTTGACTACAGAATACCCGGTGGTTTTGAACGTCCGATAACGGATTTGAAAACAATATGCGGACAAATTATGAACGTCCGTCTGCCGCTTCCCCATCCACCACGGCTACCACTGCCGCATCCACCGGCGCATCCATGCAGTAGCGGGCGGCGGCAGCGCCGGTGGCCAGCAGCACCCGGTTGCCGGGCAGCGCCCCCACCCGGTCGGCGGCCACCAGTGTCTCCTCCCCGGTGCGCACCACCAGAAGCGCTTGGCCCTGGAGGCACTGGGCTCTCCGGGCCGCCGCAACGGATTCCACAACAATCGCTAATTTCAATGGTTTCCCTCCAAAATTTCCATGGTAGGCGGTGTCAGTGCCGCCTCCAGGCCGGGGCTCCGGCCTCCTCCAGGATCCGGCGGATAAGCCCCTCCTCCACCGGCACGGGGTTTGTGGCAATGCAGGGGTCTTCCAGCACCGCCTCCACAATTCTGGGCAGATTCTCCCGGATCTTCTCCGGGGGAATCCCTGCCTGGCTCAAGCTCTCCGGCAAATCCAGCTGCCGCCGCAGACCCAGCAGCCCATTTTTCAGGTTCCGCACCGCCACAGCATCGGTACTGCCCGCCATCCCCGCAAACCGGGCCAGCTCCCCATACCGGTGGAGGGCCGCATTGGCATTGCAGGAGAGCACCGCCGGAAGCAGCGCCGCATTCAGCCGCCCATGGGGCACCTGAAACAGGCCCCCCAGGCTGTGAGAAATGGCGTGGCACACCCCCAGCCCGCCCTGGGAGATGGCCACCCCCGCCATGGCAGAGGCCAGATGCAGCCGCAGGCGGGCCTCCTTCTTCCCTGCGTAGGAGGCCGGGAGCAGGGCATAGGCAATGCGGAAGCTCTCCCGGGCGTACATATCCGAAAACGCCCCGGCGTTGGTGGCGGCGTAGGCCTCCAGCCCGTGGGTCAGCACGTCAAACCCGGTATCCGCTATCCGCTCCGGGGGAAGGGTATCCAGCAGGTCGCTGTCCAGAATGGCGGCATCGGGCCGGAGCCGGCCGTCCACCAGGGGATGCCTGGCCCGGCCGTAGGTGAGAACGGCAAAGTCCGTCACCTCCGAGCCGGAGCCGGAGGTGGTGGGGATGGCCACCAGGGGGAAGTTTCCCTGGGCAAAATAGGCCATGGCCTTGGCGCAGTCCATGGCGCTGCCGCCCCCCAGGGCCACCAGCAAATCCGGCCGGAATCGCTTCAGCTTTGCCGTCCCCTCCGCCGCCAGGGCCACGGTGGCATCCCGCCGGACGGCATCGAAATAGGCCGTCTCCGCCGCCCCGGCACATCGGGCAACCCGCTGGGCCGTGCCGTTTTCCATAAAAAAGGGGTCCGTCACCACCAGCAGCCGCTTGGCACCGAAGTCCTTCAGCGCCGACACTGCCCCGGCTCCGGCATATATTTTTGTTGCCAGGGAGAATTCCTCCATGGGCTCACCGCCTTTTCAGCCCTATTATGTCCCGGATTGGGAAAAACATGTGAAGAGCCCCTGAAATTTCAGTTGGAATTTCAGAACAAATGTGTTATGATAAAAGGTGAGGTGAAACGTCATGGAAACAAACGAAGAGAAGCAAGAGGGCTACGTCCCCCGCCCGGCATGGCAGGTTTGGGCCGCCAGAGTTGGCGTGGTGGTGTTTATTGCCTTTGTGATTTATCAATACATCTGCGTCTATCGGGGTGGGCTGTGAAGATTCTCGGTATCGACCCGGGCTATGGCATCACCGGCTTCGGCCTGGTGCAGGCCCAGCGGGGGGTCTGCTCGCTGCTTCGCTGCGGGGCCATCACCACGCCCCCCAATACGGATTTCTACTGGCGTCTCGGCGTGATTTACAACGACATGGTACAGCTTTTGGCCATGGAAAAGCCGGAGGCCGTGGCCATTGAGGAGCTGTTCTTCGGCCACAACGTCACCACCGGCATCAACGTGGCCCAGGCCCGGGGGGTCATCCTCCTGGCGGTGCAGCAGGCCGGGGTGCCCATTTTTGAATACAAGCCCATGCAGGTCAAGCAGGCGGTGGTCGGCTACGGCAACGCCAGCAAGCACCAGGTAATGGACATGACCCGGCGCATCCTCCACCTGGAGACGGTGCCCAAGCCCGACGATGCCGCCGACGCCGTGGCCATTGCCCTGTGCCATGCCCGGAGCAGCACCAGTCTGCTGGCCATGGGCCAAGGAAAATAGGAGAAGCTATGATTTATTATGTATCCGGCAACGTGGCCGTCCTAGAGCCGGGGCTTGCCGTTATCGACTGCGGCGGCGTGGGCTACTGCTGCCGCATCACCGGCTTTACCGCCGCCCAGCTGAAGCTGAATACCAACGTCCGGCTGTACATCAGCGAGTCCATCCGGGAGGATGCCTATGACCTGTACGGCTTTATCTCCAAAGAGGAGCAGCGGTGCTTCCAGCTGCTTACCGGCATCAACGGCGTGGGCCCCAAGGCGGCACTATCCATTCTCTCTGCCGGTGGGCCCCAGAACTTCACCCTGGCGGTGATGACCGGGGACGAGAAGATGCTCACCGCCGCCCAGGGTGTGGGCAAAAAAATTGCCCAGCGCATCATCCTGGAGCTGAAGGACAAAATCGGGGGCAGCAATATGGAATTCGACCTGTCCGCCGGTGCCCCCGCCGTGGCTCCCCAGAGCACAGGCGGCCTGGCCATGGCCACGGCGGCCCTGCAGGAGCTGGGCTATTCCCCGGTGGAAATCAACACCGCCCTGAAGGGTGTTGACCCGAATGCCACCACGGAAGAGATGGTCCGCTACGCTCTGCGGGCCATGGTGATGAAGGGATGATTGAGGTAACGCCATGAGTCTGGAATTTTCCGAAGGGCTGGAAACGCCCATTATTACCCCCACCTTTGTGCCCCAGGATGCGGCGGAGATTGGTCTGCGGCCCAAGCTGCTGGCGGACTATACCGGCCAGGAGAAGGCCAAGGGGAATCTGTCCGTCTACATCGAGGCCGCCCGGCAGCGGGGGGAGTGCCTGGACCACACCCTACTCTACGGCCCCCCGGGTCTGGGCAAAACCACCCTGGCAGGGGTCATTGCCAATGAGATGGGGGTAAACATCCGCATTACCTCCGGCCCCGCCATTGAAAAGCCCGGGGATTTGGCGGCCCTGCTTACCAATCTCAACCCCGGAGACATTCTGTTTATCGACGAAATCCACCGCCTGAACCGGGTGGTGGAGGAAATTCTCTACCCCGCCATGGAGGACTTTGCCATCGACATCATTGTGGGCAAGGGCCCCAGCGCCAACTCCATCCGGCTGGATTTGCCCAAATTCACCCTGGTGGGGGCCACCACCCGGGCGGGGCAGCTGTCCGCCCCTCTGCGAGACCGGTTCGGCGTGTCGCTGCGGCTGGAGCTTTACCGGCCCGAGGAGCTGGCCAGAATCGTCACCCGCTCTGCCACCATCCTGGGCATGGAAATTGCCCCCCAGGGCGCCATGGAGATTGCCTCCCGCAGCCGGGGCACCCCCCGTATTGCCAACCGCTTTCTCCGCCGGGTGCGGGACTTCGCCCAGATTATGGGGGACGGCACCATCACCAAGGAGGCCGCCGACCTGGCCCTGAGCCGTCTGGAGGTGGACAAGCTGGGGCTGGATGCCATCGACCGGCGGATGCTCACCGCCATTATCCGCAACTACGGCGGCGGCCCGGTGGGCCTGGAAACCCTGGCCGCCACCATCGGCGAGGAGGCAGTGACCCTGGAGGACGTGTATGAGCCGTACCTGATGCAGCTGGGCTTCCTCACCCGCACCCCCCGGGGCCGCTGCGTTACCCAACTGGCCTATGACCATCTGCACATCCCCTATGAGGGCCAGACCCAATTCAGCCTTTAACGGTTTGTCTGTCCATTGCGAACATTTGTCCCTGCTTGGCATAGTGCATAAATGCAGTAAAAAAATCAAGAAAATTTTCATAAAGGATTGACAACGCCTCAAATAATGTGTATAATCCCAGTTAGTGGCTTTGATGGCCACAGAATCCAGACCCTGCGTATTCAACCATTCCGGTAGACTTTCACGGGGCAAATATAATGGAGAGAGGTATTTCCAAATGTACGAAGATAAGACTTTGAAGTGCAAAGATTGCGGTCAGGAGTTCGTGTTCACCGCCGGTGAGCAGGCTTTCTACGCTGAGCGTGGCTTCCAGAACGAGCCCCAGCGCTGCAAGGCATGCCGTGATGCCCGCAAGAATAGCACCCATGGCCCCCGTGAGTTCTTCACCGCTACCTGCGCACGCTGCGGCGGCGAGGCTAAGGTTCCCTTCGAGCCCAAGTCCGACCGTCCCGTGTACTGCAGCGAGTGCTTCGCTCAGATGCGTGCCAACGGCTAATTGAACATCCAAATGCAGTGGGCAGTCCCCTTTTGGAGACTGCCCACTGTGTTTTTTGTATATTCGGCTTTTTTCGGGAAATGCTAACCCCATCACAGGGGCTGGTAGATGTTCAGAATGCAGCTGGCGGTGTCGTGCAGCACCTTCGTCTCTGCCAGGCGCTGGGCACCGGCCCGGCCCATGCGGAACAGATGGGGAGTCATGGCCAGCAGGTTCTGCACCTGGGCCCCCTCCAGGGTGAAGGGGAAGACAATCTCCCGGGATTCCAGCATACGCAGGCCGGGAAGGGTCGGAGTGGAATCCTTCTGCTTGAAAATCAGCCGGTCATAGACAATGGATTTCAGACCCAGAAGATGGTCCTGAGCGGCCAGCACCTGGAAGAACAGGCCGTCCTTCCGAAGCACCCGGCGGAATTCCTCCGGCAGGGTCAGGGCAAACAGACTGGTCAGGGTTCCGGCGCTGCCGTCGGCCACGGGAATGTGGGAGGCGGTGGCGCAGAGCCAGTGGTGCTGCTTGTATTTCCCGGCGGCGCAGCGGACGGCCTCCTTGGAGATGTCCAGCCCCGTCAGGGGGGCCTGAATGGCCTGGGCCAGCCGGGCGGAGTAATACCCCTCGCCGCAGCCCACGTCCAGAATCTCCCCCTGGGCATTGTAGTCCAGAGCCGCCCGGTTCAGGGCATCGGAAATGGGGGCATAGAACCCCGCCTCCAGAAAGGCCCGGCGGGAGAGCACCTGCTCCCGGGTGTCCCCGGGGTCCAGGGAGTGCTTCTGCTGCACGGTGAGCAAATTCACATAGCCCTGCCGGGCAATGTCAAAGCGGTGCCCCCGGTCGCACACATAGCTCCCCTCCTGCCGCACCATTGGCCGGGCGCAGACGGGGCACAGATAATCCATATAACAATCCCTGCTTTCCTGAAAAAATGGTGGTATCCAAACAGATGCGAAAGGCTGTGGTATATTGATGCGTCGAATATTCACTCTGCTGTGCTGCCTGGCAATCCTGGCGGTTCCCGCCCGGGGAGAGGGCAGCGAAAAATATGTGGCCCTGACCTTTGACGACGGCCCCTCCGGCCGGTTTACCCAGCGGCTGCTGGACGGCCTACAGGAGCGGGGGGCCCACGCCACCTTCCTGCTCTGCGGCTACCGCATCCGGCAGTACCCCGGGGAGGTGCAGCGCATCACCGACGAGGGCCACGAAATCGGCAACCACGGCTACAGCCACCGGAATATGCAGCAGCTCAGCCGCCGGGACATTGGCCGGGAGCTGATGGACACCCAAGCCCTGCTGAAGGGCACCAGCGTCCGCTTCCTGCGTCCCCCCGGGGGCTGCTCCAGCGACGGTGTCCGTCAGGTGGCCGAGGCCCGGGGACTGGCCATCCTCAACTGGTCCGTGGACCCCCGGGACTGGGCGGTGCAGGATGCCGATGCCGTGGCCCGGGAGGTGGTAAAAAATGTGGCAGACGGGGATGTCATCCTGCTTCACGATATGTCGGACAGCTCAGTTACCGCCGCCCTGAAAATCATCGACCAGCTCAGCACCCAGGGCTATCGGTTTGTCACCGTATCCCAGCTGGCAGCCCTCCGGGGCTGCATCCCCAAGGCCGGGAAGACATACCACAGCTTTCCCCCCGCCGGGTAAAGTGCCCCCGCTGCATCCAAGGGTGCAGCGGGGCATACATTATTCCTCCGGGGCGGTGCTTTCCTGAGCGGGCGCCGTGTCCTGGGCAGGAGGGGTTGTCTCCTCCTGAGGCTCCGGCGCTTCCTCCTGCACTTCCTCCTCAGGCGCTTCCGGCTCCTCCGGCTTCTGGGGCTTTTCCAGCAGCCACAGGTCGAAGGTATTGTTCATATCCCGGTAGGTGCCCAGCAGGTTGGACTGATACCCCCGTGGGAAGCCCTCCGCCGGGCGGACACCCTCATCGGCAAACACCAGCACCGTGTCATAGTCCTGGGAGGAGAAGTCCTCCATGGAGTGGACATTGGGATAGGGACTGGCATCGCCCAGGGTCTCGGGGGTATAGATGGGCACATCGGGGTTATAATAGGCTGCCACCTGATGCACATGGAAGGCATTCTCCGACAGGCACACATAGGCCTGGGCCTGCCGGGTCTGGGCCACCACGGCGGAGCCGAATTTGTTTTCCGGGGGCAGCAGGGTATCCCGGCACACAAACACCAGATTCCCCAGGAAGCCCGCCAGCAGGAAGCCCATGGCCGCACCGTACAGGGTATCCTTCCGGATGCCGCTGAGGCCCCAGGCCAGGAAGAAAATCAGCAGGGGCGCACAGGGCACCAGATAGCGAATGATGAATACCGGCCGCAGGAGCAGCGAGGCCCCCACCCCCACCGCCACGGTGAGGACACACACCAGCCCCGCCAGCAGGGGCAGCCCCTGCCGCCGCCAGCACATGCACAGCAGCAGCCACAGGCCCAGCAGCCCGAAGAACAGGGGCATCCCCACATTGCCGCCGGCATGGAGGATATCCAGCAAATAATCCACCAGGGTAGCCGGGGTGATGGGGGCAATCCAATATTCATTGTTGGCCTTATAGGTCAGCTGGCCAATCAGGCTGCGCATCCAGGGCAGATACAGCACAATGGATACCAATGTCACAATCAGCCAGGATTTCAATAGACTGCGCTTGCGAAGCAGGGCGCACAGCAGCAGCAAGCCATAGACAATCCCCACGGAAACCAGGGCGAAATAGTGGGTATAGGCGGCGCACACCCCGGAGGCTACGAAGCCAATCCAGTCCCCTGCCCGGTTGCTGTTCCAGGCCCGGTAGGCAAACAGGGCGTTCAGGAACACCTCCAGCGCTGCCAGAGAATACATCCGTGCCTCCACTGCCCGGTCCAGGGCGAAGGGATACAGCAAAAACAGCACCATGAAGATATTGCCCATCTTCCGGTCAAACAGCCGGGTGATTTCCCATCCGCCCACCACGATAATCAGCAGATAGCACGCCGCTGAAAACAGCCGCACCGCATACTGGCTGTAGCCGAAGGGCATGGCCACCAGCTTCGCCAGGAAATAGTACAGCGGCGGATGGACATCGGCGGCGGTAATCCGCCAAATCTCCGGGAAGCTGTGGCGGAGCATGGCAAAGGTATACGCCTCATCCGCCCAGATGTTGTCCGACAGGGCCAGCAGGGCATACACCGCTGCCGCCGCTGCGCACAGCAGCCAAAAGCGGAGGGACAGATTGTTTTTCTTCTCCATAGGTTACTCCTTCTTCGTATCGAAATTGGATTCTGCCACAATATAAATGGGCCGATTCTTGATTTCCGTGTAGGCCTTGGCCAGATACTGGCCGAAGACTCCCATGAAAAACAGCTGAATGCCGCCGATGAAGGTGATGATGGAGGCAGTGGAGGCCCAGCCGGAAACCGGGTCGCCGAACAGCAGCTTGCGCACCACAATGAACACCGTGGAGCACAGGGCCAGCATACACATCAGAAAGCCCATCACCGAGGCCGCCGTCAGGGGGGCGGTGGTAAAGGCCACAATGCCCTCGATGCTGTAGCGGAACAGCTTCCAGAAGGACCACTTGGTCTCTCCGGCCACCCGCTCCACATTTTCAAATTCAATCCACTTGGTCTGAAAGCCCACCCAGCCGAACAGGCCCTTGGAAAAGCGGTTATACTCCCGCAGTTCCAGCAGGGCATCCAGAAATTTCCGGTTCATCAGCCGGAAGTCCCGGGCCCCATCCACAATTTCCACATCCGCCATTCGGTTGATCAGCCGGTAAAACATCCGGGCGAAGAAGCTGCGCACCGGGGGCTCCCCCTTCCGGGTGACCCGGCGGGTAGCGGCAGAATCGTAGCCCTCCTGGGTGACGGCGTGGTACATCTCCTCCAGCAAAGAAGGTGGGTCCTGCAAGTCCGCATCCAGCACGGCGGCATAGTCCCCCCGGGCGTTTTTCAGCCCGGCGTACATTGCCGCCTCTTTGCCGAAATTCCGGGAGAAGGACAGGTATTTTACCCGGCTGTCCTGCCGGGCCATCTGCCGCAGCACCTCCAGCGTCCCGTCCCGGGAGCCGTCGTTGACAAAGATGACCTCGAAATCCAGGTAGGCCATCCGGTCCATTACCGCCGAAACCTCTTTCCAAAAATAGGGCAGGGACGGCTCCTCATTATAACACGGCACCACCAGAGATATCCGCTCAGGCATGGCTGCTGTCCTCCTTCTGCGTTCATTTCCCCCGGGTCTTCGGGGGAAACCGGAATGTTTCCACTACACAATACCACATTTTCCCCCTTTAATCAATAGCCGGGGCCAAAAAGGGGCCGCCCCGGCATTTCCGGGGCGGCCCCAATAGGAGAGAGGAATGGGTGATTTTACAGGCTGCTGTAGGCCACGGCGGTCTTGGCGGTGAGCCGGGCGTTGTTATACACCAGCTGGATATTGGAGGCCAGGCTGTCGCCGCCGGTGAGCTCTGCCACCCGGGCCAGGAGGAAGGGCGTGGTCTCTTTGCCCTTGATGCCCTGGGCGTAGCACTCGGCAATGGCCTTGTCGATGGCAGCGTCAATCACATCCTTGGGCATGGAGTATTCCTCGGGGATGGGGTTGGTCACCAGCATACCGCCCCCCAGGGCCATATCGTTCTGGGCCTTGAAGGCGGAAGCCAGCTCAGCGGGGGTATCGATGCGGTAGTCCACACCGAAGCCGGACTTGCGGGTATAGAAGGCGGGGAGCTCCTCGGTCTGGTAGCCGATGACAGGCACGCCCTTGGTTTCCAGATATTCCAGGGTCAGACCCAGATCCAGAATGGACTTGGCACCGGCGCACACCACCATCACCGGAGTGCGGGCCAGCTCTTCCAGGTCGGCAGAGATGTCCATGGTGGTCTCTGCCCCCCGATGGACACCGCCGATGCCGCCGGTGGCAAAGAAGCGGATGCCCGCCATATGGGCAATAATCATGGTGGTGGTGACGGTGGTAGCCCCGTCCTCACCCCGGGCGCACAGCACGGCCAGGTCACGGCGGGAGGCCTTGTGAATGGCACGGCCCTTCTTGCCGAAGTATTCAATCTCTTCCGGGGTCAGACCGGCCTTCAGGCGGCCGCCGATGATGGCAATGGTGGCGGGCACGGCCCCGTTTTCCCGGATAATTTTCTCCACGTTCAGGGCAGTCTCCACATTCTGGGGATAGGGCATACCATGGGAGATGATGGTGGACTCCAGCGCCACAACGGGCTTTCCGGCGGCAATGGCAGCGGCAACCTCGGGGTTGACATCCAAAAACTTATTCATGTTCATATGCTTCGTTTCCTTTCTGTGAGAAAAATGAATGGACGGTTTTTCCCTGCTGCATCCGGCGCTCCACGGCGGATGCAGACATGGCAGGATGGATGGTTTCGGGGGACTCCATGGCTATGGCACCGGCGGCCAGACCGGCCAGGGCGGTGTGCTCCAAATCCATGCCCTCCAGATAGGCCCAGACCAGGGCGGCCATAAAGGCATCGCCGCAGCCGGTGGTGTTCACCATGGTGCCGGGGAGGTTGGGGAGCATCACCCGCCTGTCCCCCATGGCGGCGTATACACCGTCAGCCCCCAGGGAGACGAAAAGCCGGTGCACCCCCCGGGCCATCAGCACATCGGCGGCCCGGGCCAGGTCGGCGTGGCTGTGAATCTCCACCCCGGAGAGCAGCTCCGCCTCCAGCCGGTTGGGCTTCAGGGTGTGGATGCTGCCCAGAATGGGGGCCAGTTTTTTGGCCTTCACTGTGGACACCGGGTCCACAAACAGGGGGGCGGTGCAATTCTCTGCCAGATATTGCAGGCTCTCCTCCGGCAGGTTGGTATCCGCCACCACCACCTGGGCATTTTGCAGCAGGGGCAGCTGGGCTGCCAGATAAGCGGGGGTGATTTTCTTGCAAATTTCCATGTCGGAAACCGCCAGAGCCATCTCCCCCTGCTCGTCGGTGAGGTACAGATAGGTGGAGGTGGTGCCCCCGGCCACACGCAGGGCATGGCTCAAATCAATGCCCAGCTCAGAGCAGGAGGCCGCCACCCGCTCCCCATGGACATCGTCGCCATAGGCGCTGAGCAGGTGCACCTGGGTGCCCAGCAGGGCCAGATTGTGGGCAATGTTCCGGCCCACGCCCCCCAGACTGACGGACACGGTGCCGGGGTTGGAGTCCGAGGCCACCAGGGGGGCAAAGGAGCGCCCGCCAATGTCCACATTCACGCCCCCTACCACCACCGCATAGCTGCCGCTGCGCAGCACATAGCCCCGCCCGGCGATGCAGCCCTTCTTGGTCAGGTTGGAAATATGCACCGCCACGCTGGAACGGGTGATGCCCAGCTTTTTGGCAATGTCCTGCTGCGAAATCAGGGGATCCGCTTCAATCAGCTGCAATACCTGCCGCTCCCGCTGTGTCATGTCCAGCCTCCTAAATGTTTGTAGTGTTTCTAAGCACATGTTTATTATATCCCGGTTTTTCCATTTGTCAACAGGCCGGGAAATATTTTTTCGCCGCCAGAGACAAAAAGTCAAGGACTTTTTCATCAAATTCAAAAAGACGTCACATTTTGCGGACTTCTCCACAGAGCAGACCCTTGATTTTGTCCTCTGTCATTTCGGTGCGTGTGAGATCTTTGACCTCCGGGGCAAGGCTCTCAATCGTTCCGCCCAGATTGCAAAGGCGGTGGGTGCGCTTGGTGCGTTCGCCTTTCTCCAGATACTTCTTTCGGTTCTCCAGACGCTCCAGCTTGTGCCGTTCCTATGCAAGCTGCGTCTCGGCTCGTTCCTTTTCGGCTCGGAGCTGGTCGAGGATTTTCGGTTTTGTCATTGTGATTGACCTCCTTTTTTGATTTTGGGGATAAAAAAAGACCGTCAACTTTTCGCATCGTGCGACCAGCGGGCGGTCTGATTTTCGGTATTCGGTTTTTGTGTTCAGTTCAACAAGCGGGAATTGTTTACTGTTTCTTCTTTACAGCGAAACCAATAACGAACAAAATAATTGCAGGAATTACCAAAAACAAAGCATTTACTAACACCCATAAATAAAAAGGCGCAGAGCTTAGCGATGTTGAGTATTGAGTATAATCAACGATGCTCTTAATAACAAATACAATCAACAGAATGAGACTCGCAATGTTGCATATCATAGGTACTTTCTGTTTCATTCTAAACACCTCCATAAATCCCGATTTGCTTGTTCCATAAAATTCATTTTATTCGCCTTCAAACTTGCTGGCGGCGAACAGCATTTCATACTGTTTGCGGACGGCAAGTCCACAGGGGATAGCCGCTTTAGCGGCGCAAGGGGGTGTAGCCACCTTGACGGAAGGTCGTGACGAAACATTCGAGGTCTGTCAGTTTTCTTCTGCCGACCGGGAATGAAGCGACCCAGGACGCACATACTCCCGATAGGAGAGTATAGAAGTGCGCCCTTTCGTTCGGAAAGGATTTTTTATCAGTGCGACAAACTGGAATTGCACCAAAACAATCTAAGACAACAACGCTGCCCTACTTGCGATTTTTTCTTGTACTGCGGAAACAGTTTCTTGAATGGAATAATTGGTCGTATCTATAACATTCGATTCATATATTCCCAGATTGCAAAATTGCTCCCACATGGTTTCTACCAATTCGATATTTGTCTTTCGGTCTAACTTTGAGCGTTCAACAGCTCGCTTCAAAGTTTCTTCCTTACTTGCCCTTAAAATAATATAATGCACCTCATAATGTTCCCGAACAAGACTTTGCCACGGCCTTAAAAACCACGGTCCGATAATACCGTCAACAATTACATCATATCCCCCACGAGCATATCGCTTCGCGGCTTCTAAAAAGGCTTCAATGACAACCAGATTTTGCTCATTTGACTCTGGCAAAT